>Ga0209755_10002139_pt1 | contig 27830 bp, 20 predicted proteins | sample TergutCo191P1_FD_187301 | JGI IMG/M metagenome (GOLD analysis project Ga0209755, IMG submission 187301) | Cornitermes sp. P1 segment gut microbial communities from Petit-Saut dam, French Guiana - Co191P1 (SPAdes) (version 2) | ecosystem: Host-associated > Arthropoda: Insects > Digestive system...
ACTTCAGTATGTTGTAGAACTGCGCGCGGCACGGGGTTCTGGTTATCCCGAACTGAGCCTCAAGAAACGCCCTCGTGGGCGCCGCCCTCGCCCAGTCGTCGATGTCGTCTATAAGCCGAAGGCCGCATAGCATCCCGCACACAAGGATTGTCATTACTCCGCTTACGCTGTACCAGTACCCGTCATGCTCTGCAACCTTGTCCAGGAGCTTCATCTCCTCCTGTAGTTCGTCCAATATCCCCATGGTTTTCCCCTCGGGGATATTTTACATCATTTTCCTCATGGGGGACTCCGTATCAAACTCAAATTAGACTCACGTGTGCCGAGTGCTTGCTCCACGGTTACGGTAACTTCCAAGGAATGGCCGCTAACGAATATCCACACGGTCGCCGTGCCAGGACCCCAGGCTATTATCGTTGCCGTGGATGTGAACTTTCCAGTGGATATTTCGGCAGGAGGGGGCCAGGCAAAGTCAATCACGTTTCTATCGGTAGTAACCCAAACGATAGGCATCGCTTCTCTAACTGGTAGGTTTGGAACCAAAGTGGCAGTCAGAGTGGCCATTCCCAAATGACCAGGTTCGTATTCCAAGGTAAGCTCGGTTATGCCAAGGTCCACGCTAGACACGAAGGGCTGGTACGGCATGAATCTTGGGTAGTAACATGCGGAAACCAAGCCAGCAAAGACCGCCGACAAGGCCAAAGCGCCAGATAAACCGAACGCGGCGCACTTTTTTGCTGCTGCCTGTCTCACGGGTACGAGCCATCCTCAACGTATAGATCCTCCGTAACCGGTGTCTCCTCCGCTGGCCGTCTGCGTTGGGTAGGCCGGGCGGTTCGTTCCCCCAAAAAGCCCATCTCGTAACCGACGAATAGGGTTATCGTGTGGCGACGGTAATACCCCCCGGTAACAGCTCTAAAGCTGCTGAACATATCGCCAGACCAGCGTAGTCCCATGTTGATATAGCCAGGGCCTCTTCTGGTTCCCGCGCTTGCACCGACGGTAACGCCCCACGGAACCCTCTCGCTTTGGTGGCGCGCGTGCGCCCCGCCAAAAACCAAATAGCAACCCCAAAGCAGCGAAAACGACCAGGGTATGTTTTCATCCGTGGCCGTAAGCCTTAACAGTGCTGGAAGCGTGAATGACCACCCAGCACTGGAAGCCCACGCGCCAATGCCCTCAAGTTGCAGACCCAGGAAAAAGTTTGGGAAAAAAGTGTGGGGTCCAAAATTAAAAAACTGGAAATTGGAAAACTGGAAATCCAGAAGCCGCAAATTGGCAGAGGCGGCCACACTGAAACCGCCTGCAGATCCACCAAAATATGCGGCTCCACCCCAAAGGGGAGCAAAGATCACTGGCGTCCAACCTAGGCGCAACCCGGCGTACAACAAATAGTGCTGTCCCGGTTCCACGACTCGCGAAAAAACCCACCTAAGCATGTACGGCAGAATTAGGTCTAAGGATGCCAGGTCCGTTACGGCAAGGTCTTCGCTAAAAAAGGGACCCGTATCGGCTGTTTGCCACAGGAAAAGTCGCAGATGCCATTGTTGCAAAGGCGAATTAAAAAAGATGTTGCCAGTAATGGCAAAATGCGCATCCCCTATAAGCGAGGGGCCGGGGTTTACGAAAGGGGGAAAACCTCCAGGCGGAGCGCCTGGGGGCAGGTTGTTCATGTTGGCCCATTCAGGCCGATGCCCCATTTCGCGCAGGGCGGTAAAAAGCGCGTCCTGGAACCATCTGACGACCTGGTCGTCCTCGCCGTGGAAGGGGACAAGCACGACTCGCTTGTCCGTCATCGCGATACCAGCTCTGCTCGTGGCCCCAGCTCCACCAGTCAAAGTCCCGACTTCGGCAAAAACATGCAGGGGCATAAGCAGAAACAGGATACACAGAAGCGGTTTGTTGTGTCTTGCGATGGCCAATGTTGCCCCCAGTTTGTTGCTGAAACGTAACCCCCACAAAACCTAAGTCTTGCGGGGGTTATGTTATTACGACGCTTGGCGAAGCCGATGGGAACAACCGCATTTTTGCGGCCGCTTATTCCCCATCTTTTGCGCCCAGTTTATAAGGTTACCTCAAAGGTAATGACCCTGCTGTACGGTACGCCGTTTATATTCGCTCTCACCGTGAGGTGGTGTGTCCCTATTCGTCTACCATGAACGGCATCATTTAGGGTAATACTTGCTCCACTTACTATCGGAGTCGTCGTATTCCAGCCGACATACCATCTAACATTGGCCATATTACCTGTTGTCGCAGGTGCAACGGTAAGCACAGGAGTCGGATCGTCATCGTAGTAATAAAGTCTGATACTACCTGGTAGAATAAGGCTTATGCCGTTAAAGCCTTCAAACTCGACGGTGATATTTGCGTTCACAGGGCGATGCACGACGGGACCGATCATGTCGGTGCTGATAACATTGCCGAAATAGCCAGATCGACGTACCTCTACGGTAATGTGGCGGTTTACGTCGTCATCGTAAAGTTGATATGTAGCTGCTGTCGCAGAGCCGATTCTGATTCCGCCAGCTGTGACCAAGGCTGTAGTATTGGCTGGGGGTGGAGTTGGATAAGAAATCGCACTTCGATACCATCGGTATCTGGGAGCACCAATACCACGAAGAAGACCGATGTTTGCCGTAAGCGAATCTCCCACACGGTGGCGACCGGCCAGGTATGGGGCGGTTACTAATGGGGGAGGAGCGGTTATCGAGACAGACCCATTTAGCTCCGGAATATCCCATATCACCCTATATGCGCCTATTGCTAGGGTCAGTCTTACATGGGGGAATACAGGGTCGCCATAGTGAGGCAAACCGATATTAGTGTAGTCAATGCCAATGCCAGCAGTGGTATTTTCGGCAAAAGCGATAAGCGCATTTGCAAGTGCGGTTACCGTATTAAAGTCGGCAGGCTCAACTTCTTCGTTCTGAACGGCAATCGCAATCAGCGCGGCATCGACCAAGTGCCCAAAGGTTGCAAGATTGGTCGGGAGAACCGGGGGCGTGTCGCTTGCCAAAGTGATGGCATTCATTTGGGTGTTGACGTCGGCAAAGTTGGTGCTGTCAACGCCTTCTATACCCACGGCAACAAAATGCCGATACGCAATTCCCCTTCCCACAAAGTTCCAGTATGAACCAGTCCATAAATTCAGGATATAGTTTAGCAAGGTTTGGGGGAAATGAAGGTTCGAGAAGGTCATTTCAAGATGGCTTGTCATGTTTTGATAGATGCGCAGATACTGGGGTATCCTCACCGTTTCTGGGGTTGGATGTGCGTTGTTAGTCAGAGTGATAGCCACGGTGTATGAACCAGCTGACAGTAATTCTTCGCCATCGTAGTACACATAAATGTCAATTGCATTGACTGTCGTGGGCCCCTCCGTAATGTTCATCACGGCAGTGACAATACCAGCGTTGGATTCGAAGTCTATCTCCCAGCTAAACGTTCCATAACCGGCAATAATTTGGATCAAGATCGACGGTAACCGCAACGGGTTCCCTCGGAGTCACAACGACAGGTGAGTAGTATCCTACCGCCATCGCCGCCGCGCGAGCCTGTTCTGGAGTCATTCCAGCCAGGCCAGGTACGATATTTAGGAATGCAGTTACCCGCAGATCCCAAGTTCCCACGTCAAGTTCGATCGCGCTATCTCCATCCCAAACAAGATGAAAAGCACGCATGACTGGGCCCGTGGTTACGGGAGTGAAATCAAGCCTGAACTGGATAAAACTGCCCAGTCCGACATCTGGCAAAATCGCGCGCTCGATGACATCCTCACCAATCGTCAGTTGCAGGGTGCCGGTCTGGTTGACCGGCGGTGAAACCGAGTTGCGACATCCTGCTAGGAACAGCAAGCCGGCGACGGCTAACAGGGCGGTTCCTGCCAAAAACATGGTTTTCCTCATAAGAAAACCTCCTTCGTTTGTGATGGCCTGCCCGCGTTTTTAGCGTGACGGCAATCACGATTTTTTACCCACCCAACGGGCAGAAAAAGTAAAAGCAGGAACCTCCTGCCTATACCCAATTTGGTTTGGCGCTGGGTGCCCAACAGAAGCGCCAAATGTTTACAGCCTAAACCTAAGCTCAATGAGCTTGCTGTACGACACACCGTTCCTATGCACCTTTATCGTTAAAAAGTGTGCCCCAATACTGTATTCAAGGAGCTCCGCACTCACGACAAGGGTTTCGTTATGGTATCCAGAAACACCATCATCCACCCCAAGACTCCTTTCGGTAAAACGCCCAAGCCACCATTCGATACTGCCAGTGTATTGTTCGGGTTCTAACAAGGTAATTTTTTTCGAAGGACCATCAAAGTAAATGTAAACGTAGTCGATTATTTCGTCCTGGATGCAGGCGAAGCTGATTAAAATGTTTCCTTCGGGGTCTTGCTGGTAGGTATCGATTCTGACAGGCTCGCTTCTTATGGCGTTGGAATAACCTTGGCGGAACACGATCACGGTAATGAGGTTTCCTCTGTCATCAAGACGCAGAATATATGTGGGGCTGGTACCAACGTTTATTGTTCTACCATCGGTATACGTGCGCCTCCATTGGAAGGCAATATCCCCAGTGCCGCCAACGTTACTTGTGTTCGCCGTCAACGTCTCCCCATACCTGGCGATACCATCTATGGATACCGTCCCCCCCAGCCCCGGCAGACAATGCAAGCCCCTAGGCCCATCGCTGCCAGGATTAGCACAGGCTACTGACAGTAAGGCAAGAACCAGAGCGGTGCCGATAAAGACCTGTGTAGTTTTCAAGAGACCTCCTTTCCATGTGATTCCCGAAATTTGTCCAATTTATGCGGCAATCACGAAAAAACCCCCTCCCTTGAAAGCGAAATGTATAACGCCTGCTAGCGACAGTACGGTTCCACAACTCCTGACGAATGCACCGTCAAATAACATTATTTTACAACTGTCCCGATTATATCACGGGAAAAAAAATGTCGTCAAGCGATATTCGTTGGATTTCGTACACTCATGGCTTTTTTTTGAACGTTACCGCTCATGCAGTCTCATGCAGTAAAGATATGAAGTCAGTTCCCAATCTGCCCGTGATTGACAAGCCAAAGCCACGGTAATAGTATGTCCATACATGAGTAAGGCATGGAAGATACTGGTTACCCCCACTTCGTTTGGGCCAGATTCCGACACCCCGGCGATGGCAAAACTCCGTTCCTTTGCCGACACCCTGGTCTTCAACCCAACCAGCAAACCCCTGGGCGATGACGAACTTATTCCCCTGCTTAACGGCTGCGACGGCTGTATCGCGGGGGTTGACTACTTTACCGCCAAGGTAATGGAAAACGCCGGCGGGCTAAAGGTTGTTTCCCGCTACGGCACCGGCGTGGACAGGGTTGACCTGGCGGCGGCAAAAGCTAACGGCATAACCGTCTGCAACACCCCTGGCGCGAATTCCCAGGCAGTCGCGGACCTGACCTTCGCCCTACTTCTGTCCCTGGTCCGCAACATACCCGTTCTGGACAGGAAAACCCGAAAGGGCGAGTGGCCGCGATCTGGCGGCATAGAGCTGTACGGCAAGACGCTTGGGATTCTGGGGCTTGGCGCGATAGGCAAGGCGGTGGCGCGGCGGGCTGGCGGGTTTTCGATGAGGGTCCTCGCATGTGATCCCTACACGGACGGGGAATACGCCGTCGCAAACGGCATTGCCATGGTGGGCTTTGACACGCTGATTCAGGAGTCGGACTTCCTTAGCCTTCACCTGCCCTTTACGGAACAGACAAGGCATATTATCTCGGCGGGCGCGCTTGGGGCCATGAAAAGAGGGGCCTTCATCGTGAACACGGCCAGGGGTGGGCTTATCGACGAGGCGGCGGCATACAAGCTGCTCAAGGAGGGACACATCGGCGGGCTTGGTATGGACGTTTACGAAACCGAGCCGCCTGTGAAATCGCCGTTTTTCGAATTGGAAAATGTCGTGGTAACCCCACACACCGCCGCGCACACTATCGAGGCGACACAGGCCATGGCGGATATGTCGGTACAGAACCTTATCGATGTGCTTTCGGGTAAGGGTTGTCCATACATAGTATAATGACGCTTTAAAAGGAGGCTAGGTTTGACAAGCGGCAATGACAATAACCTGGTGAATAAGGTAAAACTCGCGCTGTTGGCGATGCAGCGGCACTCGTGGGAACAGGGAACCGCGATGCAGGCGTTTCTGGAACAGGGCGACATGGAAATCGTTGTCCTTATGGCAAAGGAGGCAGTTTACCGAAGGCTTCCCGACGGACGCGCCGCAAATATCGGTCACACAGGTGCGGTGACGGATCCATGCTCGGTGGGGGAAGCCCTAATCGCAGCCTGCAAGCACACCGGCGATCCCGCGCTTAGACAGGGGCTTGACGAGTTGCTTTTCTGGTCGCTACAGAAAGCGCCGCGCAACGACAAAGGCGTGGTGTATCACATGGACGGCGCACCGCAGATGTGGAGCGATTCCACCTTCATGCTACCGCCCTTTCTTGCCGCCGCCGGGTATATCGATGCGGCGCTGCTAAACCTTTACGGCTATTGGGACATTCTTTTTGACGACAAGGCGAAGCTGATGAGCCACATGTGGGACGACGGCGCGAAGAGCTTTATCCGCGAGGCCCACTGGGGCGGCGGCAGCGGCTGGACCCTTGCGGCGATTGCCCGTGTGTACGACATGCTCCCGGAGGAACGCGGCGAGGGCAGGGAAAAGCTCGCCGAGATGGGGAAAACCCTGATCGACGGTGTTCTGGCCCATATGCGGGACGATGGCTTTTTCCATGACGTGGTTGACGACCGCGAAAGTTTTGTCGAAACAAACCTTTCGCAAATGCTGGCGTATACGCTGTACCGGGCGGTCCACAGCAAGTGGCTGGACAAGTCTTATCTTGAAACGGCGGAGAAACTTTACGCCGCCGCCGTGTCCAAGATCGATGCCTTCGGTCTTGTGCAGGACTGCTGCGGTGCGCCGTTCTTCGACAAGGCGGGCGTGTCACCAGAAGGGCAGGCTTTCTTTCTGCTTATGGATGCGGCTAGAAAAACATGCCAATGTTAAAGGCGAACTGAAAGGAGTTCTTCCTGACGTTGTAGGCCCCGCCCAGCCCTACGCCCGGAACTACTAGCCTGTTAAAGTAGAGCTGCAACGTCGCCGCTGGCCCGTGGTCAAACTGGGTTCCAGGCATTAACGGGCCACGGGAAAACACGCCCTGATACGCCGTGGCGATGGAAACGGTTCCGAGGGAAAACCTGAAAAGGTATCTTTCCAGACCCAGTGAAAGCCCCGCGTAATTTCTTGCCGAATAGTTCATTGAAAGAATGTTAATGCCAAAAACAGGCCCCGATTCGAAAAACGGTGTTGCCGACCTGGTGGAAAAAACAAAGCCGCCCCTGGCCATCGCCCTAAGACCGGGGACAATAGTTTGGTTAAACGCGGCCCTTAAAGACAGCCTTTGAACGTTGTCCCCGCCAAACACGATGCCGTAATAATACTCAAGCGACACGAGGTTTTCCGAGCGCAGATAGCCGTCCCAAAAGCTCTGCCGTATCTCCACATTCGGCGAGATCGCGAACGACTGCACCCCGACCAGGGGTGCATCAATCGCGTTCTCGCTATCGCGCACCGCAATATAGTTGTACGAAAACCTTATTCCAGGCATCAGCCATTCGGTAAGCAAATAGGACAATCTAATCGCGGGACTTATCCTGATCGTGTCGAAACGCCTAAGCACGTCGTTCCCGGTTTGGTTGGTATGCTCCGTGGTCGTCGATCTAAAAGGCGCGGTAAGCATCAAGCCAAAATCGCCAGGCGCATTAGGCATGGCAATGAACGTGGCCGTCGCAAGCCATTCGTTTGATCCGTATGCACCAGCGAGGACCATCATGTTCCGTAACCCAAACGCGTTGGTGTCCGCAACACCACCGCCTACAAGCCATCTCCTGGAGCTAACGGTAAAAAACGGCATGCCAAGGATAGACCACCTTTCGCGCACCGTCACCGTCAGAATCTTGCCGTCACCGCCGTCGTTATACAGTATATCTATCGCCAACGGTTCAAGAACACCCAAATCCCCTATGACGGCGTGAACCTCGTTGATATCGACATCGCTTGCGTCAAGCCCGACAAACCTTTGCAAGGGCGTTTCTATCACACGGGGCTGCGTCCTTCTTAGGCCCGACACGTAGACACCAGTGATTTGCCCCGCGAAAACAGGCACCATTGACGCGCAAAGCAGAACCGCTAGGCACAGCCAGCGTTTCATTCTTTTCTCCACATCTGTATTTATTATGGTTTTTTACGACAGAAAGCGTCAAGTGGCCCACGCCAAACGCATGAACGAAAATACCCACATATCCCTGGCAAACACGGGCCGTGGAGTTCCGTCAGAGGGGAACCTGTCATATTTTTTGTGTAAATATACCACTGGTTTTCCCCTCGTCTTTTTACCGCCAAATTTGCGGTTCCGTAATTCCCTGTTTGGCAAGGAATTGGCACCATCCTGAAATCCAAGAAAGGTAAAGAAAGGAATGCATTGGTGGCTTTGAGGCCAAAAATAAGACAGGCCCTAGTCAGCAGATACTCTACGGTAAAAACACTGTCGAAGAAATTTCAAAACAAGCGAACACATTGTGGTGCCTGGCCTGGAGTTAATTACCTGACAATGGTACCCGCATTAAGTACATCATTGGTACCTTGATTTCCGTGACCTCCATTGTTACCACTAGTGCCACCCCTGCCTCCGTGTCCACCAGTTCCACCGCCCCTTCTACCAAACATTCCAGCAGCACCGGCAGTCCCACTCAGACCTCCTTCACTAAAATCGCCGCCTTGTCCTCCCTCACCACCATCGCCACCTCTACTTGAATTGTTCGAATTTCTAAGCTCATTCGCAAGGCTGTTGACAAAGCCGCCCCATCCACCTCGGCCACCGCTTCCTCCTTGACCGCCCCATCCAAAATGACCGCCCACCCCACTGCGGTTGCCAGAAATTGTCCCACCGAGCCATGAAAATGTGCCTATATTGTGTACGCCGCCTGTCCCACCTGTACCGCCATTCCCACCGTTCCCACCTCGTCCGCCAGGACCACCTATACCGCCATTTCCGCCCCTGCCAGTATGAAAAGTAGCACTGCTACCACCTCCACCATCTCCCCCATTCCACCTGCCCCCCCCTGTCCACCTTGCCCGCCTCGCCCACCAGTATTTTCACTGACAACACCTCCGTGCATGATAAATGTTCCAATGTTATGAACACCTCCAGTCCCCCCAGTACTTCCCAGTCCCCCAGCACCAGCATTACCCCCAGCATCTCCTGAATGCCCATCTCGGCTACCAAATGTTGGACTATTGGCCCTATTGCCGCGGCTACCCCAGCTTCCATCATTACCGCGGCTTCCGTCCATGCCATTCCGTCCTGTGTTGTTGGAAATGTTCCCTGCGTGCATCGTGAATGTGCCCTCGTTATGCACACCGCTATTGCTGTTATTGGAAATTGACCCGCCATACATCGTAAAACGCCCCCCCCTGGCAACATGCACACTCCCACTGCCATCATTGTTGCGGGATATTTCCCCGTTGCGCATTACGAATGTCCCCCCACCGGCAACATGCACACCGCTGCCGCTGTCGTTATCCTCCCTGACGAAAATATTCCATATCGCTCCGCCGTTCATAACGAACGTGCCTCCGTTGTTCACGCGAATCCCACCGCCACCGATAGTACTGCTGGCATTGGAATTGCTTCTGACCTGAGACCCTGCATTCATAACCATGGTGCCACCACTGTCCACTTGCACCAATGGGTGATCGATGGTCTGAATGAACCCTCCATCCATACGTCCCCGCAACACGACATTGTTGTCCAATACAAGGGTAATACCATAACCAACCGTAATGAGGCTTCCTGCGGAAGAAAGCTTAACGGTGCGCATTGCTCCAATACCGCGAATGGTAACCGTGACATTTCTCCTGCCAGCTGGTAGCGTCAGCGACTGCGGCGCAAGAGTTGCATCGTTGCTTAGTTCGATGAAGTAATTGGCACCGCTTACAGCATTGGCACGCAACCACGACAATTGCTCGGTCAGCGTGGCACCAGGAACGGGAATGGGGCGCCCCTGCCTCGCCCGAAATTCCGAAAGCCTCATGTCCCTCTGCGCACCTGGGGCGGATGTCATTAGGATGGCAAGCTCGCCCATAAGGTCGATCCCCTCGACAAGGGCCTGGTACCGCACGTTCTCCGCTACGACCAGGCTCCCAGTTTCCACGTTGAGAATCTGGGACATAAACATATTCGTCGCACCAAGCCCGATTATTGAGCCGCCGAGAACCAACTCGGCGTTCATCGCCCGCCCCAGTTCCGCCCATTCCGCACTGTCAGTGTGGCCTCGCATTCGAAAGCCCTGTTCCAAAAGCGCAGCTTTTATAATGGGAAGCCTCGGCAGGACGATATGCCTGCCTGAATTAACCATTTCGATGGCAAGGATTTGCGCAAGCGTCTCCGCATAGCGTGTGTTTACCTCTGGGCCATGGCTGAATGGGATGACGGCGAGACTGGGCACCCTTCTTACGGCACGTTGCCCCCTTGCCGCGACTGCCAGATTTCGCGCTATCGAAGGCGCAAGATCAATGAGATCCGCAATGCTGTCGTAGATGACGTAATATCCGGCAATTTGTCGAAAAGTCTCGGCGTGAAGGATGGATGCGATCAACAGGTTTCTTCCCCCCAATCGCACCGTGTTGCCTGAAAGTATATAATTTGCGTCCAGCATTTCGCTTATGTTAGCCATTGTGCGCGGATCTGTCAGATGACTCAGTTGGAATTCCCTTTCGACAAAGATAGTGGAAAGCGCCATGTTGCGTGCCACCACGTCAAATGTATCGAGAAGATAGCGTTGGCCCGAAATCAGTCGAGTAATGGTGTCGCCTTCGTTTCCGGGGGTGCCGGTAAAGGGCAATGCACCAAGCGTTGGCCGTGGTTGTGCGAACGCTGATGCGGCGTACATCGTAAATGTCAATACAGCAAGCACTAATCTTTTCATGTCCTCTCCTTATTTTAGAACAATGCAAATTCTCGGAAATTGAACCGACTTCAATATCTCGTCATCTCCGTTTGCCTTGATTAACAAGGTACTACATGCGCCAGGCCATATGTCGGGTTCGTTTGAATAACCAGGTATCGTCCGACAGCCCATGAAAGTGTTCCTCCAAACGATTGCGCATTGCTACATGGCTTTTTATCTCAACGACGATTTATGGCCTCTTCTATGGAAAATGAAATCGCCCCTGGAATATGGGCAGGCAATAACCGCCGCAGCAACATATCGGCACTTCCCGCTATGTTTCGTTCATCGAATATCGGAATCGCGTTTCTCATGTTTTCAGAAAGTATGATTTGCCCCTGTGCAACGTCATAAACTAGAACGGTTGCGTTTTTAAACAAATGGGGCGGTACCCCGAGATGGCTTACCCCTTGCTCCATAAATGAGTCGATGTAGAAGACTATGTAAAACCGGCTCCATGGCACACTTCCGCTTCTGGCAAATTCCAGAATGGCCCCCGCTCCCGACAACCCGTTTGCGCCAGAAGGCAACGGAAAGGATTCGATGCTTCTGCTACTGTGGCCCTGCACAAGCCGTGTAAGCTCAGCAGAGAAAACGCTCATGGTATTCGTTCGACTGTCAACACGGCTCCTTTCCAGACCCGTCACAACCACCGAGTTACCGAGTTGTGGTGGCGTGTAAATTGTGAGCGTTGGGCGCGCCAATGAGAAAGATGTCCGCTGGCGTTGCAAGGCCCTAGCGATAATTTCCAAAGTGTTGGAATCGTAGACAAACAGAACATGCCTCCCGTCGTAAAGGCCAGAGAATGTTGTGATGGACAGCGTTCGCAGGAAAGCGTTAATCTGGTTAAGGGTAAGCGATGGGTTGTTCCCTCCGCCTAGAATCATTCCGGTTCTGCTGTGCAGCCAGAGTGTGTACCCGCGTTCTGGATTTGTAACGATATTAAACGGTCTCATTCCTGGTGCATTCTTCCTAAAAAAATCGTGCACGGTTTGAGCGACGGTCTCGTTCCTGGCTCGCCGCCTTGTGTTTTCGATGTCCTGTATGGTCATGTACACAAGCACGAAGGCCGTTACCCTTCCAGTTCCGTCCCTACGTATAACTGTCTTCCTTCTGAGCCCCTGCAGAAACAGTCTCGAAGTGGTGGTATCAATAAGTACCCCACGCTCATTTATAATGGAATTGTATCTCGTAATCTCAAATACACTGATACTTTCGTGCAACACATAGATCTGTTGTACGAGACGTGCTATCGCCGCGCGTTCGGCTTCTTCGATTGCCTCTCGCTCGGTATTACTTGGGTCGGATACAGCCCAAGCAGAGTAATGTGTTCTTGATGGCGGCGGAACGACACCAAATTCGTTTGGAAGGCTCCATGGTTGCTGTGCATGCAGGGGAATTGTAAAAGCCAACATGAAAATAACGGTCGTATTTTTCAGCATTATTTCACTCCTTGGGAACCGCCGGTTAACGGCGGCCCCTCTTGCTTAAAAGGTGACCGAAGCCGAGCCGTAGACTCGCCGCGTCGCGATGCAGGTAGCTCTGGCCGTTAGGGTTCTTCTGCTTCCGTCAGTCGAATAGTCCCCGTCAATAATGAACCTTGCCCCAATTTCATGTCCTATTTGCACTATTGTGGCCGAATCAAGCCGTTGGCTCATTTGATTAAACCTTTCAATGTAGATGGCGCTAAGGTTAGTCCTGTCCAATACGGTAAACCTTCGGGTGGAATTGACGAGGCGGTTCTCTATCGCAAACCGAATAGCCGATCTTTCCCCTGCATCGGGTCCCCCTATGTGCAAGACTGCCAATGCGGCACCTGTTGGAAGTTGTGCCGCAAGTTCGTTATACAGTGTGTTCACGGCGGTTTCTTTTGATTGCGCCCGGAGCCTGTTGTTTATGGAGTTTGCTTCCGCATTTATTTCGGCCCGAAAGGTATTGAGGAGTCTAGAGTAGATTCTGGACATTTTTGGTATATCTGAATCTCTAATACGGCTGAGGGAAGATGTATACATATTGCTAGTACGAATATACCTCTCGCTTTTGGTTCTTGCGAACACAACATTATTAGCCGAGTCCCTGATTTCGATCCGCATGGTGAGCCGAAATTCACACCTTAGTACAGGAAGCCCCAGCAGTGGCCCAAGCCCAGCTGTGAGAGCGACAGTCCCGATTATCAAAGCGTTAGCTCCACGAGCACTCCCTAGTCGTCTATGGCTGAGCGTAATACTAAATGTCCCCTGCGGTTCCAACACTGCTCCTGTGAATATTCCTGCCATCGAGGTATCTGCTTGATACTGGGACACGTTGCTAGCTCCTCTGTTAAACTCAAGTCGATACAGTCGCCGTGGGTTTCCACCTTGAGGGGACAAGTTAATCCGTGTTTCCCAGCCGAAAGCTGCCGATGTCGATACCAAAGCGACTAATAGTGTTACCAAAAAAAATTTCTTGTTCACCATATTGTTTCTCCTTTAATGTTCAGGTCACCAGGGCATGGAGCCCTGGTGTTAGATGTTCCAAAAGGGAACCGCTGTTTCCGCTGGGGAAGTAGCAGTTCCCTATGTACTCTTCGATGACAATCAATCCAGCATCGAATTCATAATCCTTCTCAACCTCTGTAGTCGATCGTTTGCGTCCATCCTCCCGTCTACGATGCCGGAGATGTCCAGGTCATTGTGCGGCGGCAAAAGACCTCTCTGGTTGCCTCCATCGCCCTGGTCAAAGCTCGCTTCCGCAATTATGCCGCTAACATCCAGATTGCGCGAGCGCACGATTCCCACCCACACGAAGGTCGGTTCCCCGTTATAGATAACCGATCCACGGGCTTCCATTTCTAGCCGTGTAGAGGTGGCCGCGATGGTTGCCATCACAGTAAGGCGTTCGCGAAACTGCTCATAGCCACTCGTATTATTTTGTCGCAGTTGCCGGATATATTCGCTAAACTCAACCAAGGCAAACTGCTCAAGCATGGAAGCCATGGTCGCACTGCCGCTTTGGATTTCCAGCATTGTTCTGGTAGGAGTAATGTGTTCCGATGCCACGATCTCGAGTACTAAACCTACACTGCCGTCTGTGTTCAGATTCCGCTCCAAACTTTCCCATTTCTCGTTAAAAGATGGGTTGTTTGGCGTTACCCGCCAATTTTCAATGGGGGGTCTTGGGTCCGCCACTATCATACGCCCGAGTGGGCCGCTAACCTCCCCGAATGCCTGTTGGATATTAGCCAAAGACATAGCTATGACTAACGCGATGGTGCCGCTAAAGCGCGCAACATTTGTTTTTCTCATGACGCTTTCTCCTCTCTTCTTTCTTTGCGTTTTATTTCAAGAGGCCTCGTTGACCTCGTGAACCCCAAAGGCAACCAAACTCTTCCGTTCTGCTTGCCTAAATCAAATTTATCATACTCGCCGTTCACCTTGTCGGAACCTTTTTGTTTTCGCCGCCCTGAGCCATCGGGATCAGATTCCCGATATCCATGGTAAGCGAGTGTAGAAAAGCCCTATCCAAAGGTGCTCCGTGTTGGCATTATCGATAACCCTGCTTGCGCGTATTTCCGCTGCCAACCTCGTGGAAATCGTCCGCGATATGTTCGCGTTGGCTAGGATTTCTCTCATCCGCTTGTATTCCTCGGCATCAAGCTGGGAAATTTGCTCTGAAAATTCAACAAGCTTAGCCTGCTTAATCATTTTTTCCAGCGTAATAGCCACGCTGTGAAAGGCAAAGTGTACTCTAGTAGCACTGATCGGCGAATTTTCCTGCAAATGATACATGAATACGACTACGGAATTATCCGCACGAAGTTTTTCATACAGATAGGCAAAACGCCCATTAGTGCGATCGTCGGGCCATATCCGCCATTCGTTGGGGCAAACAAGCGGATTTAGGGTACTGATGAGCAACCTCGTGCTATTGGGTTTTTCGCACCCGCAAACATCAGTTATAATCTCCTCAATGACAGTCTCTTCTTGCTCCAACGCAACCCCGCCATCGTCAATTTTCTGCGGTGTGGCGCAACCGCTTGCGAAGCCCGTCAACGAGGCAAGAATAGCCACACACAAAATTCTGCATGTTTTCCTAACCATAAGCTCCTCCAACGTTTTATTTCAGGGCCTCATACGAGGCCCCATGACGCTTAATCTCTTTAACGCCCGACAATAAAAGATGCCAGGAAATCAAAAACCCCTTTACCACGGTAAGTTCTCAGCAAGGAAAACTCGCCGGATATATCCCAATGGACAAGCCAAACAACCAGATCGTCCCCATGCCATCCGCAAACGATGTAATTTACGCCCCGTACGGTCTGCCTAAACATCCGCACCACATGAACGTCCACTTCTTCCCCATCGCTGTCAATGGTTTGTTCGATGAATGTCAGGAGGGCGGAATTCCATGAAGGCGTATCCGCTTCCGCAAATCCTCCAGTCTCGATGGGATATTCCCCCTGCACCCAGCATGGTTCGGTGTCCGTATCGAGGTGACCGCCATTTTTTTCATACAGGCGCGGTTCCTGCCCCTCCGACATCGGTCCTTGCTCCGTTATAAATGGCAATTGGCCGTTGCTACAGTCCGCCTGGCCCATCGCAAAAAGCTCATTGCCCGTTAAAGCAAGGCATAAAATCAATAGCGTTATTTTCATCATCGCCTACCTCCAAAAAATCCCTCAATCAACTGTTGTTGCCTCTCGCCGAATCGCTGTCGAAATTGTGTCGCGTTTCTTTGGAAATTTTCGATAAACGCTTGTTCGGCCAGACGAAACCTTTGAATCGGAAAGGTGTAAAAATTCCCATCAAATCGCCTGCCCCTATACGGATCGTCGTCGTCATCTTCATCTATTCTAAGCACCAGCACTACCGATGCCGAATTGGAGGGAAGCGATCTGCCGAACCTGTTTTCCGCGACTACGATGTAGGAAACCGATGCGCTCCCGTCCCTTGCAGGGCTCGTATCGACAAGAAAGTTCCCCGTGGTCTCGCCGACTTTGAACCAGTCGAAACCCCTCCAGGAATAGACGACATACCGTTCAGCCGTTTCCACGCGGTTCCATCTTAGAACTACCGTATTGTCCTCTTGCACTGTCGCGGTGAGTGCGGAAGGGATGCCTGGCGGGGCATTCAGGCCATCCCTAGCCCAGCCTTCTACGGGAAAGGACAGGGCCGAGCTGAGGTTTTGCGTGTGGCTCCTCACGAGGTAGAAGTATCTCTGGCCCTGCCTGACGTTCGAGTCCACAAAGGAAGTCTCGCGCGTCGTGCCGAGGCTGACATACTCCCCATTGGGCCCAAGCCTGAACACCTCGTAATGCAGCAGTGAGCTATTCCCAGTCGAGTCCCAATTAAGCGCGACCCTGCCGGAATAGCTACCCCTTGACGCCTCCACGTTCGCCGGAAAGGACGGTGCCGCCGGATTCGGCAGTGCGGGAATGAGGACATACGCTGTCCGGATCCAACCGCCGTTCCTCAGCGTATTGTAGCTAAACCGGAAGAAGCCATTTTCTTCGGGGTTCCACGACTCGCCCCACGAGTTCATGGCCAGAAACGATCGAGAGGTATCGCAGTACCCAACTACGACGACCGCATGATATGAACCGGTTCGTTCCCCTGTGGGATGGTATATTCCCCCACGATGGCTAAACATATTGTGATATGTCCTGTGCACGATCATAATGGGAATCGCTTGAGCTAACGTCATCCTAAAGGTGTCTACACAGTTCTGTTCGATGCGTCTCCACTCGCTAAGCTGGTAACGCCGCGCCTCGCGAAAAGCGTTCGCACAAGGGCGCAGTGCTGTATCCAGGGTGTAGGGAAAGGTGATTATCGTCGATACGCCGGTGTCCCTTGCCAGGTTCAGGTTGTCACGCATATAAGACCCCCTCATTGGCCCTAGATTGACCTGGTTGAATAAAAAGGATGGCGAATGGAAATTCCTTTCCGAAACGGGGAGACGCTCATGGATCCTTCTGGATAGCGTTTTAGCCATCGTCACAGAAACCGAGCCACAGGAACCAATGGGCCCTTGGTCGAAAGCGCGGATCCGTCCCTCAGCCAGGTTCACTCTGGAAGGCAGTTCCTCGCCAACAATGTTCATCCTGGACATCACAGCCGGCTGCGTGGCCCGCCTTAACCCTTCTGGGGTAGGGATGGCTCCGGTTGGCCTGGGTGATTGCGCGAAAAGTGGAATGCCTAGTACAAACAGTCCAGTAACGAGCAACACGAAAATCGAGTTTTTCTTCTTCATTGATACCTCCGTCATCTTTGATAATCTATGCGACTAACCACTAATGCAGTCGCAACCCATTTTTTTGCGGCGAATAAAGCTTCTGCAGGCAAGATCGTCTTGTTTTGGGTGAAAACGCCCGTCAATGCTGCAGTAAACACTTTCGCCAAACACACCTCCCTCCTTGCATTCACAACAGGCATTGCTCTCAGGGCAGGTCTCCCTTTCCCCGTCGTGCCTTTCTTCGCCTTGATCATCCGTCTGTTTCGTCATCTTTGTTATCTCCATTTGTCTAGGTTAAACGTATCACAACACTCTGGCTGTCTGTCGCCCGCGTTTTTGCGCTGACTTCGATCAGCCATTTGAATAATACGGCATATCCGTTGTATCCTATCGGGAGCATTTCTTATGCCCTTACGTATGGATCGTCTGGCTAGTTTTGCTGATTAGATAATACAAGGGCTTTGCGGCTTGTTGTCGGGAGCGTTTTAAAGTATGGATTTAATAATGTGGGAAAAGTGAGGCCAAAACCGACTCGGTAACTCTGGCTGGGAAGAGGGAAAGGCAATAAGTCAAATTACCAGGAAAGAGGCTCAAAACTAAAAGATTGGGTGAGCTTTATTTTCCCCCATAAGACCTGACTATTTTTTTTAGTTCATCACTCGAAAACTTGCAATCCTTGAAGCTGCAACCATTGATAAAGATTCCGTCATATAATGGATTTTTCCAAAGGCACAGGCCAGTTTCTATATCCAACTCTTTGATAATATCACCAAAAAATAGCACTCGCTTACCGTCTGGACTGTATGCCACGCTTCCATTGTCATTATGTCCAGTAAAAGTATGCAAACATTGTCCTGTTTCCCTGTCCCATTCCCTGATGGTACCATCCCAAAAAGCTGCGATTATTCGCTGGCCATCTGGGCTGTATCTTGCGTTATGTATCTTGTTTGGGTCGTAAAGACTGTCATCGTCATCATCAGGATTACCCTCGAAAAAAGTACGCAGGCATTGTCCAGTTTTCCTGTCCAATTCCTTAATGGCATCAAAAGAATAGAAAAGTACCCTCTGACTGTCTTGGCTGCATACCATTGCACGGCCAAGGCCGTAGTTAGAAGCCGTCTCAAAAGTATGCAAACACTCGCCCGTTCCAAGATCCCATTCCTTAATACTACCCCAAGAAGATGAGAATACTCGCTGACCATCTGGGCTGTATACCGCAGCATCTGCAATACCAGCATGACCTACAAAAGTATGCAGACATTCTCCTGTTTCAAGATTCCATTCCTTAATAGTTTTATCATGAGAAGCTGAGAGTACGCGCAGGCCGTCCGGACTGTATATTACACTTCTTACAAAGTCGGAATGCCCAGCAAGAGTGCGAAGACACCGTCCAGTTTCCCGATCCCATTCCTTGATCGTATTATCCTGGGAAGCTGATAGTATCCGCTGGCCATCAGTTGGGCTGTATGCTACACTCCTAACATAGTCATGATGCCCTTCAAAAGTACATAGCCACTGCCTGTTTTTAATATCCCATTCCTTGATAGTGCCAGAATGAACAAAAAGTATTCTCTGGCCATCGGAACTGTATATTGCATCACCAACACGGTTAGAATGGCTTTCAAAAGTACGCAGACACTGCGCTGTTTCCCTGTCCCATTCTTTAATCGTCTCATCCATAGAGGCCGAAAGTATTCGCTGACCGTCCGAGCTGTAGACTGCGTGTACAAAGTCAGAATGCCCCTCAAAAATGCGCAGGGATTTTCCAGTTTTCCTGTCCAATTCCCCAAACATATAACCAGACAATAGTATTCGCTGACCATCTGGGCTGTATGTTGCGTATGCTTGGTTTTTATCGTAAGAATATCCCTCAAAAGTACGCAGGCACTGCTCAGTTTCCCTATCCCACTCTTTGATAGTCATATCTTGAGAAGATGAAAGTATCTTCTGGCCATCTGGACTGTATACTGCAAGCACGAACTTAGAATGTCCCTCAAAAGTATGCAGGCATTCGCCTGTTTCTATATCCCACTCCCTGATAGTGCCATCCAAAAAAGACGAAAGTACCCGTCCACCGTCTGAGCTGTAGACTGCGTGCACGCAATTCGAAAGCGCAAGAATACGCAGACACTCTCCTGTTTCACCATCCCATTCCCTCATAATGCCATCCACCGAGAGTATTCTTAGGCCGTCTGGACTGTATATTGCGGTTGTAACCCAGTCGGAATGTCCATCAAAAATACGCAGGCATCGTCCTGTCTTCCTGTCCCATTCCCTCATAGTCTTATCATCAGAACCTGAGAGTATTCGCAAACCATCCGGGCTGTATACCGCAGTTTTAACACCGTCGGAATGCCCTTCGAAAGTGCGTAAACACACCCCTGTCTCTCTGTGCCATTCTTTGATAGTCTTGTCACCAGAAGCGGAGAGTACCCGATGGCCATCTGGACTGTATACCGCACTGCTTACTAATTCAGAATGCCCTTGTGGCAGTAGAGTAGCATCCGAAATAAAGCTCCCGTCAAAAACAGAAACAGCATCATTATTTGAAAACAGAATCCCGTTCATCGGACACATTCTTAAATCCAGATTTGATAAATCCTCGCCGCTCAAGTCCCCATTCCGCACTTTGATAATTATTCTCAGGCAATTATGAACCCCTATCTGTGCCTGCTCGCCAAAGGCACCTTTAAACTTGCCTAACTCAGCGATTGCCAATTCATATTTGTCTTGCATCTTACCTCCATAAGATCGGATTATTTCTTCTAGTTCATCACTTGAAAATATACAATCTTTAAAGCTACAACCGTTAATATGAATCCCATCATAATGAGCGATTTTCCAAAGACATTGTCCAGTTTCTCTATTCCACTCTTCTATAGTGTGGCCAAAGATTAATATTCGTTTTCCGTCTGGGCTATATAGGCCAGATCTTCCGATAAAGGAATTTAAACACAGCTCCGTTTCTTTGTCCCACTCCTTAATTGTATAACCACCATTTGAGAGTACCCGCCTACCATCTGGACTGTATGCTATATCATACGCAGGAGAATATTCACCTTCAGAATGCTTGGTAAAAGTACGCAGGCACAGCCCCGTTTCTCTGTCCCACTCTTTAATGGTATTATCAGAAGAAGCTGAAAGAATACGTCGCCCATCTGGGCTGTATACTACGCCATATACAATTTCTGAATGACCAATATAAGTACACAGACATTCTCCAGTTTTCCTGTCCCATTCTTTTATGGTAGAATCATTAGAAGAAGAGAGAATTCGCTGACCATTTGGGCTGTATATGACCCTTCTTATAGTTCCAGAATGTCCTTCAAAAGTACGTAGGCAACAACCTGTTTCCCTATCCAGTTCCTTAAAGGTACTGCCATTATTTATGAGTATCCGTTTACCATCTGGACTGTATATTGCATCAGCAAAACCGAGGTGATGTTCGGTAAAAGCATTCAGGCACTGCCCCGTATTTCTATCCCATTCTTTTATGGTATCATCCCAAGAAGATGAAATTATACGTTGCCCATCTGGGCTATATTCTGCGCTATATACATCTTTAGAATGACCATAGAAAGTTCTCAGACAGCATCCTGTTTTTGTATCCCATTCCCTAATGGTATTGCCACAATCTGAGAGCACTCGTTTGCCATCCTGGCTGTATACGGCACCATGTATATATCCAGAATGTACTCCAATAGAACGCAAACACTGTCCCGTTTCTCTATCCCATTCTTCTATAGCGTAACCATTAGTTGAAAGTATTGTCCGCCCGTCCAGACTGTACACTGCGCTGCCAGCATGAAATTTTTCACCAAAAGTGTGCAAGCACTCCTCTGTTTCTCTATCCCACTCTTTAATAGCAGCAGTGTAATTATAAATTGAGCGAATGCGCTGACCATCCTGGCTGTATGTCATGCTGGAAACATTAGAAACTTCACCAAAAGTATGCAGACACTGTCCCGTTTCTCTATCCCATTCTTTAATAGTATTATTAGAAGCTGTGAGAATGTGCTGGCTATTCGGGCTGTACACTGCGTCATAAACAAAATCAGAATATTCAATGAAAATACGCAAACACTCTTTCGTTTCTTTATTATATTCTAGAATAGCACTTGAGTTGGATCCTTTTTCGTCTTCTGAGCCATATTCTACAAAAACAGCGAGTATTTTTTTTCCATCTATGCTATACACTGCATTTATAAAATGGCCGTTAAATCTGTTAAATTTATACAAGCACTCTCCTGTTTCTCTATCCCATTCCATAATAGTGCAGTCATCAGAAACAGCGAGGACACACTGACCATCAGGGCTATATTCTGCGCTTCTACCCATATCAGGGGCGTCAACATATCCATCAAAAATGCATAAACACTCTCCAGTTTCAATATCCATCTCTCTAAGGGTGTCACCCATAACAAGTATCCGCTTTCCATCATCGCTGTAATTTACGTTAGCAATTAAATCATCCACAACAAGAGTATGTATACAATTTCCTATTTCCCTATCCCATTCTTTAATAGTTCTATCTTCATATGAATATGAAAGCATCCGATTGCTATCTGGGCTATAGATTGCTCTGTCTACAGAAATAGAATGTCCTTGCGGCAGAAAAGTCATATCTGAAATAAAACTGCCATCAAAAACAAAGACACCATCTTGATTTGAGAATTTATTTCCGTTCAATGAGATCTTTCTTAGATCCAGGTTTGACAAATCTTCATCGCTCAAATCGCCGTTTCGTGCTTTGATAATTATTTTCAGGCAGTTATGAACCCCAATTTGTGCCTGCTCGTCGAAATTACCTTTGAATACTTTTAGATACTCCCTCAATTTTGACGGATTGACATTTTTATGTTCCTGCAATATTTCCATAAGCATTTGCGAAACATGATACGGCAAGACTCTGTTTGAAAACACTGATTTATTCTGTAATTCCTCCATTTGATCCTTTATGAAAATTGCGGAAAAAATGTCCCTAAAATGCTGGTGAATAAAATCATACGTCTCGCTTTCAGCATCATCAACCTGTCTAAGTTTAATTATGCAGAAACTTTCAGTGCACCACTTCAGCAAAGTCCCAGTTTTGTTTTCTGTAGTGAGGAGATTGGTAACCGTATCCTCGTAGCGGATTAGATCACCAAAACAATCGCAGTTAGTTTTGAAGTAAGAATGGAAATCACCGATATATTTTTTCAAGTCCCTCAACGTGAAACTTGATTTTTCCGTACTTTCAAGCTGATACGCTATGTACGGCAACAAAAATCTGAAAAATATTATTCCGAATCCCTCGTTTTCAGCATTATCCTCAAAAATGTTTTTTGCCTTGATAATCTGATGCTCCAAAAAATTCCAGATTATTTCGCCTGCCGTAACGGGATTATCCAAAAACTTGGATTTTTGGCTGCCGCTGAGCAATTTTTGCTCCCTTGTATTTACCGCATATATCTTCAACAACATCGGATTGCTTAATACTTTATACAATTCCTGCGAAAAGTCCAGTTCCTGATTATCTGTGGTATATTTTTCCAGCCATGCGTCGATCACCTCATCAGAAATAGGTACAAACGACAGTTTCGCAAAATTTGCCGTTTCTACATGAAGTATGTCCGTCCGCGATGTAATCAAAGTCTGTATATGTTCCCCCACCTTCAAATCTCTTAATTCCATGAAAAAAGCATGAGCGAATTCCGATTTAATCTCGTTGAATCCATCTAGGAGAATGAGCATTTCCTCTTCGTCAATTAAATACTCGTAATCATCATCAGATTCAACTCCGAACGCCCTCATAATATTTTTCTTGATAGGCCTGTCCAAGCTATAATCACACAAAGGAATATATAATACGAGCTTCTCCTTAAGGTGCCTTTCCCCCAGTAGCATACAGGTAAACGTCTTTCCCATACCGCCTTCGCCAACCAAAACCGCATGACGGCATTTCTGGCTTTCGAGTTTTGCCAAAAGGGTGTTAATATTATACTCATTGTCTCCATCTTTTACGGTCATCGGGATACGTTCATCATTCCCATACAAGGCACTGTAGATTATTTCGTTTTTTTCCTTCCACTCCTTGAACTGCCGTTCGGAGTAAGTCTTTGCGTTTGACAGAAAAACCTTTCTCTTTTGGGCAATGGATTTAAGTTCCTCAACCGCAGTCCGCATTTCCTCGACATCCTTGAAACGGTTTTTCGGCCATGATGACAAGCCTTTCCACAAAAGGTCTGCGGTTTTCTTTATAAGACGATTGGATGCCCCCGCCAAACATCCCGATTCGCTTATCCACTGCGGCCATTCGTCCAGGGAATCCCCGTCGTCTGCCTGTGGTGGTCTTTCGATAAGCAATTCAAAAAAGATGGCCGCTACCGAGTACAAATCTGTGGCAGGGCAAAGATCGAGGGGTTTCGTGGCATCAAAAGCTGCAAGCTCATGGGCCGAGTACCCTTTCTTGAATGTCGGGTTCCAGTCTCGAAGGTCGTCAACTCCGGGTCGGAAGGCGCTGTTGAAATCTATCAAACGGGCAATCCCTAACCCTGTATCGTGTCTCCCTAATTCTGAAAAGTGTATATTATCTGGCGATATATCCAAGTGCAGGTATCCTTGGTCATGTATCGGCTCTAGGGCATCCAATATCTTTAAGATGCAGTCGCAAATGTTGGGGAAAGATTTGTCATTGAAAAAGCCGTTATGTATCATGCACGACAGCATGTCGCCAGATTCCGTCGCTATGATTGTGTACAGAGTGTTATTTGCCTCAATCGGGTCACTATATGGGAAAATGTACGGATTATTGTTTTTGGTCTTATTATTGTGACGCAGCTTATCAACGATCTTTGACTCGCTTAAAGCCCGCAACTTACGTTTTTCGTATTCTTCTTTCTCATCTTTATTTTCTGGAATACAAATAGAGCCATTGGCCATTCGTTGAAGAGTTAATTCGTGTGGACAGAATTCTTTTATGACGACAAAATCATTAAAGCCACCTTCTTCTTGGGCTTTATACACGATTGACGATCCCCCGCGGCCAGCTATCCCTTCTGGTTTGACATAATCCAAGTGGTATTTTTTGTCGCCCAACTCAAGCGTATATTTCTTGTTTAAATCCAGTAATGTTTTCATAAGTACATCGCTCCCGTATTAAAAAACTAGTGTGTATTATGGACTAATTGCCACTACCTTTTCTCTAAGCCAAGCAATAACGCCATAGAGTTCTATAACACTTGAGTGATCTTTACCGAGCACTTTTTCATAAGCGACCAAACTCTTCTGATACAGCTCCAGCGTCTTGGGAAAATCCCCCAGATCGAAATGGACTCTTGCAATATTATTATAGATTGTAGCAGTATCAAGGTGCTCCTCGCCAAGCATCTCTTCTCTGATGAGCAAAGCTTTGTGATACAACTCCAGTGCCTCGGGGTAATCGCCTTGCGAGGAGTAGATACTTGCGATATTGTTATAGGCAGTGGCAGCATCTAAGTGTTTATAATCCAATATCAGTTCAAAGGTGACCAAAGCTTTATTATACCATTTCAGCGCTTTAGGGAAATCACCTTGCTTGAAGTAGATGAGTGCGATGCCGCTATAGGCAGTAGCAATATCCAAGTGTTCCTTGTCCAATACTTTTTCGCAGGCAGCTAAAGCCATATGATACAAGTCCATCGCTTTGGGGTAATCGCCTAGATCGAAACAGACTCTTGCAATATTGTTATAAATAGGAATAGCTAGGTGTTCCTTGCCTAGCGCCCTTTCGCAAATACTCAAAGCCCTTTGCCACAACGCCATTGCCTCAAGATAATTACCCTGTTTGAAGCAGACACCCGCAATGTTGTTATAGGCAACAGCAACATCTGGGTGTTCCTTACCTAAAATTTTTCCTTTGATGACCAAAGCCTTATGATACAATTCCCAAGCCTTGAGATAATCGCTCTGCTTGTAGTGAATGTTTGCAATGTCGTTATAGGTAGTGACAGTATCTAAATGCTCCTTACCCAAAACTTTTTCCCTGATGGCTAAAATTTTATGATTCAATTCCAATGCCTTGGAATAATCGGTTTGCTTGAGATAGATGCCTGCGATGTGGGTATAGATAGTGATAGTATCTGAGTGTTCCTTGCCCAATTTTTTTTCGAAGACGGTTAAAGCCTTCTGCTCGAACTCTAGTGCTTTGGAGTAATCGGTCTGCTTGAGATAGACATTTGCGATGTTGCTATAGATAGTAGCAGTATCAAAGTGTTCCTCACCCAGCACCTTTTCAAAAACGATCAATGCCCTCTGATAAAACTCTAGTGCCTCGCAGTAATTGCCCTGATCGTAGTGAGTACTTGCAATGCCACTGTAGGTAGCGGCTGTCCTTGGGTGCTCTTTACCCAAAACCTTTTCTTTGACGGTCAAAGCTTTGCAATACAACTCCATCGCTTTAGGATAATCACTTAAATTAGAATAACCGCTTGCGATGTTGCTATAGATAGTAGCAGTATCAAAGTGTTCCTCACCCAGTACCTTTTCAAAAACGATCAAAGCCCTCTGATAAAATTCCAGTGCCTTGTGGTAATCGCCCTGCGAGGAGTAGATACCTCCAATATTGTTATAGATAATGGCAGTATCTAAGTGCCCCTTGCCCAGCACCTTTTCTCTGATGACCAAAGCGTTATGATGCGACTCTAGAGCCTTGGGATAATCTCTCTGCTTGAGGTAGACACCTGCGATGTTATTATAGGCAGTAGCAGTACAAAGGTGCTCCCTACCTAATACTTCTTCGTAGACGGTTATGGCTTTCTGATAAAACTCTAGTGCCTTGGAGTAATCACCATGCTCAAAGTGGGCGAGTGCACTTTGGATGTAGACAGTGGCAGTATAAGGATGCTCCTTGCCTAACTCTTCTTCTATGATACCAGCAGCTTTTAGATAATACTCAGCGGCAATATCGTAATTCGCTAAAGAGTTGGCAACGCTGGCAAAACTGTTCAACAGCTTCGCCACAACCACCGTTTCATCGGTTATTCGTTCGCAAGCCAGTTTCAACATATTCATGCTGTTGGCCCATGCGACATGTGTTTCGCTTTCGTGATCTTTGGTCAATTTAATTAGACTCTCTATCAACGCAACGCACTTTTGGCTATCAGGCGATAAATCCTCGTCCTTGTATACAACATCGGAAATAACAGGGTGTAGCGAAACTTTGCCATCGCTTGACTGTACCCAATAGCGGTCAATTAGGTAGTCCAGGTCGTCATAGTATGCATCAATATGCCCTTGGCTTTCATAATGCCCCTTTAACGCATATTCGTAGAAATCCTCTTTCTTCAGGCCCTCGTATGGCACTAATGCCATATTTGTCATAATGTATGAATAGTTCACATCTGGTTTGATTTTCTCCATGTCAAACAAGGTTTTGATATGCCCATACATTACCTGCTTCCGGTCTTTATCGCTCAGCCCCTCTTTATCAACGGCTATTTGTGTCCGTAGCCCTGGGTCTAGGCTGTTTTGTAGCCGTTCAAGCATTTCCTTTGGTGTTTTCATGCCTTGTCTCATAGCCGAAGCGATAAGCATGACGGTCATTGTGTGGCCAAGAACCAAATCTATAATATCGTTGACAGTCGCCTCATCCTCGGTCGTAAGTTTGGGAGAGTCATAATACGAATAAAACAATTTAAACAAATTGATTTTGTCATGCATGGCACCTATTTTGAGGCGAGCCTTCCCTCGAAGTGCATTCCGCGAGGTAAAAATGATCCTATATTCAGCAGAAACAAATTCATCAAAAATTTTGCCATCGTCTAATTCAGGCGGATCGTAATTATCCATGATGATAAGCGTACGTTCTCCATATTTTTTTAGATGGTCTATTTTCTCCGCATACATTTTGGACACGGCTAGATCCTTGTGTGTCTTTGTATACCATTCGTTATCGAAATTATGAAACAGTAACGAAGTGGCGATTGTCGATTCAAGGTTGCCGTTGAATGTTACAAGCTGAACAAAATCGTAGTCATCCTTATACATCTGGGTATATTTTTTGGCGAGCTCCGTTTTACCGATACCGCCCATGCCTTCCAGAATGACATAGTTTTCTTTCTTAAGGCTTTCATGTATGCCTTCAAGTTCGGATCCCCTGCAAACAAAGTACTTGTTTGGATACTTTGGACGGTTTTTAAGCCTGTATCCTTCATTCAATCCCTTGAGGTGCTCGATTGCCTCTTGCATTTTGGCGACGCTCTCGAAACGGCTCTTAGACCACGAGGACAAACCCCTCAACAGAAAATCTGCCGTTTCTTTTACAAGACGGTTGGATGCCCCTGTCAAACACTTCGATTTGCTTATCCACTGCGGCCACTCGTCCATGGAATCCCCGTCGTCTGCCTGTGGTGGTCTTCCGATAAGCAATTTAAAAAAGATGGCCGCCACCGAGTACAAATCTGTGGCAGGGCAAAGATCGAGGGGTTTCGTGGCATCAAAAGCTGCAAGCTCATGGGCCGAGTACCCTTTCTTGAATGTCGGGTTCCAGTCTAGAAGGTCGTCAACTCCGGGTCGGAAGGCGCTGTTGAAATCTATCAAACGGAACAT
>Ga0209755_10002141_pt1 | contig 27821 bp, 27 predicted proteins | sample TergutCo191P1_FD_187301 | JGI IMG/M metagenome (GOLD analysis project Ga0209755, IMG submission 187301) | Cornitermes sp. P1 segment gut microbial communities from Petit-Saut dam, French Guiana - Co191P1 (SPAdes) (version 2) | ecosystem: Host-associated > Arthropoda: Insects > Digestive system...
TCTTTAAAGCAAAAGAAATTATTGCTTCTAATCTTTCGCCTTTGCATAAATTTTTAGCAATAATAATGGCACAAAAACCTGAGGATAATTCTCAGGATGGTTTAATTTCTGTTCTTCACGAAAAAGACAATTCTAAAATGCATGTTAAATCCTTAACACAAACTGTTCTTCATCTTAGCCCCTGTATTGCGCAAGTAATTAAAGAAGGGATTGACGCAGGCTTGTATAAAACGCCTTTTCCCCTGGAAAGCGCTCAGATTTTGCTCGCTGCAAGTATAGTGCTTTTTGATGATGATTTTTTTCAATGGACTGATGATGAAAAAGCGGTAAAAATATCAGCGTTTCTTGACATTATTGAACGAACTCTGAGCGCAAAGCCGGAAAGTTTTGCTGAGTTTGCAAAAGCGTTTTATTAGAGAATCGTTGAAAAAAATCTATAACATAAAAAACAGAGTACGGGCGGTACTGCATATAACAAACAATATGCGCTACGGGCACTGTTCGTGCCCTCAGGGTTTGAACGTTATGTGCCGTTATTTCTGCTTTTTTATTCTATGGGCTGTAATTATTGTATAACTATTTGCATTTATTGTTATTATACAATCTCCTTTATATACATACCAATTTTTCCCTTTTTTATTTATATTATCTGCATCTTCTATAATTTTTTTACAATACTTTATGACATCATTTGTCTTTAGTTCCAGATTCTTCTTTACTCGAATAATGCCTAATTCTGTTGAATGTATTTTGTTAATATTTTCAATTAAGTCATTTGTCATATAATTTCCACTTACACTAAATATTAAAATCATAAATTTTATACCATGAATAAAACCTTCCAGAAATAGGAACAAATCTTAAAAGACAAAAATCTGGATCGGTGTACGACTTTTCTGGATAAGCGTCTTTAAATTTATTTTGCCAATATTTTGATTTTGTTTCCATGTCAGAAACAATTTCCATATTTCCTTTTAACATGCAGCCCTTCCAAATAAGTAATTTGCTATAAAAATAAACACTTGCTTTAGAATTTTGACCTATTTCATGTGCAAATTTAGATGACGTATTTGTACAAAAATATATTTCTTTCAAAGAAAACCTATGTTTTCCGGGCACTACAGCCTTAATAAGTGGATAACCATCACCAGCCACACAACTGATAATAAATGTCCCTACATTCTTATATAATTTTTCAGCTTTTTCATATACAGTCATTTTTACTTTCTCCTTTTCAATAAATGCTGTTTTTATATTAATATATTTTCAGCTTCTTGTCAATATATTCTTGGATCAATCATAAATAATGGCACATAACGTCTATGAGAAATTGGGTAGAGAATATCACATCAAAAAGAATAAAGGGAGATATTGAACATCACCCTTGGAATTGATTTATAAAAATAGTAAAATTTAATGAAAAGTTTTGGGAATCATAATGACGATTACCCAAAAGCTTGCCCAAAACAGAGATTTTTACATTATTAAGAAATCTGAGCAAAACAACATATACATTTTTAGTAAAAACAACTATAATATATTTTGATTATGGAGGAATTCATGCATAATAAAATGAATGGAAAAAAATTATTTGGAAACACTATTCTATCATTCTCAGTTAGTTTAATTCTTTGTACTTTTGCAGGTGTCATGGTTGTAAATGGAAAAATAAACGCCGAAAAACTAATAATGGAAAATTTGATTATGGAAAAAAGCAGCAGGGTCGGTGAGACATTGCTGGAATTTATGCATAAAACCCAGGCTGTTTCCGTTATCGCGCTGAGAAATTATGAACAGGAAGTTTTTGAAGGAGCAGTCGCCATGATTGTCGATGATCCGGCAATTTTGAATATTCTTGTTGCGCCAAACGGAATCGTAACTCAGGTTTACCCTTTAAAAGGCAATGAAGCGGTTATTGGTTTGAATTTTTACAACGAAGGAGCGGGGAACAGAGAAGCCATTCAGGCGAAAGAAACCGGTGAACTTGTAATCGGAGGTCCTTTTAACGCTGTTCAGGGAGGGCAAGTCATTGTGGGAAGACTTCCGATATTCATTCCTGAATCAGACGGAAGCAAGCGTTTTTGGGGCTTGGTATCCGTAACGCTGAGGTACCCGCAAGTCATGGACGGCGCGAGACTTCATGAAATTAGCTCGAAAGGATTTGATTATGAAATATGGAGAACAAACCCTGACAACGGCGAAAAACAAATTATCATCAGCAGTTACTTAACAGGTAAAAACAATATGCCTTTTATAGAAAAACAGCTGACTATTAAAAACGCTGAATGGAATTACCGGGTGTATTTCAGGCGTTCGTGGTATGAATATATTGAAACATGGCTGTTTGTGTTTATGACGTTATGTGTAAGTTTTTTTGTTGCCGCTGTGATACAAAAAAAGAGCAGAGAAATATTTGAAGCGGAAGAGCGTATAAAATTAATGCTGGATGCATCCCCTCTTTCGTGTCAGATCATGACCCCAGATTTTAATACAATCGACTGTAACAAAGCTGCTGTTAAACTTTACGGATACGCAAGCAAACAGGAGTGTATCATTAAATGGGATAAGGAATGTTTACCGGAATATCAGCCTAACGGGCAGCTTACGCGTGAGTATATTTGGGATTTATTTTTAAAGGCAATCGAGGAAAACAACAGTACTTTTGAAATAATGCATCAGTCTCCTGACGGGATACCAATGCCCGCAGAAATCACGCTTGTAAAGGTGAATTTTAAGGGAGAAGATATTATAATAGGTTACACAAAGGATCTGCGGGATATAAAAAATCTTGAGAAAAAAGCAAAGGAAATTTATTATGACGGTTTGACGGGGATATATAACAGACGATATTTTGATGAAAACCTTGAGCGGATTATAAAGTCATCATCACGCTCCGATGATATTCTCACCCTTATGCTTCTTGATGTTGATTTTTTCAAGAAATATAATGACGCATACGGTCACAGTGAAGGCGATAACTGTTTAAAAATCATCGCGATGGCTCTTTCAGGAGTTATATCAAGGGAAGGTGATTTTGTCGCCATGTACGGAGGCGAAGAATTTGCAGCTGTTCTGCCTCATACAGATGAGATTGGCGCAAGGGCAGTTGCGGATAAGCTGCTTGAAAGCATACGGAAACTTCACATTCTTCATGATAAAAGCGATGCGGCAAATTTTGTAACTATTTCAATCGGAGTCGCAACATTCAATTTGCAGCATAATCTAAATGCAGTGGATTGTATAAAAATTGCCGACAAGGCATTATATATGTCGAAGCAAAATGGACGTAACCAATATACTTATATAAAGTTTGAAGATGCTTAAGATATTGGAAAATTAATATATATTAATACTTTGACAGTATAAGTATTTTAATTTATAATTGAAAATATGAAAATAATGTATAGAAACTGTTTATGTATTTTAAACTTGTTTACAGTAATATTTTTCTTGAATTGTTCAAATATGCCTGCACAAAAGCATTGTTTTTCATTAAAGGATACATTATCTGTATTTTTGTTGAAGAATGAAAAGGGCGCTTTTTTCTGTATGCCGGTTCAATATTTAGGTAATTATCATATTAACAGTTTTGAATTTATTAATGGCACAATTAATATTGGAGAGCATGAAGTTCAATTGAAAAGAAATGAAATTAATATTTCAGTGTATCTTAATAAAAATACAAATGAAGATGGTAGTTCTGACAGTGAATTTGATTTGGTTTATTTAGAAAAAAACGGTAAAATATTACTCTCGAAAATGAATGAATCATTATTTGAAAAACAAGCAAAAGATGATGAAAATTTTATACATTATTATATATTTATAGAGAAATTTCTTGAACATAATGATTTAGAAAAAATAAATAATGAATATAATAAAGGAAATGTCAATTCACATTCAGAAATATGGTATGATCTTATTATAGATGACGAACAACAAAATGGAAATGGAATAAAGAGTTATTTTGAATTATATGATGGAATAGCTGCAGACCCTCAACACTTCCCTCCTAATCTCAATTTTTTTAGAGTTAAATATTTGCAATATTAAAAAAAGTTAGAATGAAATGAAAAAAATCAAGAATTGTATTATAAAGGCAGATAATATTAATCTCGTTCCGGCGGAAATTGAAGATTTTCAATTTGGTTATGATCTTTGGAAATTAACTCAAAAAGAATTTTTAGAAAAAATTAATGACAAATGGGAGGAAAATGAGAAATTTGAAATTGAAAATTACAAAGATGAACGTAATACAAATATAGAAAATAATTATTTGATAAAATATAATGATAAAGCGTTGAAATTTTATATAAAGTTAGGTTTTAAAATATATGATGAAAATAATTCAATGTTCAATTGTTTAGAATATATAGTTTAAATTAATGAATAGCAAAAAAATAATATATAAAAAATAGGCTTGTGTAATATATGATTATATAATATTATTTAATAAATTGGAGGGTTATATTGAAAATAAAATATTTGAAGCTGGCAATTCCGTTTCTTTTTGTGGCATTGGTTGTACCTTATATATTGTATTTTTTAAATTTTTCCGGCTCATTACATAGTAATGAACAAAGCTGGGCAAATTTCGGAAATTTTATCGGAGGAGTCATTACGTCAGTATTTTCATTTGCAAGTTTTCTCATTCTTTTTATTAATTTTATTTATGACAAAGAAAAAGTAAATAAAGAAAGGACAATAGAATATTTAAAACATGTTAATATTTTCTATTCAGAAATAAATGATGTTGTTAAAAACATTGAAATTATCCGTCAATTAAGCAAGCATTTACTGGAAAATGAATATGAAAAATACGCTATTGTTATTGATAATGATTATAATATTATAAAAATAATAAATAAAATTGATATATTACAAAAGCATCTAATTAAAAATGAAAATATACTAAATACAAAAATTGACAGAAAAAATGATATATGATTTATAATAGTATTGGAGATATTGTATGGATCCAAAAGGACATTTTGCAAAAATTCTCTCAGATACAATTAAAAATAATACGCCTTTTTTAAAATCAGAAAACGCTGTTATATTTAACGGAGACTGCCTGGAAATATTGGCTTCCATTCCTGAAAATTCTATAGATATGATTTTTGCTGATCCTCCGTATATGTTATCAAATGACGGCTTTACGTGTCAAAATGGTAAAATGATAAATGTCAACAAAGGAAAATGGGATAAAAGCAAAGGTTTTGATGAGGATACAATTTTTCATAATGAATGGATTTCGGCTTGCCGCCGTGTTTTAAAACCTGAAGGTACAATCTGGATTTCCGGAACATATCACAGTATTTATCAATGCGGTTATTTATTGCAGAAAAATAATTTTCATATTTTAAATGATATAACATGGTTTAAGCCTAATGCTTCTCCTAATTTAAGCTGTCGTTTTTTTACTGCGTCACATGAAACTATTATCTGGGCTCGCAAGGAAAAAAAAGCAAAACACACATTTAATTATGATGAAATGAAAAATGGATTATTTCCTGAGGATAAGTTAAAAAAAGAAAATACTCAAATGAGATCTGTGTGGTCAATAACATCTCCAAAAGATGAAGAAAAAGAATATGGAAAACATCCGACTCAAAAACCATTGGATCTTCTTAAACGAATTTTGCTTGCATCAACAAATGAAAATGATATTGTACTTGATCCATTTTGCGGAAGCGGCACAACAGGAGTTGCCTGCAAATGTTTAAAAAACAGATCCTTTATAGGGATAGAGATTGATACTCAATATTGTGATTTAGCAAAAAACAGATTATCGTAAAGCAAGGCGCCTCGCCTAACCAGAGATAATGAAAAAATATATTTGTTTTTTAATAAAAATAATATTATAATTTATTAAGGAGAATAAAGATGTATATTACAGAAATTGAAGTAGGAGTTGGTTTAGATAATAGCGTTTACGCAGGCGTACGTTTTCAATATTAACGATGTTTTAACAGCGTAAATATTAAGAGTCTTTATGAAAAATATCTTATACTTTATTATTTTTTTTATTTTGCTTGAGAGCGCCGTTTTTTCTCAGGAATCAAAAAAGGACTTTTTTAATATAGATTTTCCGCAGAAGTCTTATAACAGGAATTTATTTATCAGTAATGAATTGATAACCTGGTTATCTATCGTGGAACGTTATGAAGAAATAAAAGAAAACAACGCGATGACGGGCTTTTATTTTACTACTTATATAGATACTGTTACTCTTAAAAATGTAGAAAAAGGTATTGACTATAATGAACAGATGGAATTAGACGAAGACACCTACGCGATGATAGATTTCTTTTTTTCTTTATCATTTAAAATTAATAAAAATTTCCGCATACCGGTTTACGCTTCCTTAATTGGAAATCATAATGGAAATATTGAAGATTATCTTCATATGGAGTTTGGCAGCGGTTTAATTTTTTCAGGAGGTTTTGGCAGTATTTCCGCTCTTGCCGGATATGGAGCAACTAATTATCCTAAATTTCCTGATGAAGGCTTTATTTCTTCCGCACAATTTTATTTAATCCCGCGAATTAATCTGTCTCAATATCCCGTAATAGGCTTTGTTTTAAACACGATGACCAGCCATCTTGGTTTTAGTGATGCCGGAATTGCGGGATATTCTTTTGACATGATATCAAATTCTTTTATGATAGGAAAATATTTAAGGTTAAGCTCTTTTGATTTATATTACAACAATCAAAATACTTTTAACAATGTAAAAATAAATCAATATGGACTCAGATTAAAATTTCGTATAAAAGATAATCCCTTAGGAATCAATTTTGACGGAGGCTACAGAACATTTTCAACAGAATATGATCCGTATGAGAATACTTTTTATACAAAAACGGGCGTTTCTTTTCATATATTTGAGACAAATTCCAGCGCGGGATATATTAGTTTATATCTTTGTTTCGATTCGATTTTTTCTCCATTGCCGAAATTTGGGTGTGATATAAAATTATTATTCGGCGAATCTTTAATGGGCATGGCATGGTTTTTTGAAGGAGGCGTTTTCAAAGAAAATAAGCCTCAGTTTACTTTGGGTTTCAGATACCACATATAAATATAACAACTAAGGCAATACTGCGTTTAATCTTTAAGCAGTAGTTTCAGTTTTTACCGATGTTTTTGGGTTATTACAATTTCCCAAGCCCGACAAAATATGTCTCCACAGACTCTCCGCGGCAGGCTTCTGGTTTGAAGCTTTTGGCGGCTGCGAAAACTGTCTTCATTTGTTTTAAGAGACCGTCAATGCCGCTGCCCTGGAAAACCTTAACCGCAAGATTGCCGCCTGAAGCAAGCGCGCTTTGGGCGTAGGCGATAACTGTTTCCGCAAGTTCGAGGGAGCGGGCTGAGTCTACCATATGGCTGCCTGTGGTGCTCGGGGCGGCATCGCTAATTATCACGGAATAGGGACCTTTAGACAAAAGCGTTTCGCGGTTTTCGTCCGCTGTGATGTCGCCCTGAACAAAGAAAAAATTACCGCCGTCGAAAAGACCGTTATCGAACTCGCGGGAAAGAGGCGAAAGATCGGCGGCGGCAAGGAAACAATTTTTGTAATTTCTGAGCACATAAAGGCTCCAGCTGCCGGGAGCGGCGCCAAGGTCAAGAATACGCAAAGCCGTCTTTGCGGCGGAAGGTTTAAAAAGGTTAAATTTTTTGACAATTTCCATCAACTTGTAAACAGAACGCGCCGGGTACCCTTCCTTACGCGCTTTCTGCTGCCAGTAGTCAGGTTTCTTGTAATCTGTCATCAATTTTATTATAATAACTTATGGATCAAGAGTATACACAGCGAATATCAAAAATCGAAGCCGAGCTGAGACGCTGGCTGCCGGAGACGGCGGATTCAAACTGGGCGGAAAAAGTTTTCCCCGGTATTGGAGATAAAACAAATGAAGAGTCAAGAAAGGCGCTGACGGAGCCTCTTTACGATATGCTTACGCGCGGCGGAAAACGCTGGCGTCCATTATTAATGACGCTTATCTGCGAAATTTACGGCGGCGGAGATTCCGCTATTCCGCTTACGCCTCTGATCGAATTTTCACATAACGCAAGTTTGATTCACGATGATATCGAAGATGAATCCGACGAGCGCAGAGGCAAACCCGCGATTCATAAAACCTACGGCGTTGACACCGCGATAAACTCAGGCTCTTTTTTCTATTTCCTGTCATCCTGCTGCCTTAACTCCGGCAATATTGAAAACAAGGAATACATTTACAAACTCTGGATGGAACGCATGCTCGCTCTTCATCTCGGACAGGCGATGGATATTGACTGGCACCGCAACATCTCGGTAATTCCGAGCATTGATGAATACTATCTAATGACCGCGATGAAGACAGGAAGCCTTGCCCGCCTTGCAGCAGAGCTTGGAGCGCATATCGCCGGCGCGCCGCAGGAAGCTGTAAAAATACTCGGCAAAGCGGCGCAAAAAATGGGGATTGGCTTTCAGATACTTGATGATTTAAAAAATCTTACAACAGGCATTCCCGGAAAAAAACGCGGCGACGACATCGTAGAGGGAAAAAAAGGGCTTCCTGTTCTTTTATATCTGGAAAAATATCCTGATAAAAAAGAAAAAGTTTTCTATTCATTCCATATAGCGAAAAGAGAAGGCACCAGAGCCCCGGAAGTGGAAGATTTTCTGGAAGCTCTCAATGAATCCGGCGTATTCCCGGAGACGGAAGAAAAAGGTCATACTTTCTTAAACGAAGCTATGGACGTATTTAATACCTATGAATATCCCGGCTGTTCCATAAATCAAAACGGCCGCGCTCTGCTTAACGGTTTTTTTAAATTGATCAGTTAGGAAGATAATTTGAAAGGAATGCTTTTAAGCGAAATTTGGTCGATACTCAAAACAAGCCACGGAAACGCCGTGCTGATAAAACCAAAGGATATGGAAGTCGCGGTGCCGATTTTTATTGGCACTCTGGAAATGCAGTCCATTTTAATCGGAAAAGAAGGGTTGCCCCTTTCCCGTCCTCATACCCACGACCTCTTTTTAAATATGCTCTCCCATGTGAATCTGACGATTAAAAAGATCGAAGTTTACGAGTTAAAAGACGACGTTTTTCACGCCCGGCTCGTTATCACAGGCGGCGAATATACGAAGGAAAAACCACTTATTATGGACAGCAGACCTTCCGACGCTTTTGCCATCGCCGCGCGGAAAAAATGCCCGATTTATGTGTCTTCTTCCATCGTAGAAGAAAACGGCGTTCCTATAACATTCTTTATAAATGACATTGAAGAAGATTCCGATAATAAATACAGGCATTTAAGAGAACAACTGGAACAGGCTGTCGCCGAAGAGGAATATGAGCAGGCTGCGGAAATACGCGATTTGCTTAAAATCCTTGAATCTGAGGCTGAAGAAGACGGCTAATAATATTGCCTAACGGAGTTAAAAGCGCTAAAATAATCGTATGGAATCACTTCAGAAAAATGAGACAACAGGCACAAACATCTTCCGGCTGGCTGCGGTTTTATGCCTGATTCTGGTAATTAATCCTTCTCAGTACTTCCCCGGAACGCCTCCTATCGCCGAAGAACACGGAATCGGCGGCGGATACCATTCTGAAGATGTCATTTTAGAGGAAGATTCCGAACTAATGACTCAAATTGCCCTGGAAACCGCATCTATTGAGACTGTTGAGCCTTTTACAAAGTTAAATATGCTTTTATACAGTTCTCACACAGTTAAAAGCGGCGAAAATATCAGCAGTCTCGCTATAAATTTTGGCTTGAACCAGGATACGATAATTTCCTCAAATAAGATCACAAATACAAGGCTTCTCCAGATTGGAAAAGTGCTGAAAATCCCCAATCAGGACGGAATTCTACATACAGTTAAAAGCGGCGACACTCTCAGCGCTATTTCGGAAAGATATAAAGCGGAAAGCGATGCCATTAGAGTAGCTAACGAGCTTTTTTCTGACAAAATAGTTCCGGGAACAGACCTTTTTATACCAGGCGCCAAACTCGACTGGACAAGATTGCAGGAAATAAACGGCGATTTATTCATTTGGCCGGTAAACGGCGCGATTACTTCATTCTACGGATGGAGAAGAGACCCGTTCAGCAGAAACCGCCGCCACTTCCATTCGGGCATTGATATCCGGGGAAGCACAGGCACCCCGGTCAGGGCCGCTATGGCAGGGCGCATAAGCGCCGTCGGATACGACAATATTTTCGGCAACTATGTAATAATCAACCATCACTCAGGCTACCGCACCCTTTACGGACACTTAAACGTAATCCGCACCAGAACGGGCGCTTATGTTTCTCAGGGAGAACGTATCGGCGATGTGGGAAACACAGGTCAGAGCACTGGAGCGCATCTGCATTTTACAGTTTACAAAAACGGAGCTACGGTTAATCCAAGAGCGCTGATGCGCTAGCGCCGCGCTAACATTTACCGGTTTGTAATTTACTTAATTTATATAATACTTACTTAGAATCGTCTTCCAAAGAAGAGAACATCGACGAGAACGGCGAAACTACGTTGACATCCGCGATAAGATCCTGCAGGTCGCCGCCATCGTCAGCCACTTCGCTCGCAAGCGCGAGAAGCCCCTTTCCGTGTTTGTTTTTTTGATCCGCTGCCCAGAGTAAGCCTTTGCGCGAAGATTTTTGATCCGCGTATTTGCTTGCCTGCCAAAGAAGACCTCTTTGCAACGCGGCGGTTTTCCGGTTCGCGAATTTGCTTGCAATCCAGAGAAGTCCTTTTGGCTCCGGCTTGGATGGGTCTATCGCTTCGCGAAGAGCGGCGTCGATTAAATTTTCAGGCTCTTCTGTTAACTCGTCTAATTCTTCTATCTCGTCAAGTTCTTCAACAGGTTCGGCTTCTTCAATCTCATCAAGCTCCGCTTCTTCCAAAGCTTCGGCTTCTTGCGCTTCTTCAATTTCATCGATTTCTTCAAGAGATTCAACTTCTTCGAGCAGCTCTTCGGCTTCACCGCTGCCGCGGGCGGCAGCCGTTTTCGCGGACGGCTGAACAAATGACAGAACTCCGCTGTCAATTTTAAGAATCGCCAGAAGCTCATCCCACGACTTGTCGATAATGCCGTTAACCTGAGCGTCAAGACGTTTATTCAGTTTAATACCGCGTTTTAACTGCAGGCGGATTTCATCGCGGCGTTGTTCAAGCTCCAGTATCCATTTTACCCTTTCCTGACCGGATTTATTAATATACAGCTGCTCAAAAAGATTATCTCTTAAACGCCTGACGCGGTTTCGGATTACAGTTACAGGATTGGGTTTGATATTTAACAGGAAGAATAACGCTAAATAGAAAGTAAGGAACGCGGAAACCTGCAAAACAAGCTTCATCGGCTCAGAAATCGCGAACAAATAACTATTTACAAGGCGTCCGAAAAATATCCCCTGCTCTGTTCTGTCAGAAATAAGAGAAAACGCGGTTCCTGAATCTTCGGCGTCAAGCGTTACATAATTTTGCGCGCTCTTGCTCCAAATTTCCGAAACGCTCCGCAGAATTACAGCTCTCGATGTTTCAGGGCATCCTATTAAAATTCCGGCAGGCTCGCCTATTACGGAAATATTATCGCTGAATTTCAGGCGTCCCTGCGCGATCAGCTTTTCGGCTAACGCGTTTATCGATATCGAAAAAAGCGCGGTGCCGCGGTAGACATCCATGGAATCGTAAAAGGGAAATGAAAAAATAATTCTGTCGCGGCTCTCGTCCATGGTAAATTTCGCGGCGCTGCCGTCCGGTACGCTTACAGTTTCATAGGGCAGCGATTGATTGTCTTCGTTGTAATTGCGGTACGCGGTTGAAGACTGGTTCTGGCTCATTATGTCACGCGCGGAAGTTGAGTAATGAAGCCTTACGCCGTTATTGTCAACAAATTGCACATATTGAAGCCCGCCGGTTGATTCAATCAATATACCGAAAATCCGTGAACGTTCAAAAATATCATCCGCGCTTTGATTGTAAAGGAAACTGCTGCGAACCGCCGGTTCGGCTAACGTTGATTCAAATTTTAACTGAAGATCGTTTACATGGCTTTCGGCAATTTTCGCGTCAGTGATATTCTCGTTTACATAAGAATTAACAACAGCCGGATTATAAAACCGGGCTTGAACAAAATCCAATACCTCAACATCCGTCAGATAAAAAAATCCGGCAAAAAGGAGAATTGTTATTGCTAAAGCCGCAAGCGGTTTTATAAATGCTGACAACCTATTACCCGTTTGGAGATAGACGTTATTTAATGCCGTCTGTCGTATTATCTGCCGCTTTAACGGCAGATATTCTATATATCGGCTAAATTATAACAGAAAAACCGGTATTTTATAATATTAATTGCCGGAAGCAGGAGGCGCCGCGGGAGTTGCCGCAGGACCGCCAACCGGAACCGCCGCGCCGGCAGAAGCGTCGGTATTGATCCCGAGGCGTTTCATCTGTTCAGCCTCTTCTTTCTGAGCGCTGTAATCGTACCTTAGCTGATTTGCTTTTACATACGTGTTCTTTAACGCCGACAACTCGGGCTTTATGCCCTTAATCTTGCCTCTGTCTTCCTGAGCGACATTTGCTTTAAAAAATTCATCCAGCGCGGTTAAAATTCTGTGGTAATTAGTTACTTCTCTGATATTTTTCTCTAAATAACCGATAATCTGCTCTTCCGACATCGCAGAAAGTTTATTATAAGCCGGACCGCGGTTAAAACTGGTTAAAATCTTGACCTTTTTATCGATTTCATCCATGAGCTGATGGAAATTAACCTTCTCTTTTACCGGAATTCCCTTGGTTGGATCCATACTTTCCACAGCATGAACAACTTCCGGGGGCTCAGCATTGGTAATTTGCCTGATAAGCTCTTTTATGGCATGTAAAAACCCTTTCTTATGACTATCCAACACCGCCTGATTTTCCAAAAGCTTAGACAGGATCTCCGTTAATGTATTTGACGCGCCGCCGATAACAACGATGCCGTCTAAAAGTATCTGCTTGTAATTCACTTCCTGCTTTGCCGTTTTTTTAACGGTATCAGCCACTTTTAAAGCGTTTAAAATTGTGTCTCTAAGATCGACGCCGCTGGAAGAATAATCTTCTTTGATTATTTCATCTACCAGTTCCTTGTAAAAAGGCGAACCCGGCATCGCGGCATTCACTTTTTTCTTGATATTCTCAAGCGTCGCTTCGCCTGCCGACATCTCCGCAGTCGCATTCTGCCGAATACTTAACTTGTACGCCTCTCTGTAATAGGTGTTAAGATCCTTTAAAATACCCATGCTTGAAGCGGTCGTTTTTGACAGCTTGGACATGCTTTCACCGATTATGCTGAGGGTAAGCTGATCTACGCCGACCTTCGCGTTGATGGTCATTTCCGAAACGTATTTGGTCATAAGGGACTGGGAATCAGGAACCAGACTGCACCAGTCAATGTACCGCACAATACCCACAATCCGTTTCACACGATCAAGATTGAGAAAATCCACGCCCAACTGGTAGAAATTAACCAAAAAGTCGAGCTGGCTGTCATAGTTGGACAATCGAATGGAAAGCTGTTCAATCTTTTTCGCTTCCTGAAAAATGCTGTTATCCGGCACTGTAAGTTCGGTAATTTTGGTATCTTGTTTATACGGGTCTTCGTCAATTAATTTTTTCTTAAGATATATGTTATATAAGGAAGCAAAGGAGACTTGATACATCCTCAGTTCATCTTTGAGTCTTACTAATTCTGTTTTTTCCAACCAATCTTTTCTGGCTTCAAGCACCTGTCGAAGCGTCTCAATATAGCCGGTTATATTTGAATCCGCCATTTACATTAATTATCGTCAATTTTGATAGAAAATTCAAATGGGTACACGGTAAAAGCCGGTGTCAGTCACCTACGCTATATATGGTGTATATAATTTAAAAAACCACGCTATTAGTAGCGTAGGTGACTGACACTAAAAAAATTACAAATTCTTCCTCCTTTCGGTCAAGCATTTCGCCATGTCCGCGCCGTATATATACATGGAAATTATTAACAAAATGTTGGATGGTGTATCCTCTGAATCATTCATCGTTATATTAAGAAATTTTCTGACGAGACTGGAGAGTATTTTATCAGGTTTACGCTTAGCGAAGGAAGAACGAAACACGGGAAAACGGGAAGAAATCTCATACATTCAACCGCTATTAGCTATGTAAATGTATATAAGAACGGCGATGGCTCGCAACGTATCCGGGGTATTGACCCGGGCGAAGCAAACTCACCGCCTTTCACTGATTACAGACTAGCGAATTTTTTCAATTCTGTCAAGTAAATTGCGTATGTTTGACAAACCGTTAATTATGCCGAACTTGAGAAAAAGCAATAGCCGTAACAAATAAAAAATTAAAAGTTCAGGTTTGCTCTCACAATAATTGTTACGATGTGATAAGCAAACCTGTAATTTTATATTTAATCAAGTCTAACAACGCGTTATTTCAACAGATCAGCCGGAACTTTGCCTCCGTTGTCGGCAAGAGCTTTCATTACCGCTTTGTGGAGCCAGATGTTTTTCTCGGCGGAACCGTCGGGGTCTTTGCCTGTGTAATTGAGTTCGGCGGCAAGTTCTTTCCGCGCGGCAAGACTGCTGTCAAGATCGAGCGCTTTAAGTAAATCGACAATTGATGTGCGCCAGTTGAGCTGTACGCCTTTTGCTTTCACTTTGGCTTCGAGAATGGCTTCTACATCGACAGGCGCCGGCTTTGCCGCTGCGGCTGCCGCCTTCCCTGCTGCAATCGCCGCCGCGGCTGTTCCTGACTGCGCTGTAAACACAGGCTGTGAAGCCTGCCCGGCAGGCGCTGCCGTCTCAGCTTTTTTACCGAATATTTTGTCTTTAATTGAACCAAAAACACCCATACATTTCTCCTTTTTATGTCGTTTGGACATCATCATGTCCGCATAAAATATTTTACTATTAAAAACCGCAGAGCGCAATGCGCCCACTACTTGATAATGAGTAATTTTGCGCATATAATCTGCGTAATAATATGCTGATTAATAAAAAAACATTTATTTTATTTTCGTTTATCTTTTTTATGCTTATTTCTTTAATAGCCGTTGCCGCGTATACAATTTCCGCGCGTCAAATTAACCTTTCATTTATTGAACATCAGCTTACTATCGCTTCCGAAACAATCCGGCTGCGGCTGGCTTCTATGGTAAACAGTGAACTGGCGCTGGTGCGCAAATTGGCGGACACTCCTGTAATCCGGCAGTATTTTATGAATCCTTCCGATTTGGAAATGGAAACACTCGCGCGAATTGAATTAAACGAATATCAGGAGCATTTCGATTTAAAAGTGGTTTTCTGGGTTAATGATGTTGATAAAATATTTTATTCTACCGGCAATGAGCCTTATGTGGTTGATCCTGACGATCCGGTGTCTTATTGGTATAACTTAACGCTTTACAGAACAGAGCGGTATAACTTTAACATTAACTATAATCCTAACATGCAGCAAATAAATCTTTGGATTAATGTTCCGGTTTTTTTTGTTCCCGTCGCCGATATTTATTCAGGCGGCAAAAGACCTCTTGGAATGCTCGGCACAGGCATCGACCTGACAGAGTTCTCGAATTTTATCGTAAACGCTTATAAGGATTTCGACGAAAATATCACAACCTATACTTTTAATAAATTCGATGAAATCACTTCAGCCGCGAATTACGAGCTTGTTTATAACAAGGTGCGCATGGACAAACATCTGGGCAAAACCGGAACAGAGATTCTTGAGATAGCCCGCAATCTCGCAAACGGAGAAAGCCATTATTTTATTTACGACGATAAAATTTTTCTTGTTAGCTCTGTTCCGGAAATGGAATGGTTTTTGGCTGTGAGTTATCCGCTTCCGGGGCTTTTAGCGATTAATCGATCCATGAATTCAGTGTTTTTCAGCATGCTTCTGCTTATTTTATTTATATTAATCGTAATTAATATTTATATCGCCCGTTCGGAAACCGCTTTAGAAAAACAAAACGTGCAATTAATTGAAGCGAATAAAAAATCAGAAATCGCTTCGCGGGCAAAAAGCGATTTTCTGGCGGCAATGAGCCACGAACTGCGGACGCCGCTGAACACGATTATCGGCTTTTCGGAAATTGAGTTAAAAAAATCACCGCTGAACGAGACAAGAGATAATGTTACGCGCATACATCAATCAGGTCTGCATCTTCTGCGAATAATCAACGACATATTGGATTTATCAAAACTGGATTCCGGAAAATTCGAAATTACCCCTGATGAATACGACACCGCTTCCATGATCAGCGCCACGGTAGATATGAACATTATAAGGATAGGTTCAAAATTTATACAATTCGCGCTGGACATCGGCGATGATTTCCCGGCAAAACTTATAGGCGATGAACTGCGCATCAAACAGATAATGAACAATCTTCTTTCCAACGCCATTAAATACACCAGAGAAGGAACAGTGCAGTTAACAATCAGACACAAAGAAACGGAAGCGAATAAGGTTCTTGTAAATTTTTCCGTTAAGGACACCGGTATTGGCATAAGAGCCGAGGATATAAATAAATTATTTGACGATTACACGCAGCTTGATACGCGGACAAACAGGGAAGTTGAAGGCACAGGACTTGGACTTTCTATTTCAAAAAAAATCGCCCGGATGATGGGCGGCGATATTACTGTAGAAAGCGAATACGGCAAAGGTTCTTGTTTTACAGCGCATATTATTCAGGAGCGAAGCGATTCCTCAGTCATAGGACATGATACAGCCGCCGCGCTGCGCCGCTGCCAGCATATTCCCCCTGCAAGCCTTACGCCGGAAAGAACCGGAAGACACGCTGTCAAAATATCAGGCTCTCCTCAATACACGATTCTGGCTGTAGATGATCACCTTAATAATCTTCTGTTAATCAGAGAACAGCTTAGACCATACGGCATACAGGTTGATACCGCTTCCTCGGGACAGGAAGCCATAGAAAAAATAAAAGCGTGCGATGAATCGCCGGGCAAGGGCAAACAAATTTCTCACTACGATTTAATCCTGATGGATCACATGATGCCGGGAATGGACGGAATAGAAACCATGAAAATAATCAGACGCAATGAGCGTTACGCGAACATACCTATTATTGTTTTAACGGCGAACGCCTTACGCGGCATGAGAGAATTTTATCTGGAACAGGGTTTTACGGATTTTATCGCCAAGCCGGTGGATCAGCAGTCCTTGAACGAAGTAATCAAAAAACAGTTTATAGAAGAAAGCGAAGACGCGTCAGAAGATGAAGGATTCAGCGCGGTTTTTTCGGTTGAGATTATAAAACAGCGCATCGATAAACTGAATCATATTTGCGCTGCCTTTGAAATTAACAGTCAGGTTGACGATGAATATTTCAGGCGTTTAATAGAATCGCTTGAATCGCTTAATGCAATGCTGCCTGCGGAAAAAGCCGGAACGCTGACTGAGCTTATAAAAGCCGCTCGGCGAAAAGACGCGCAAGCCGTACGCGGCATGCTTCGTTCCTGCTGCGAGGAATTTGAATCATGGGCGCAGAGCAATACGCAAAGCGCTCCTGCCGCGACGGAGATTGTAAAACGGCTGCAAAAGGCAATTCTGGACGGCGATAAAGAGACAACAGGGAAAACGCTGAAAGAGCTTGGAACGGCAGCGCTTACGCCTGAGGAACGCGAAAAATATTTTAATATATATGACGCGCTTATGGACGATAACAATGAAAAAGCGATCGAAAGGATAAAAGAATGGTTAGAATAGTAATTGTAGAAGATCAAATTCTAATGCGCGACTTGCTTGAAGAGCATATCAGCAAACAGTCCGATATGGAAGTCGCGGGCGTTACCGACGATGCCTCAAAAGCGCCGCAGTTGTGCGGCGAGTTAAAACCGGATTTAATACTAATAGACATAGTAACAAAGGCGGGCTGCACAGGTTTGCAATCCGCCAAACAGATACGCGAAGAAATGCCGGATATAAAAGTTATTGTAATGACAAGTTATCCTGAAATTACATTTATAGAAGAAGCAATGAGAATAAAAGCGCACAGTTATCTGCATAAAAGTTCAGGGATTGAACATCTGTTATATGTCATTCGAAGCACAATGAAAGGAGCGGGCATTTACCCAAGCCCGGCTGATATTTCGCCTTTTGCCCAGGTTTTTTCGGAAAAAGAACTTGCCATAATCAATTTTGTATGCCAGGGAACAGCGCGCGACGAAATTGCCGGAAACCTGAACATATCAGAATCGATGGTCAAACAGTATATCACTTCGATACTGGACAAATCAGGTTTTGACAGCATTTCCAAATTCGCCATCTACGCGGTAAGCCAGGGTCTAATCGTACCAAAATCGCCTATTGAAAGAATTAAGAAAGGCTTATAAAGAAGTTTCTAATGTTTTTTAATTACATGGTTATAAAAATTATATGTAAAAAACAGCAAGTACATCAGGCAGGTAAACTGTTATAATAAAGTTCATCAGGGCAAATATCTTGCCCGTGCAGCCATTCAACGCTTAAGCCGGCTGGTTTTACGGTATTGTATATACAAAATCATACTTTGTATGGTGTTTTTACCCTCACCAGTCAATCCTCCAACTGTCCAAAAGTACAGTTGAAACTGTCCAAAAGTACAGTTGAAACTGTACTTTTGGCTATGGTTTTAAAGTTTATAAATATTAGAATATTGGCGGAACCAGTCAAAATAAGGAGGGTTTTTATGAAAAACAAATTTAATCTATTAGGGGTTATTGCATTAATAGCGATTGCGGCATTTTCGTTCGCGGCTTGTGACGGTCTTCTTGATACGCCAACTGAAGGATGCGGCTGCTGCGATGAATGTAACGACAAATGCACCGGTGATTGCTGCTCGAATTGTAAAAAAGGCAATGATCAAGGCAAGGAAAAAGGCAATGATAAGGAACCTGATAATAATGATGCTGATAACATTACAATTACTGTCACAGGTAATTTTAGTGCGTACAACGGGAAGAGAGCTGCAATGCTTGTTTATACCGGCAGCGATCCGGTTGCTTGGGCAAGCTTTGTTGATGTAGCTCCAGGCGCTTCATCGCTTACTTTCACGATATTGGATTATGTAACCGATGAATCGTTTAAAACAGCAGGAACATATAATGTTTTACTCTGGTTCAGGGAGGGAACTGACAAAGCATCCGATGTGAGCTATTTTAAGATGTCTCAGTCCATTACAACAGGAACAAATACTATACAATTTAGTACTATCCCGCCCTTAGCTGCCGGTTTACCTGCAGAATTAATTGGAGCATGGTTTCCGACAGAAGATGTCGGCGATTTTTCTCCTGATACTGCATTAGTTCTGTCTCCCGATGGAACAGGTTTTATGGATAGTGTTGATTGTACATGGACAGTAAATGGAAATAAACTAATTTTAACATTTGATGGCTATGAATACGATTACGTATACAGTATTGAAGATTCAATTCTTACTCTTACAGCAAATGGAAAAACCGGGACATATTCACAAGATTTTACTTCCAATGCCATCTGGCCTTCTAACGATGTGTGGGCGTCATTCGGTCTTCCCGGATTTACGCAACCTGCCGGTTCCAGTGTTTACTATGCAGGGGTTGATATCACATGGTACCACTTCTTAAAAGATGATCTCTATGTTGTGCTTGTTGCAGGTTCTGACGCATTTGAAGATCTTCGAGATCAGTTAGATGCATTAGACATTGATTATAATGTTGACTATGAGATGTATGATATTTATTTAACAGCTAATTATAACAACTTAACTATCTATTACAGCATGGGTTCCATTACTATTACTGCAGAAAAACCGATAGCTTTGTATAACAACAGTTGGATAAAAGACGGCGGCTCGGATTATAAGGTAATTATATTCGGCTGGGATGACGCGCGGTTTTTTAATGGTAGTGTTGAATTTGCTGAATTCGATATTGAATATTTGTACAGTGATGGATCCATAGGAATTTGTTACTATTTGGGCGGCGACACTTATGTCTACTTTGATTTTTCCTTTACATTGGAAGGCGATACGCTTACCATAAGCGATTTAACTGATGACGGTGCTCTTGAACTTTCAAGTTTCAACGGAGTATATACAAAAGCAGGCGGCTGATCATCATACGGCAAAATTGCCTGTGCATATAGATATCTGGCGGTAATATACCGGGAGATATAAAAAGGAGGGCACAGAGTAACACAGAGCTGTTAGAATTTAAATTTCTAACTCTCTGTGTTCTCTGTGGTTTTTATTCTGTCGGGATATTAAAAGGGAAAATAATATAAGCGCAATTATTAAAAAAATAAGGAGAAAAAATGAACAACCCGTTTAAAAACAAAAAAAAACTTATTAATTTTATCGTAACAATTGTGATTATCGTATTGGCGGTAATAATTGTTTTTAACGATAAAGCGGCTTCATTATTTAATGATTTTACAAACGCGCCGAGCGGCGCAAACGGAACAGATTCAAAGCCGGTTGAAAAAGCGAACAAAAGCACAAAAAAGAATCAGAACGATAACATACTGGATTCCAAGTTTGGTTCTGTGGAATCGGATTACTCGACGACAAACAGAGAAGGTACGAATTATTCAGCTACAAACAAATCTTCGCTTCCCACGCTGACAAATGAATATTCAACCACAAACAGAGACAATTTTTGGACTGAATACAGAGGGGATTATAAGGATGGAGATGAAGCCGCGGACGCTGAAATGAAACAGCGAAGACGCGATTTCGGCAGATAATATTTTATTTTTAAGGAGTAGTATATGAACGCTTTAATAAAAATTTTGCTTCAATTGTTTGGGCTGTCTAAAAAAGGCTCAAAAAAGAAGAAAACACAGGCTGCGAAACCGCAGAAACAGGCGTCTTCTTCTTCATCCAGCAATACAGGCAAATTCCAGTCTTCCGACGCGTCCGGCTCCTCAAAGCAAACGCAGTCTGCGGGATCCGCAACGACGGAACGGACGCAGCCTTCCAAGCCCGCTCCTGTACAGGCTGTGTTATGCGAAACTTGCGCAAGCGTGCTTGACCCTAAAATATGGTTTTGCCTAACCTGCGGCAGCAGAACTTCTCTTGCAGAGCCTGTGTTCAGCTCCGCTTCAGAGGATCAGAGAAAAGTCTCTAATTTTAAAGCCTCACAGCAGCATTCGGAAAAGAAAGCGAAGGAATACGCGGCTTTAAATATTCAAAAAGAAGGCGATTTTTTATACAAAGTAAACGGAAACTCAATATTAATTACAGGTTTTGTAAAATTAAATGTAGGCGTTCAAATCCCCGCGCAGATTCAGGGGCTTCCTGTTACAGAAATCGGCGAAAAGGCGTTTCACGAAAAAGGAATTACAAGCGTAACAATTCCCTCAAGCGTTACAAGCATAGGGGAATGGGCGTTCTATAAAAACGCGCTTACAGCCATAACAATTCCCGGGAATGTTGCGTCTGTCGGAAAATTCGCGTTTGCAAATAACGCGTTTACAAGCATCGTGCTTGAGGACGGCGTTAAATCTGTCGGTGAAGGCGCGTTTGAAAAACAAACCAAATTCAGCGAAAATGTAAGCACGGTTGCCAATATTGTAATTCCCGGCAGCATGAAAAAAATCGAAGACAACGCGTTCGCAAGAAGCAGAATTGGAAGCGTTACATTTTCAAGCGGCGTAAAAACCATCGGAGAAAACGCGTTTTTAGGCAATCAGTTTAAAAGCGTTGTATTCCCCGAAGGAGTTACAGAAATCGGCAAAAACGCGTTTGATGAAAATTTTATAGAAAGCGTAACATTTCCCGACAGCCTTACAAAGATAGGAGAAAGAGCGTTTACAGACGCAAAACTTACATCTGTTACTCTTCCTGTCAATTTAAAAACGATTGGAAACAGAGCTTTTTATAGCAACAAACTTAAAGAAATTACAATTCCCGGCGGCGTTAAAAAAATCGGTAATGAAGCGTTTGCCAAAAATGAGCTTGCGCGCACAACTTTAGGCGAAGGCGTTGAAACTATCGGGAAAAACGCGTTCAGCTATAATAAATTTGAGAAGGTCGAAGACATACCTCTTCCTTCAACTATTACAATAATAGATGATGAAGCGTTTACAAATAACAAAATTACAGGCGATTTAACTATCCCTGAATCGGTTTTAAAGATAGGAGACAGCGCGTTCTATTCCAATAAACTTACAGGCGTGATGATTCGCGGAAAAACAGAAATAGGAGCATACGCTTTTGGCGCCAATGAAATCAGAAAAGTGATAATCGGCGGCAAAGTGCCGGCTGCGGGAAACAATTCGTTTGACGGCAATAAAATTATTGGAGTCACAATCCCTAACGGCGTTAAAGTAACAGGCGAGGATACATGGCTTGGCAAAACCGCTCCGTTTAAATCTAATGTTTATTTATACAGGGGAGATACGGATAATTTAAGTTTTAATGATTCCGCCTATTGGGATAATTTTGAACAAAAGATCAAAGCCGACATAGAATCAAAAGTAAAAAAACTGCCTGTTATATGCTATGACGCTGCCGGCAATAAGATTGGTTCTATTGACAAAAACCCGCAAAGAGCCGGATTCGTTATCTTCGACGAAAAACACAGGGAAGCTATTGCCAGGATTTTCTTAATGAGCACTTCTTATTACCAAAATCTTGGAACCCCATTCGGTCAATTCAGCACAGATCACGGAGATATAGTGCAGCATAACGGCGGAATGGTTACAGCGGACGGAATTGTTTTACGGGACTTTAGTTATAAATTTGTAGAAGAATATAAAGGCGTTATAAAAAGCTCAGGTAAAGATGAAGCTGAAAAACTAAGAATTGGAAAAATTGAGGTGCAGGGCGAAACAGGAATTGCGTATGACAAAAACGGCGTAAAGGTCGGCGAAGTCAGAAACAGCGGACAGGACGCGTTAGTATTCGCCGCGGCAATGCTGAGGTTTATTATTTGCAAATAATTAAAGGGATAAAGCGGATGTCTCCCGTTATTTATTTAAAAATTCGAGCGTTTTATCTTTCGCTTTATCATGTTCGAGCATCTTTAGAAATATTTGATATGTAACGAAGGAATCATACATACTGCCGTGCAATTCGTTTTTATCAATTTCTATTTTATAAAATTCCGCCGTTTCTTTTAAAGACGGAAATTTCAATCCTCCGCTGGATTTTTTCAAATTAATGATTTTATTGTTTGACATCATTGTACAGAAAGTATTAGGAAGCCAAAAATTGATATATTGCTTATCGTAAAAAATATTATGTCCGGCAAAATGCTTTGTATCCGAGCAAAACAGACGAAAAGAATCAATATCATCGCAAAAGTTTTCAGGATAGTCAGCGCCGCCCCTTCTTTTTTTAATAATTGCATCAGTTAAACCGTTCACGGCGATCGCTTCTTTGCCGATTTTTTCACCGGGTTTGCGAAAATAAAAACGCTCATATCTTTCTATAATGTCGCTGTTTATTTTCCCGTCTTCAATAATAAAAGAACACTTAATCGCCGAGATTGACAGAACGCTGTGATATTTCATTAATCCGTTTGTTTCCGTATCCCAAAAAACTACATTCATAATTTATTATACATTATTAACAAGGCAACAGCCGTAAATTATCATTTTTTTATTTTTTTTTCTATTATCAGTCAAGCAAAACGGCAAGTCCGCGCCATATATATATATGAAAATATTATATCTCAAACTGACAATCATCTTTGTCATTTCTGCGCAGTTAATCTCCTGCGCGGACAGGTTTCCGTCCGGTTACAAACTGGAGTTTCCGGAAACGCCGGAGCCGTGGGTCTCGTTGCTCGGCGAACCTCATTGGCGGTTGGAATGGCTGGACACAAACGGTCAAAAACAGGTGAAAGACCATCCGCCGCGCGGCTCTCAAAATCAAATCGAACTTGAACTGCCGGTAACATGGACAAATCCTGTTACAGCGCGACCCTATTGGCCGGAACACAATCTGTTCGCGGAGGTATTTAAGCCCGCGGGAGCGTTGTTTCCTTTCGATGCAAACGGCGATTATTTAAATCTTAGCTGGGAAGCGGGACCGGACACTGTTTTCTACTGGGAACTGGCTCTGGCTAACGAAGCGAATTATTCCAAAATACCAGCCAATTTTGACTGGCTCAGATTTCGTGAACTTTTTACCGCCAAAACATTAAGCGAAGCAGTCTGCGAAAACCCCTGGCTTGTCAACTGGCGCTATGTTGCCGAGAAAACCATCGCGTCCAACTTTGACAGGCGCCGCATCACCGCGGAAACGGCGGTTTCATTTCCCATCCCGGTCTTTGAAGGTCCGTGGTACGGAACATCACCCTTTGCAAAACCCGTATTGGCGGAAAAAGGCGAAATACCTGCCTTTCCGGTATGTTCAGGTGTAAATGTATGGGTTTCCGCAAGCGGAATTCTTCGCGTTAACGGGAAAACGTGGGTATTTACGGAATTAAAAAAATAGGAGAAAAAGATATGGCAAAAATCGCGGATAAATTAGATAATATAAATGGAACGCTAGAAAAGATGCTGGAGGCAATGGATAAACCGGAACATCCGTTTATAAAGTTTTTATTAGTAGCCGGTATGGTTGCAGGTATATTCAGCATAATGAGTACAATTGATATAATTGTTAAGTGGTTTTGAGGAGGACATTATGGTAGTATTTGCATTAGAAATAGTGAAAGTCATTCTTCATATAGTAGTAATTATTCTTTGTATAAAAATGATAGTGTTAGGTTTTCAAATATTAAGACGCACAAAAGATAAATCATGAAGCGGCATTTTTTATTACTGTCTTTAATTATTTTTTCTTTCCCTCTGAATGCGCAAAACCAGCCTGTATACGCCGGTCTCAGCAACGACGAGCGGCTTTCCTTTGTCGGGATGATGATGGCGGATCTTCTGGAAAAATACGGACCGCCGAGATCGGTTGTCGCGGACAGGGGCAGCGAAGTTTGGCAGGACGACGTTGTCTTTCAATACAACGGCGCGGATTTTTATATTTACAGAGACAGGATTTGGCAGGTTAGGCTTTCTTCTACTCACGGGGTTTCGGACGGAGACAGAAAAGCGGTTGTTTTGCTGACATTGAGCGGAGCGGAAGATAAAGGCGATCATGCGCTCTTTGCGATTACCGGCAGGGATTGGCCTTTAATGATGAGGATAAATTTTAACAGCGCAGGTCAGGTTGCGGCGATTTATATTTACCGCTCCGATTATTAAAAGAATTTTTTTAGGGAGAATTTATGGCAAAACTTTGTTTGTGTCTTACCGGAAAAACCATAAAAAGGGATCTGGAAATTTTAAACAAATACCGCAAGATCATAGACATTGCGGAATTGCGCGTAGACTGTCTTGATGCCGATGAGCGATTATACATCCGCCGTTTCCCGGAACTCGCCGGCGTTCCTGTCATTCTTACAATCAGGCGCGATGTTGACGGCGGACATTATTCAGGCGGCGAAGGCGCAAGGGTAAAAATTCTCGCGAACGGTCTCGCTTACGCAAACGAAGATTCAAGATTGAATTTCGCGTATATCGATATCGAAGATGATTTTGACGTGCCGAGCATCGAAGAAGCGGCGCGGACATTCGGAACAAGAATTATACGCTCTTTTCATAATATAAAAGATGTTATCGAAGACATCCCCGAAAAGATGAAATCGATGAGGCGCGCGGGAGATGAAATTGTTAAAGTGGCGCTCACTGTAAAATCGACGCAGGATGTATTAAAAATATATGAAGCGTCAAAAATATTCGCTGGCAAAGATAAAATTTTAATCGGCATGGGACATTACGGCGTCTATTCAAGAATTCTTGCTGAAAGATTCGGCTCGTTTCTCACTTATTCTTCTCCGTTATCTGAAAACGTTACAACGGGCGGTCCGGGACAGGTTGATATCGTAGAACTGGCGGAACTGTACCGTTTCAGGAAAATAACAAAAAAAACAAAGGTTTTCGGCGCTGTCGGCAATCCGCTTAAAAAAACCGTAAGCCCGTGGTTTTTTAACAATATTTTTAATCTGGAAAACGCGGATTCGGTATATGTTCCGTTTCCTACAAATTCTGTTGATGATTTTATGGAACTTGCAAAAGAGCTTGATGTTCAGGGATTGTCGATCACCGTTCCTTACAAGGAATCTGTTCTTTCTCATTTATCAAAACTTTCATCCGTTGTGCAATCTGTCGGCGCGTGCAATACCGTATACCGCAGCGGAGACGAATGGCACGGCGACAATACAGACTGCGGAGGTTTCGCGGCTTCGCTTTTTAAATTTATAGGAAAAAATAATTTAAAGCGCATTAAAATTACAGTTGTCGGAGCGGGAGGCGTCGCGCGCGCGGTCGCGTCTGAAATTTCCAGGCTTGGAGCCAAAGCCCTGATATTAAACCGCACTATTCATAAAGCGAAAAATATCGCGGCAAAGTACAATTTCAAATGGGGAGGACTGGATAATCAGGGAATAGAAGACATGTACAAATTTAACGATATTATCATTCAAACCAGCTCTGTCGGTATGGAAGGTTACGACATCTCAGATCCTCTGGAACTTTATACTTTTACGGGAAAAGAAATGGTAATGGATTTGATATACACCCCGCCTGTTACGCAATTATTAAAACGCGCGATGGCGGCAGGGTGCAAGACAATAAACGGATATGACATGGTTATACGTCAGGCCTGCATGCAATACGCAAAGTTTTTTGATAAAGAAATCCCGGAAAAACTTTCATCGCAGGTTAATACATTAGGAGCAAGCACATGGAACAAGACAGAATAAACTCAATGAAAAAAGCGGCAGGCGATGCCGCGGTAGACGCAATGGTAAAAAGCGGCATGAAACTCGGTCTTGGCACAGGCTCTACCGCAGTTCACGCTGTCCGCAGAGTCGGAGAACTTCTTGCCCATGGCGTGTTACGCGACATTTGCGCGTTTGCGACAAGTTTCCAGACAGAAATAGAATGTGAAAAACTTAATATTCCTTTTTTTACCTTAAACTCGCGGCAGCTTTCCGAAGGTCTCGATTTAACAATCGACGGCGCGGACGAAGTTGACCCTCAGAATAACCTGATTAAAGGCGGCGGCGGCGCTCACTTAATCGAAAAAATTGCCGCCTATGCTTCAAATGAATATGCAATCATAGTTGACGAATCCAAACTGGCGGAATCTCTCGGCTACGGTTTTCCTGTTCCTGTCGAGGTTGTCCCTGAAGCGAGAATCCAGGTAACAAAAACGCTTGACAAACTTGGCGCGGATGTTATTCTTAGAGAAGCGTTACGAAAAGCCGGACCTGTAATCACCGAGCATGGCAATCTAATTCTGGATATCCGCTTTAGATCTAACGGTTTACAATGCAAGCCCATCGACCCTTCGCTAATGGAAACAGAATTAAATCAAATCCCCGGCGTTGTGGAAAACGGGTTTTTCACCCGAAAGCCGCCGGTAGTATTTATCGCGCGTTCCGACGGAACGATTGAAACAAGAGGAAGAAAATGAGAGAAGATGTAAAAGAAATTGCAGCCCGTGTACGGGTTCTCAGAGAAATTGCGGAAATATCTGGCGAAGCTCTCGCAAAAGAGTTAGGATTTGATCCGACCGAGTATGCTGCGTGGGAAAAATGCGAAAAGGAATTTCCTGTAGGCGTGCTTGTGGAAATCGCGGCGCATTTTAAAGTTGACTTGTCAGAATTGATAAGCGGCGCAGCGTCAAAATTAAAAACATACTGCGTTACACGCGCAGGACAAGCTCCCGAAGTTAGCCGCCGCCCGATGTACGGCTACTGGAATCTTGCCTACAATTTTCATAATAAAA
>Ga0209755_10002142_pt1 | contig 27801 bp, 26 predicted proteins | sample TergutCo191P1_FD_187301 | JGI IMG/M metagenome (GOLD analysis project Ga0209755, IMG submission 187301) | Cornitermes sp. P1 segment gut microbial communities from Petit-Saut dam, French Guiana - Co191P1 (SPAdes) (version 2) | ecosystem: Host-associated > Arthropoda: Insects > Digestive system...
AATCGTTACAATGACCAAAACATTTGCGGCGGGGTGACCCGTGGAGCAATTAGAATTAGACAAATACTCGCCCCTTGTAAAGAGTATCGTTAAACGTTACATCGGCAAAGGCGTCGAGTACGACGACTTATACCAACTTGGCTGCCTCGGTCTTGTCAAAGCATGGAACAAATTTGACCCATCTTACGGCGTCAAGTTCACAACCTACGCTGTCCCATTGATTGCAGGCGAAATCAAACGCTTCTTGCGCGACGACGGTCAAATCAAAGTAAGCCGAAGCGTCAAAGGTTTGTACGTCAAAATCAAGAAATTTCTCGCCCTACACCAAAACGACGAAAAGCAACCCACCGTGGACGAACTCGCCACCGAATTCGGTGTCACGCGCGAAGAAATCATCTACGCCATGGAAGCAAGCCACCTGCCAATAAGCCTGTTTGAAAAAACCGACGGCGACGGCTCGTTGTGCCTTGGCGACCGCATCGTCGGGGAAGACCACAACAACCTTGTCGACAAAATCGTGATACAAAACATGCTTTCCGAACTTGACTCGCGCGAGAAAAAAATCATCTTGCTCCGATATTTCCGCAACACCACCCAATCCGAAGTCGCCAAACGCATGGGCATCTCCCAAGTCCAAGTAAGTCGCATCGAACAACGCGTCTTGGAACGCTTCAAAAAAGTCTTAACGGAAACCGACGACGCAGAAGAAATCGTTTGACCTTGTATTGACTTTCTCGCTATAATGTGGTATAGTTTGGGGAAAGAACTATGGAGGTACAAAGGATGAACCTTACCAAAAAGACCGCAAGGAATTTTGTCGGCTTTGTCACGGCATTTGTTGCCGTTATGTCCATTGCAATCGGCGCGGCTATGTATGGAGTAATCACAAACGCATCGGGTGATCCATATCGCAACAGGTCACTCTTTAACGTAAACCAAACCGTCAACGATGAAGTTGTAGCCGACCTTATGAAAATCGCCTCCGACGCCCCAAGAACCCACGACAACACGCGCGCGCATGCAGGTCACATCCGTTCGGTCAACTATGGAATGTTGCCTTCATATCGATTATTCGAACCGTTCGCAACAAACGCAATCTCGCACCAAACATGGCAACTTGCGCACATCACATACCCAAGCGGTGGCTCGCCGGTCTTCACGTTTTGGATGAACGACGCCTACGCATTTGGCAATTACAACACAGCCCGCACAACAATCAACAATGACTTCGCCGAGATGCTGTCCGAATTCACCCAAGCCGGCACCGCAATCGTCACCCCCGCAGACATGCGCATAGGCTGGCAACACGGCGACATGGACGTCGCAATGCACAACGATATGGTTTGGTTGCCCTCACAATCGGAAATCTACATCGGGGGAGGACTTTGGAACATGGTCGAATTCGACCAATCTTCCACATCCAACGATTGGCTTCGCACGTCCTTTGACAACATAAAATCATGGTACGTTACAACCGAAGGCTATGTCCGCACAGAAAACAAAACCGTGGAATTTGGTCTTCGCCCCGCAATCCACATCACATTGCAAGACTTTGTCAAGCCAAGCCTTTACGCGATTAACCACAGCGCCGCCCCCGACGCAAGCATCATCTCGGGTGACGCATATCGCATTTCGCAAACAAGCGTCTTGGCAACCGCAAACGACGGCATTACCGCATTGACGTTCAACGCAGGCAACGGCTACTTCATCGGTGCTGGCGACATCAAAATCCTTGGCGTTGACATTGAAATCTTGGATTGGACAAAAGGTTCATTTCATGGCAACGAAATCTTCGGCACAACCCAAGCCCGCGCATGGTACACCGACCCATCGCGCCAAGTCGCCGTCGTTGAAGTCCGCGACATCGACGCAAAGCACGTAGATTGGACAAATTGGTTGTACGTCGACGCTTCGTCACGACCCGTCAATTACAAAATCTCGTTCGACGTCGAAAGCCTTGAAGGTGTAACACCAATCCCACAAGTCTCCTACACAATCGCGTCGGGCTTTGACGGACTTGTAACGCCAAAGTACATCAATCAATCAAAGGTCTTCGGGCATTGGGCATTTACCGTTGACGGAAATCCCGTCCACGAAATCCCCGCAGGCACAACCGGCGACATCGTATTGTACGCAGTATGGGTGGCACCAAGCGCCCCACAAACCCCACCACAAATCACAACTCCAACCGACCCATGGACGGAATGGGGCTTCACAATGACCTATAACTATGGCAACGGAGCAACTTCGATTTACACAGTCAACCGCGACGGCTTCATCGACGACATCATCATGTTCGGCGAAGCAATCACCCTCGAAACTCCAACATCCACAACCCCCGACAAAACAACTTTCGGCGGCTGGTACCTTGAACCTAACTTTGTGACGCCTTTCGTACACACAACTATGCCCGCGTTCCCACACGATAACTATGCCGTAAACATCTACGCACGTTGGATAAGCATCGCAAGTTATGCCATCCAATTCAACGCAATGGGCGGAACAAATGTCCAATCGCAAGTCATGTCTTTGGGCGAATACCCATCGCAACCCGTAAGCCCAACACGCAACGGACACACCTTCGCAGGTTGGTACACAACAACCACATGCACAACCGCGTTCAATTTCAACAAAGTCTACAACAACCTTACAACAGCATTTGCAAAATGGGTTCCAAACGTATGGCGCGTAGATTTCAACTTGAACGGCGGGGAATGGGTGCAACCATTTGACTACGACCCATCATATGGTGCTTGGACCGCGCCCGCAAGCGTTTACCACGTCGCTTTTGGCGTCGCGATACCCGTCCCACAAACTCCCGTGCGCCAAGGTTACGTCTTCGACGGCTGGTCACAAGACCTTGACACAACCATGCCGAACCACAACATTTCGGTATTCGCAAAATGGGTCACCGACACCGCCAAATTGCAATCCGTCGTCTCCACAATGGAAAGACACATTGCCGACCAAGGCTACTATACCTCCGCAAGTTTCGCGATGTTCAAGGACGCAATCGACAACGCCAATCACGCATTAAGTCGCCCAATCACGCACCAACAAACATTGTCGCACATCACGGCTTTGAACAAAGCCTACGCAGACTTGAAAATCAACATCAACGTCATCGCGAACTTCGTCTTGTACCCAATCGTACCACAAACCGGCGCACGCCTTGATTACACAAAAATCACATGGGCGTCTTACCAATCGTGGGTGACCGCAAGCGAAAGCGCAAAATTGTTCATCTATGTCGGGCAAAACAACATCCAAGCCGTCAAACACCACGAAGCCGAACTCCGCGAAGTTTTGACGAACCTTGCGCAAAACGGAACCACCGACAAATCCGAATTGTTCAACATCATGGTGTTCCTTGAAAGCAAAAGCGAATTCGCGACCGCCCTTGCGAACGCAATCGCTGTATACGACAACCCGCTTGCTTCACAAACCCAAGTAAACTTCGCAATCGAAGCCGCGTTAAAGGCGCTTGACCTTGACGACTTTGCACAACTTTCAAGCCTTAATGCAAAAAACTTCACAAAAAACTCGTTCAGCAACTATATCGAAAAACGCGATGCCGTCGAAGAAATCTTGGAAAGCCCAAACATGAAGTTCTCGGAATTGACCGTTGCCCTTGACGAATACAACGCCGCGGTTACATCGTTGCAATCTGTCAATCAATTAGACATGGGTGGCGAACAACGCAACACCGGCGCGCTTGCCGCCGCGATATTTGTGTCAATCCTTGCGCTTATGATTGGTGGCTATGCAATCTTCTTTTTAAGCGTTAAAAGAGTAAAATGAAATACTGCGACGCGGTCTTTGAAGGCGGTGGTATGCGCGGAATCGGGCTTGTGGGCGCATGCCTTGCGTTCGAGCGTGCGGGTTACAAGTTTCGCCGTATCGCGGGAAGCAGTGCCGGCGCAATCGTCGCAAGTCTTATCGCGGCGGGGTACACGGCGGAAGAAATGTACCAAGAGATGAAAGACATAAACTTCAAAGCGTTCAAACATAGGGCGCATGGCATCGGCCCGATTGGCATGTTTATCGGCGCGAACAAAAACTTTGGGCTTTACAGCACCGACGTGTTTGAAAAGTGGCTTGAAGAATTACTTGCCCGCAAAAATGTGCACACCTTTGCCGACGTTGGCGACCGATTGAAAATCACTGCGTCGGACATCACTGACGAAAAAGTGCTGACATTACCCGATGACCTTGCCAAGTTTGGGATTGACACGGGTACGTTCAAAATCACAACGGCGGTGCGCATGAGCATGAGCATCCCCGTGTTTTATGAACCTTACGCGCTTAAAGACGCCAACGGCAACGTCCATTACATCGTGGACGGGGGCTTGCTTTCCAATTATCCCGTTTGGATTTTGGACAACGGCACCAAAAAGTTGAACGTGCCTGTGTTCGGGTTCCGTTTCACACATCATTGCGGCATGAACAAGAGCAAACGCGCGAACTTGTTTTCGTACGTCAAACAAGTTGTAACAACGATTATTGAAGCCCATGACGACGAGTACCAAGCGGTCATGCGTGGCGACGCCGAGCGCACCATTTACATCGACACTATGGTCGGTGACAAAGTGGTGGGGATTACCGACTTTGATTTGGCGCCCGAATTGATTGAAGACCTGTTCAATAACGGGCAAAGCGTCGCGGATACGTTTTTGTCGTCTTGGGATTTCAAGAAATGGACAAAGAAATTTAGAAAATAGTCAAGGAGCCATGCGGTCTGGTCCGCGGAATTGAAATGTTGTGTCGCGAAGTGCCGGCAAATCAAGCAAGCGCGCGAAAAAGCGTCCAAGCCCAAAACCTATGCCACCGTGTGGAGGACAGCCGTATTCGAAGAATTGGGTATAGCCTTCGTAATGGTCGGGGTTGATACCTTTGTCGCGCATGTTTTGTCGCAATTTTTCGGGGTTATGTTCGCGTTGGGCGCCGCTTGTGACTTCAAGCCCTTTGTACAAAAGGTCGAACGATTTGCAAAGGTTTGGGCTGTCGGCGTGGCGCATTGAATAAAAGGCGCGGGTTGCGGACGGGAAATCGGTGATGAAAATGAAATCGCTGTTCCATTTTTGTTTTGCAATGTCGCAAAGTAGGCGTTCGCCCTCGGGGTCGAGGTCGCCTTTTGATGCGCGGGGCACGTCGTAATTGCGTTCTTTTTTAAGCAATTCGTATGATTCTTCCAATGTGATGCGGGGGAATTTGACTTCTTGGGGCTTGAAATCTACGCCCATAAGTTGTAATTGTGGGGCGCATTTTTTCGCGATGACTTTGTGCACGTGTTTCAAAACGGCTTCCAAGTTGTCCATGACTTCGTGGTGGTCGCGGATGAAACTGATCTCAAAGTCGCAATAGAAACTTTCGGAGGCGTGACGGCTTGTATAGGATTTTTCGGCGCGGTATTGCGAGCCGATTTCAAAGAATTTTTCAAAGCCCGAAGCCATTGCCATTTGTTTGAAAAATTGCGGGCTTTGGGTCAGGTAGGCTTTTTTGCCGTAGTAGTTGATTTCAAAAACTTCGGCGCCGCCTTCGGATGCGGTTGCCGTGATTTTGGATGTGTGGACCTCGATGAAGTTGTTGTCGATAAACCAATCGCGGAAGGCTTGTTCGCCCAACGTCATGATTTGGAAAATGGCGCGCTTTTTTTCGTCGCGCAGGTCAATCCAACGATAATCCATTTGTAAATCGATACCGCTTTCTTTATCAAGTGGGGCAAGTTTCGCGGTCGATAAAACTTCCACGGATTCGGGGATGATTTCGATGCCACCTAGTTTCACATTTGGGGCGGCGACGACTTTGCCGATGATTGATACGACGCTTTCAAGGGTTGTGTTTGTGAAGATTTCGGCGATTTGGGGCAATTCAGGTTTGAAAACCGTGATTTGAACCTTGCCGGTGACGTCGCGCAATACGATAAATTGTATCGATTTTTGGTCGCGGACCGTGTCGATGAACCCCGATACGCGGACGGATTTGCCCGCTTTCAAGTCTTTGATGTATGTTCTTTCCATGACAAGTATTTTACATGGTGGCTTTGTCATTTGTCAACAGTTGGCGCATAAGTAAACGCCGTGTAATGGCGCAGGGCGGACGTGTGATATTCCACCGCGGTGGCATGACGGGCAAGGATTTCGCCGAACTCGTGCGGGTTTGTATTGTGTGTTAAGATGTCTTGCAAGGCGGCGTCATAGTCTTTGAACGACAATTTGTATGCCATAAGGTTCTTGTATTGTGCGGGCGTCATGTTCATGTCAAACAACATTTGCTCGGATTGGGTGACGTAATTTTGGGTGCTTTCGCGGACGTGTTCGCGCATTAATTCGACGTGTGTTGTCGCGGTTTTTGCAAGGTTGCATTTATACAGGCGCAATTCTTTTGGTACATGGTTGCGGAATGTCGAATTTCCGATGATAGGCTTTTTAAATTTTTTGTTGTCGGTATTTTGTATGCGCATTTGTTTAAGCCCCTCGAACCACATATACTCGCCACGCTTGCGGGCGTCGAGGATTTTCAGGTGTTCAATTGTAAAGTTGTCATAAAAGAAAAAGTCGACTTGTTGTTGGACGTGTTCTTCGTCGGGGTCGGTCAAAAGGTTCATATCTACGCGCGCCGTCGCGGTGGTTTGGCGAATTGTGTCCGTTAAATAAACCGCAGTCGCGAAGTGGTTTTTGACAATTGTTTCAAGTTCGATGTCATCCTTCGCGATGTCCATCGCCGTGCGATACATGTGCATGAACGCACCGCGAATGTGCCCGGCGTGCGAGAATGCATTGGGGTTGCCTTTGTCAAATGTCGCAAGTTGGGCGTCAAGTTTGCGATGCGCGTGGTTATAGGCGCTGATGTCACGTTGGTCGGCGGTGCTGTCCAAGATTACTTGGTGGATAAGCATTTCTTCATGCAATTCGTCGCGTAACATTTGCACCTGCCCGTCCAAAACTTCCAAAGCATCGTGATAGTGCCGGAAAAGCATTTTTCTTGGCGCGGTTAACGTAACATAATTGACTTTTGATATTTGTTGCTTTATAATGGAAGTATAGCACACTAATATTAAGTTTGCAATACCTAGGGCGTTCGTTCATCGGTAGGACTGCGGTCTCCAAAACCGCCAAGGAGTGTTCGATTCACTCACGCCCTGCCAATCTAGATTAGAGTAGAACACCGTAAAGGAGGGGTAAAATGATTCTAATTAATTATGAAGTCAAAAGTTCATCAGTTCATGGTGCAGGGTTTTTCACAAAGCAAAACATAATGCAGGGTGAATTAATTGCAAAGGCGAGCCCAAAACTAGAATTAGAAATCAAACCAAGCATATTCAAAAAACTCGAAGAAAAAGAGAAGCAAGAAATTCTTTACTGGGGTTATTTTGATGAAGACAAAAGACGCTACTGCGTAGACTTTGATAATACAAAATTTATTAACCATTCCAAAGATGGAAACATTACACAAGAGCATGGACATCACAGTATGTATCTCATTGCGAAGAGAGACATCAAAGTGGGCGAAGAATTAACCCAAAACTATTTGGAATTTGAGAGCAAAGAAGATTTCGAGAAGCGTGGTATAAAATATTAATTTTTCGTTTAGATATTCGCCGTTCATACATTGCCACAATCCCACAAAATTATAAAAAGTTTATATCAAATGTCTCCACCAAAAACGCTATTCTGCGTGAGGGCGGGGCGATGGAAGTCTCGCTTCCGTAGTATTTTAAGATTTAAGAAAAGCCTTTGATTCTGCGACGGCGAGTTCGTCACAGCGGTTGTTGTATCTGTTATCTGCGTGACCTTTGACTTTGATGTAGGTGGGGGAGTAACGGGTGTTTAGTTCGATGATTTTTTGCCAAAGGTCTTTGTTTTTGACGGGGTCTTTGGACGCGGTTTTCCAGCCGTTTTTTTGCCAATTGACAAGCCAATTTTGATTGACGGCGTTGACAAGGTAGGAACTGTCGCTGTAAATCTCGATTTTAAGGTCGGTGGATTTCAGGGCTTCCAAGCCGCGCACAACCGCCAAAATCTCCATGCGATTGTTGGTGGTGTCGGCTTCGCGACCGGAGATTTCTTTTTCTTTACCGTCGCAAATTAAAATCGCTGCCCAACCACCGGGTCCGGGGTTGCCACTGCATGCTCCGTCGGTGTAAATTTGTACTTTCTTCATTAAAGGAACTCCTTTCGCGCGAAAGTTTGGTCCGTCCAAACCATAAAGAACGCCGTGAATACAAGCAATAATGGGTAGAAAATCATGGTGAATATGGCGATGTGGCTTAAAAAGATTTCAAGCAGGACGACCGCCAATGCGAAGAAGCCCGCGACGGGGTAGAGGATTTTCCAATTTTGGATGAGGGTCGAGAATAGTGTCACGAACGCTACGATTGCGGAGATTGCAATCATTGCGCTTACGAATTGTAAAAGCAGGAAGATACCCGCGGTCATTTGTATGACGCGGACGCCCATTGTCACGATGATTGTGGGCGGGAACGCGACCGAGCCAATCAACATCGCGCCCATAGCAAGGAAAATCGCCCAAAACAACGCCATGACGATGGTGCAAGCCAACATGCAGGCGGCGGCTTTTGACCAAATTATGCGGCGTCGGGAGTAGCGACTTGCAATTGCGCCAAGTATGGTTTTTTGTTTGATGTCTTGGAAGACGCAGAACAGCGACACCAAAACCGCGAAAATTGCCATTGCGGGGAAAATGATTTCCGAGCCGTTGAAGATAAAATCCGCCATTGTTGTCCCACTTGTTTCGTGCATGACCGACATTGTGTTGCTTAACGACAAACCACCGGGCGGGGAAGAGTAATTTAAATCGAACTTGTCGTTGTCCAAAAGCCATTTTGTGCGGACATAGTCGCTTTCGTGTTGCATGCGCGCGGTGTTGCCAAAACCGTAAAATGAAGCGGTCGAGAAATTGGCGTTTTGGTCTATGTAATCGTTCATAAGGAATGTGATATAGGTCCAAATCATCTTGGAGTAATTCGCGGAATAAACGGGGTCGGTTATTTCGTTGCGCTTGTCAACAAGTCGTTCAAGTTCGGTATTCAAATAGTCGGTCTGTGCGGTGGTCAGGTACATGTCTTGCATGCCTTGCAAAATCGCGCGGAAGGGCACGTCGCGACGGACTTTGTTAAGCTCGTGGCGGATTTCGTTGGCTTCGATGACGGTGTTCCATGTTTGCGAGAACCAATAGTTAAGTTGTTGCACGCCCCAATGCAGGTTTTTGTAGTCGCTGTTTTTGATAAATAGCGTGGGAATTGGGCTTAAAAATGTGTTATACACCGCATAGAAATTCGCGAACGCGATTTGCGCGCCCATGTAGGCAAGTTGCATTTCGTCGGAGTTGCTTATGTCGGCGCCGCGGTAGAATTTGTAATAGGCATTGTATTGCGAGCCCAAGTCGTCGTCCGCCGTGCCCAAGCCGCCGAACCAGCGCCAAGATTGCAAAAGTATGGCTTTGGTTGTGTCGGGCGGTGGCAAAACGTCGTGTGGTTGGGTGCCTCCGGTTGGGGTCGAACGTTGTAATCTTTCAAATGTGGCGGGCAAGGCGAGAATTTGTGCATTGATTTCGGTGGCGTCGGTGGGCGGTGTGATTGGCTTTTTGATGCCAGGGACGAAGCCCACGATAATTATGAACGGCACAATAAGTAACAAAGTTACGGCGACGGGGCGCCACGCGAACATGCGACGGAGTTCGTGCCATATCATACGGGGACCTCGGCGGGAGTTGCGACGGGGCGTTGGTTTTTTAATGCGTAGAAAAGGTCGGCAATTGATTTATTGACGCGTGTGACGTAATCCACGGGAATATTCTCTTCTTTAAGGTATTCAAAGATTGCTTGCGCATTGTCGGGGTGAGTGTCGACCACGACGTCGTTTGTGCCGTGGATGTGCGTGACGTATTGGAACTTTTCTTTGATTTTTGTGGCGGCAAGGTGTGGGGCTTCGGTGGTGACGCAGGTTTTGGAAAATTTGGCGACCGAGCGCGCCAAGTTATTGTAACTTTCCACCAATACGATTTCGCCCGCGTCAATGATTGCCACGGTGTCGAAGATTTCTTCGATTCCGCAAAAGTCGGGCGCGGTTAATATCACGGCGGTGTCGAATTTGTCGGCAAGGGTTTTCAACGCCACACGCACGATGCGGGCTTCGTATTCGTCCAAATTCATAAATGGGCGGTCAAGGATTAAAATTCCGGGGTTGCCGATTATGGCGCACGCGATTTTTAATCGGGTTATGCGATTGTGTGACAGGGTTTTGATTTTGGCTTTACGTTTTTTGTAAAGACCTAAAAGGTTTAACGTGTTTTTCATTTGCGTGCGGGTGACGTCTTTGTCGTATAACTTTGCCATCATTTTGACGGTGGACCAGATGCTTTGGTTGGGATAGAAGTTTTGGTCGCCTACCAATGTGCCGGTGTCTTTGCGGTTGACGTCGACTTTGCCTGCGGTTAAAAAGCCAAGGCGTTGCATGGTTTTTACAAGCAGTTCTTTTCCGCTGTCTTCTGTGCCGACGATTGCGAAAATCTCGCCCGAGTGCACTTTGAAGTTTACTCCGTCAATCCAGAAGTTTTTAATTTTTTTGCTTAAATTATCTACAACAACTTTTGTCATGTCAAAAAGAATGAAGCCCTTTTTAAGAAATGAATTGCGACGCCTTCGATTGCGAACGCCGAGCCAATCACGCATGTCACAAGTAAATAGACCCAAAAGTCCGACGCCGTGATGCTGTCAAGTCCCGCGATGACGCAAATGCTTAACGCGATGACGCAAATGCATGTCGACAAAATCGCGCGACGCACAAGACCTTGGATTTTGTTGTTGACGACTTGCTTATATTTCGGGTACGCGGCGAAGAACACCAAATTCGACAGCATGTACATGCCGATACAAACCCAGCCGACCATGAAGAAGTTGAATTCTTGGTTAGAGTAGGTGGCAGGGTCTTTTAAAAACATGAAACTTATCGCCATGGTTAATGCGATGATAACCGACACCATGGCGGAGCACACCAAACGTAGGCGGTTGTACAAGACGAATTTTCCGCTTTTTCGTGCGCCGGCGTGTTTGACGAACGGGCGCAACAATACGGTCTCGGTTGCGATTTCGATTTGTTTGACGTTGGCGACGTCCACCGTGATTTGGTGGGCGCGCTTTGACAACGGAACGGTTAAATAATCTTCGTCTTTAAAGCCGTAATCCGTGATGATCGGCTCGGCAGTTGCGGTGGCGGTTGCCGCGACGGGTTCTGCGGTGGCTTGGGAGATAAATTCTTCGACTTTGTCCGCGGCGACGGTTTCGTGCACGGTGGCCGTTGCCGACGCGACCGCGACAGGTACGGGCTCTTCTTTCTGGGCACGGCGTGGGGCGGGGTCGTCTTCAAGATTGACGTCGATGATTTTTTTGTCCAATACTAAATTGTCGATAAGAAGTTTTGAAAAAACCCAATCGAACTTTTTGCCGACCAAGAAGTCGCGACCGGCTTGGGTAAGGCTGTAATAATTCCTCTTGCCACCTATGGGGCTGTCCTCGATGCGTACGGCGATAAGCCTTTCACGTTCAAGCCTTTTAAGGGCAGAGTACATCGTGGGCTTTTTAAGGTCGTAGGTGCCTTCCGAGGCTTGGTAAATGACGCGCGAGATTTCGTTACCGTAAAGTTCGCCAACGCTTAAACATTTCAAAATAATAGTGTCTACGTTACCTCTGATTAAATTTCCATCCACATAAAATTGTACCACCGATTGTTTGCCAAGGTCAAACAAATTGTGTATATATATGATTAATGATAAATCCGGCAAATATTTATCGAAGCAAGCGTAGCACGTTGGCGTTGTACATCGACCCACGTGGAGAGTTGATTGTCAAGGCGCCGGAGAAGATGTCCGACCGCAAGATTTTCGATTTCATAAAGTCGCGTGGGGATTGGATAATCGAACGCAAGCAAGCGATTGCCCGCAATGCATTTATCAATCGAAATGTGGCGGCGTATAATACGTTTTATTTTTTGGGGCGGGAGTTGGTGCCCGTTATCAGCGAAGTCAAACAAATCACGCGACAAGAGACGGCCATACTGATTCCCGCGAAAATCGAAGCCGACAAGGTGCAAAAGAAAATCGAAAAGTATTTCAAGGACCATGCCAAGGCGATAATCGCGGAACGGTGCCAATATTTTTCGCAAAAGTTAAAATTGTCGTATAGCAAGTTTGTCATCAACAATAATCAAACGCGGTGGGGGAGTTGTTCGAAAAACGGCGAGATTGCGTTGAATTGGCGCGCGATTATGTTGAAGCCGGCGCTTTTGGATTACATCGTGGTGCATGAATTTTGCCACTTGTTGGAGTTTAATCACACCAAGGACTTTTGGCGAATCGTGGAAACGATACTACCGAATTGGAAACAATTAAGGGTAGAGTTAAAACATATGTCGTGGTTGTTACAACTACATAGGGGGTAATATATGTCACGTACTACACAAGATATAGTGTTAAATGATACTGAACGGGAAAAGCGATACGAAAAGAATTGGTTTTTCGTCGGCACGATTGTGGTAGTCGCAATTAATCTTTTGCTGTATTTTGTGGTGTCGCCCGCTGTTAATGTTGGGGCGCGGGTTTGGTATGGATTTGTGAATTTCGACGCGATATTGCAGGCGTTTTTGAATGCGTTTGGGCATTTGTCGTTGCAACACGTGCTTTTGAATATGCTTTGTTTTTTGGTTTGCGGGATTTATTTAGAGCGCAAAATCGGCACACTTCGATTGCTGTTTATGGTTTTTGTGCTTGCGTTTTTTACTTCGTTGGCGACAACGGCGAATAGTTTGGGGCTTGGCTGGCGTGGTTTTTCGGGGGTTAATTATGCGCTTTATTTCTTTATTTTGGTGGACTATGTTTTCTTGTGCTTTCAAAAAGACGTGCGTTCGCGCGGGAAATTGATACTTGGCGGGGTGGTTCTTGCCCTTATTTTTGTTGCTATGTGTTACAAGGGTGACGCCGACGGTTTCGCCATGACGTGGTATCCTTATGACCTTTTGAACAATATGGGTCATTATTCAAGCGCTTTGGTGGGGATTATCTTCGCTTTTGTGGTTAAATTGTTTAAAAAGTGTTGACTTTTGTCGGCGGATAGAATATAATTGGGGTAGTCTTTATGGGGAACCAAAAAGGCGTTCAAATATAATATATTAAAATTTACATATTTTCCCAAGGAGATTTACATCTGATGTTCAAAAAAAGTCGTTCGGCGTCACACGCCTTTAAAGTATTATTGTTAGCAACGGTTTTGTTACCGTTGGGTATTTTATTGGCCGCGTGCACCAAACCTGTTAATGCGTCGACTGTAAGCCTTGGTAACAATCCGGTCGGGATTCACGTGGTGTCTGCGCCACGCCCACTTGATGATATAAGTGGTGAAGGGCACCGCGTTCGTTACTTTCAAGGCGAAACCGAGTTTGATTTCGCAGACTTGTTGATTGAGGTCAATTTACCCAATCGCAAGCCTTTTGTCGAACCGGTTACGTTTGGTATGATTGAAGAGTTCGCGGCGGCTCCGTTTTGCACCACGGCTACGGGGCTTCAAGAATTCACAATTCGTTGGGGGCAATTCCGCACGAAGTTTCAAGTTCTTGTAGAACCGCGCAGGGCAGAGTTTATCTCGGTCACCGTTGCGCCAAGGGTGATTGATTTCAACCTTAACGACAATTTGAATGTAAAGAAACTTGACGATTTGACGATTTACGAAATAAATATCGACGACGAAGAAAAGGTCTTTGATATTCGCGAAGGCATGGAAGTCACAGTAAAAATGAATGACGAGCCCACTGCGCGGGTTTTGCGCGGTGCCGATATATATGAATACGTGCAAATCGTGCCGGGGTCTTTTGAAATCGCGACCTCGGTATCCGGTGTAAATCGCCGCATATTCGTGGATTGCTTCGGTGCGCGCACAAGTTTCACAATCAATGTTATGAACGCGAAACGTGGCAAGTATAACTTCGAAGGCATATTCCTTAACGAAGACTTTGCGCTTGACATTGACGCGATTTTAGACGAAACAAAGAAAGGCAAAAAAGGCAACCTTTATGGTGTGTTAAAGCCTTTGTTGCACGAGGGCTTGACGGAATTGTTGTACACCATGTTGCAAGACAAATCGACGTTTATCAATGCGTTGCTTGACGGCAAGGATATCGACGAAACGGGTCAAGTGCGCGAAGCCTTGGACGTTTTGACAATTGCGTGGCTTATTGCGGAATATCCCGGCATGACGTTGCCAAATCCCCAATCCGATATGTATCGCGACTTTATGGAAGCCAATCACGCTGCGGGGCTTAATTGGGCGGCGAACGAAGTAACCAAAACCCCAAACGGCAAGACAAGTTTGCTTGACACTGTGTTTGACGTCGTCTTCCGTAATGATGCGTTGGATACTTTTGTGCGGGACTTTATTGGTGGCAACGAGGAATATTGCAACAAGTGCAAGCCAATCGAATTTAACCACAACTATGACGCCTTGTGCGACGATTGCGCCGATGCAGGCGGTGTTATGGGTATTTTGGGCACCGTGGTTACCGTTTTGTACAGTCTTGGTCTTGAAGTCGAAGGAAGCAATGTTATCGTGGATTTAAGCGCGTTTGAAACCGTGGACCTTGGCGAAGAAGGCATTGGCGAGTTGATTTCGCAATTGTCGGGCTCGTTCCTTGCGGAAAGCACAAACGGCACGCGCACCGACCCTTTGACCAATTTTGAATTCACGACAATCCTTGAAACCGTGTTTAGTTTTATTGACGGTTTGGAGGCCGACATTATTCCGGACTTTGTCGATGTGTTTTTCTTTGCCCGCGACAACAAAGTTTCGTTGGGTGTAGGTATCGAAAAAATCGAGTTCGGTAATTGGATTATGCCTATCAACCTTTCGATTGGTGTTGGTTTCAGTCACGACGACAATGACGAAGAAATCACGCTTGAAAGCATCGAAGTCAACGAACGCAACAACATTATCAAAACGAAGAAACTTGAAGACCGTACAAGCGGAACGACCAAGCACTATAAATACGTTGAAAGTGCGAACCCAAAAGACAACGCGAATGTGACCTTGGTTCGCCCTGCGACGCAAAATCTTAACGGTATTATCACATACGCAGATTACGACGGCGAAATCCAAACTCCAAAACTTGAACGTGTGTATGGTATTCGCTCGGCAAGTTTGAACAATCGCGAACTTGAAATTATGTTGCCGGAACAAGGCAAGAACGACTTGTTGCGTTCGTTGCGCAAGTTCTTGCTTGCGGATGATATTGGTTCGGGTCTTATCCAAAGCATTATGACGCCGGATTTCATAAGCGCGCAAGGCATTGTCATGGCGCACGAAATCATCCGTGGCGCGGAGGACGAAATCCAACGTCGTGGCGGTATTCAAACTTCTGCGGGGCGTGATGCGCTTTTGAACCTTACGCACTCGACGATTACTTTATTTGGTGCGTGGAATTGGGACATCAATGGTCCGTTCTCCAATGCTTATTTGTTGAATTCGATTTTCAGCGGCAACTTTAACATAAGCGTCTTGTTTGGTATCATCAACGAACCTTTGACCGAAATGATTTACGAAGGCTTTGTCGGGCAACTTGTCGAGCAACTGTTCGGTATGTCATATCACGGCAATCCACATTATTACAACAATGTCACAAATCCTTGGTATGACCAATTCCTGCCTTTCCGTCAACGCACCGACCCAAGTTCGCAAATGCTTTTGTTTTATCAACCCAACGGCACAAGCATGACGACGACGGCGCAATCCGGCGGTCGCGATAATGTGCCGGTGTACGAGTACTTGACCGACGTGGCGCAAGAAGAAATCGAAAAGAACGGCTGGCCCGCAAAGAAGTTCCTTGCCGATGTCGCCGAGCCTTTGGTGGATTCAAGCATGCTTGGGCTTATCAACACCGTGCTTGATGTCTTTACGGCAATCAAGGTTCGCGACAACGGGGAAGAATTCGTCAAACTTATCAACCATGTGCTTAACGCGTTGTTGCACTTGGGTTACGTCGACGGCGTCAAGAACGACAATTGTGTTCTTCGTCACCCTGCAAATTGCACGTCGACTGCGTGCTTGAAGCCCGGCATAATCAACATTGCGGACATGCTTGCGTTAACCGTCGGTTATAACGGCGGTGTCAATATCGGAATCGAGTTGCTTGATATTTCAATCGACATGCCTGTCGCGTTGCCTGATGTGCCAAACAGCACCTACGATTGGATTGGTTGCGACCGACCTGATTACAGGAATGGCTATTACCACGAATGGACGGCGGGGTCGGCGGCGAACAATTACTTCTATTTGTTGGGTTACATGCACAACAACCCATACGTCAAATACATCGACAAAGACGGCGTCGAGCATACCTTGTCGGTATTCAGCAACATGAACGGCGGCGACCGTTGGGGTGCGAACAGTGCCAACCCCGAGGGCAACAAGGTCAGCATGACCATGCGCCAAAGCGACGGGTGGCCGATGTATTCGAAAAACGGCGTGTGGACGCGCGTGCCTATTGAAGCCTTTGACCCCGACAACGCCAACACACACGGCGAAGTCGTTTACCGTCTGGTGCTTCCAAAGGGCACAAGTATCGCGCTTAAATTTGGCGACCGCGGCTGGAATTAACTTGACGCGCTATGCGCAAAATGTTAAAATATTAAATGATTAAAAATTTGCTTGATTACCAAGAAAAAGACAAACAGCGCCTGACCCTTATTTACGGAGTCGAGGGTGGCGCGGTAAAGCGCGAGATTAACGCGGCGAAGCGTGTTTATAACGACGCGTCAACAAGTGTTTTGGGGTTGGAAAAGGAGGCGCAAGGTCTTCAAGAGACATATAACAATCTTCAAAAGAGTTTGAAAGATTTGCTTGCGACGGCGGGGAAGTTTGAAAAGGCGACCCCAAAAAGCGAAGACGAAATTCAAAAAACAAGCGCAGAGATTTCCGCTTTGTTGGCAAAGGTCTCGGCGGTCGAGGGGCAACTTGAAAACGTCGCGAAAAACATAAACCAAAAAACGAAGATTTATAAGGACAAGAACTCGGAGGGTGCAAAAGCGTATTCTACCATTAAAGCGCTTACGCCACAGTACGAGTCGCAGCTTGCCAAGATTAAGCCTGACGTTGATAAGATTGAAGGTGAACTTGCGAAAATGGCGCCACAAATTGACAAGAAATTGCTTGAAAAATATAAGAGCCGTCGCGAAGCCGAGAAAGGTAAAATCAGTAACATTGTCGTGCCGGTGCAACACGGTCGTTGTGGTGCGTGCCACTTTGAAATGCCGTTGTCGCTTGGACACAAAATTCAAACCGACGGGTACATTATTTGCGAAGAATGCGGCAAGATTTTGTATAAGGACAAGTAATGCTTGACAGGTTCGCGGATTTGGTCAAAAAGTTGACGTCCACAAATGGGCGTTTGGAAAAAGAAGCGTATTTGCAAGAGGTCGCAAACGACGCCGACGTTTTGGCGGTTTTGAAATTTCTTTACAATCCTTATATTGTCACAGGCATAAGCGACAAGAAAATCGCAAAGTTTCGTGACGGCGACGATTTGCCGTTACTTGCGATGATGTCCGGCGCGGGTCAATCTGCGGCGCCGACGAATTTTCTTGACGTGTTGGAATATTTCGAAACTCATAACACGGGTCGCGACGAAGATGTTAAATACCTGCACAAGTTCGCCAAATCCACCAACCACCGTGACTTGGTGTACAGTGTAATTAAACAAGACCTTAAATTGGGCGTGCAAAACACGACGTTGAATAAGGTCTTTGGCGAGGGTTTCGTGCCCAAGTTTGATGTGATGCTTGCCGAAAATTACGCGGATAACGGGGGATACGTCCAAGGCAAGGATTATATCATCACCGAAAAGTTCGACGGCGTGCGCTGTATGGTTATCCAAGACCCTGTTCCCACCTTTTTCTCGCGCCAAGGTCAATCGATACAGGGGCTTGTAGAACTTGCCGAGCAAGTCAAACATCTTCCGCCCGAATTCATCTACGATGGAGAATTGCTTTTGGATAATCCGAAGAAGTTGAAAAGTGAAGACCTTTATCGCGAAACCGTCAAGGTGACCAACAGTGACAACGAAAAGCGCGGGCTGTATTTTAATGTGTTCGACATGATTGACAAGGAGGCGTTCAAAAAAGGCGTCGACCCGATGCCTTGTTTGGCACGCAAGGCGCGCTTGGAAAAACTGCTTGGCGATATGCATGCAAAGGGTCTTTGTAAAAACTTCAAAATTGTTCCTATGTATTACGTTGGGCAAGATGTGACCGAGATTTCCAAGTGGCTTGATAAATTCACGCGCGACGGGGGAGAGGGGATTATGTTGAATATCTCCGATGCTCCATATGAATGCAAACGCACCAAGACGCTTTTGAAGGTCAAACAATTCAATACCGCCGACGTTTTGGTTGTCGATGTGGAAGAAGGAACCGGTGCGAACCGTGGGAAGTTGGGCGCGGTCATGGTGAAATTTATCGGACCGGACGGCAAGAATTATACCTGTAAAGTCGGCAGTGGATTTAAGTTGGAAGAACGCGAACAATTTTGGGCGGATAAATCACTTATCATGGGTAAGATTATCGAAATAGGGTACTTTGAATTGTCGAGGAATCAGAACGACGAGAACTATTCGTTGCGATTTCCGACTTTTAAGCATTTACGAAATGATAAAAAGGAGATTTCTATGCATTAATGAAATGCACAAGATATAGGGTATTATATGACACACACTACACAATATAGTAAAAAAGAACTTTATGAAATCGTAAAACGCCAAAGCGCTGCATACGATAAATCGGTCGACGTGCAAAGCAATGACCCCGACCAAACTTGGGTTTATCATATAAGCGGGGTTATCAAAAACGCGCTTATGGTCGCAAAACGTTACAATGATGCGGGGGTGGCTTGCGACGCGGAAGTCGTGGAAATCGCCGCGTTATGGCACGACTATGCGTGCCTTGTTGATTTGCAACAGTATAACGAGAATCACCACATCACGTCGGGCGAAATGGCGGAACCGTTTTTACGCAAGGCAGGTTATGGCACGGAATTTATCGAGAAAGTCAAGCGTTGTATCTTTGCGCATCGGGGCTCTTATAATGTGGCGAAGAACACGCCCGAGGAAGTTTGTCTTGCCGACGGCGACGCGTTGACACACATTGACAATGTTGTGGAAATTATCATGTGGCAGGGGCAACGCGGGTGGACGATTAAAAAGGGTAACGATTTTGTCAAAAGCAAAATCAAAAAGAGTTTCGCAAAATTAAGCCCGCAATCGCAAGATTACATCCGCGACAAATACGATGCGATAATGCGAATTATGTATTAGGCGCGTTGTTTTCGAATTGTTGTATCGCGCTTTTACGGATTTCTTCCGACATGGCGGCGTAATGTTTTTTCGTTGTGTTGACGTTTTGGTGCCCCAAATAATCGGCTACGGCGTAAATGTCGCCGGTTGCGTGGTAAAGGTTGGTGCCAAATGTGCTACGAAGTTTGTGGGGCGAGATGTTTTTTAACGGCGCGGCGGTGGCGGCGTACTTTTTGACAAGGTTTTGAACCGCACGAACCCCAAGGCGCCCGCCTTCGAAATTCAAGAACAGCGGTCGGTCGCTTGGTGGGTTCTGGGCAAGGTATTCGCGCATTAACGCTTCGGCTTCTTGTGTCATGTACAGCACGGATTCGTTGCCGCCTTTTCGGGTGATGCGGAACGACGAGGTTTTTAAATCTATGTCGCCGATGTTAAGCCCCACAAGTTCCGACACGCGCATACCGCTTGACAGAAACAGTGTCAGGATTACGGTGTCACGAAAACTGTTCTTTTTAAAGAAGCGTTTTTGACCGATTGTAAGGTCGTGACCGTCTTTGGCGTTTTTTACAAGGCGACCAGCTTCGTCGTTGTCCAACCTTATGATGTTTTTTTGGTGCAACTTTGGCAGGTCGATGTTGGGCAGGATGTTCTTTTGGATTTCGCCTTTTTTGAAGTAGTACGCGAAAAATGACCGCAAGCATGACAGTTTGCGCATGACTGCGCGCGCGCCGTTGTGGCGGGCGACCCATTCGGCGTATAACTCGATATCCATGGTGACGACGCGGTCAAGGTCTTCGACGTCGTATTGGCTGGGTTTTTTGCCGATGAAGGTTTCGATTTCGGTGGAAAGGAAACGGAAAAACACACCCAAATCGTACGCGTAATTAAGGCGGGTAAGTGGTTGGGTGGTTTGCGACAACCCTAAAAAGAACCTGTTGCAAAAACCGGGTAGATGCTTCTTGTGTTCGTCAAGAAGTTCGAGAGTCTTTTTGTTGCGCTCTTCAATATATTTCATTTGTTTAAGTTTAAGATATAAAGTTTGGTGCGTCAAGTACATACCAATATATATTGAAAAAGAGCAAATGTTTGATGCGGCGGGTTCCAAGTTGGGACATGGAACTTGTAAGACGCGAAATGATTGCGGAAGGTCTTTGCACGCAGGACGAATGGGACGAGATAGTATCTCAATGGAAAGGCCAAAGAGAGCAAATAGCGGGTGAATTAAAGACCGACAGTTATTATATGTGGGAAAAAGAGATTAAAAGTTGGTACGCGATGTTTGCTTCATTTGGCTTTGCGTTCGGGGGTACTGGTGGCGCTACATTGGCATGTATAAACGATGCAGAAAGTTTCGCGGCTCATATGGTCGTCTGGGGTTTGTTGGGCGGAGTAGCGGGCGGGATTGGCTTGGGTAAAATCTTAAAAGAATGTTTTAAAAATCGAACCGCAATCAAAAGGGATAAACTTGCGGAAATAACACCGGGGAAGTGCGAAGAAATAATGTTTTGTTAAAAGTTTGACAAGGGCTCTTGGGTTTTGTTAATATAAAGTATGCCGTTTGGGGAAACACTTTTATACAATGCAAGCAAGTTAATCGAGGTTAAAAGCATCGACCGAGACTTCGAGTACGTGCACGACCTTGTGAAAAAGGCGGTCGCGAAAATTTCCGACCTGCAAAACGAGATTGATGTATACGTACACGGGAGTTATGCCAACGCGACGAATATCTTTTTCCCAAGCAATCTTGAAGTTTGCGTCGAATTAAAGTTGCCAAAGTACGAGTTCAAAATGACCAAGGATTATTTTATCAAGCACAATCTTGAATACGGTCCACGCGAGTTCCGTGAAGATTTGTTCGACGCGTTGTGCGACGTTGTGGACCGTGTTACGCGCACAAATAACGTGGCGGGGCAAAAATGCGACCTGACCGAAAAGTGTATCATAATCCCAAGGCACGGGAATTTGAAACACGCCGTTGAAATTTTGCCAAGTGTAAGTTTCGTGCTGACCGAAAAAAGCGGCACGGAATTCAAGGGCGTTATGTTATACAAAGACGACGGGCGTCCGGTAAAAGAAGGCGTGCGTCCTGGTATGGAAATTGCTACGTTCCCGAAACTTCATCAAAGAAACGGTCAAATCAAAGACGTGCGAACCGACGGAAATTTCAAGCGTATGGTGCGTTTGTTTAAAACTTTGAAAACTATCGCCATGCGCGAGAATCCGAACGATTTGTACCTTGGGGCGGGCGCGCGCGGGTATTTTATCGAGTGCTTGCTGTTCAACGTGCCTGACAATTTGTACAAAGGCGGCGATCTGCATGACGTGTTCCTGCGCGTGATAAATTATCTTGCGCATGCAAGTTTGCACGATTTTGCCTGCCAAAACCTTGTGTGGCATCTTTTCAGCACAGCGGAGGAGTTTTGGAACGAAAAAGACGCCGGCGTGTTTATAAAATCCATAAGGATGATGTACAACGAAACACCCGACACGCGTACGGAACTTGTTTTGCAGTAAGAGCAGTAGTAAAAAACGTCGTCCTAACCTGTTTAGTTTCTTCTATATCTATTCACAAAAGAGCACTTTTGCGAAGTGTTGGTCTTGTAAAACACAGTTTTTATGGTTGTATGTGTGTGTGGCATATGTCACAAATCTTCAAGGGCTTTGCTGAAATCGTCCAAGTCTTGTTTCATAACGCGGTCTTTGAATGTTTTTGAAATTGGTCCTGTTGATAAAACTTTTCTTGTATCTGTACCTGATTGCATGTTGTTGATGATGGCTGTGCCTTGTGTCTTTATGACGGAATTTTTATCGACCGATTTATTGTCTGTGGAATGCCATTGTTCGTTTTGTTGCTGTGTGACGGCTTTTGCGCGTTCTTCATGTGTCACCTGCGTTTTGACCGGCGCGTCGATTGTGAGCCTGTAATTATCAAGGCTTATTTTCTTTGCTTCTTCTTTATTATCCATGTGAATATTGTACTTGACTTTTTTGGAAAAACCAAGTAGAATTTTGGAATATGGTCCGTTAGCTCAGTTGGTATTCACTCGCTTCGCTCGACACCAACTTCGAAGTTTCTGGGTTGTATGTTTTAAGGCCCGTTAGCTCAGTTGGTTAGAGCGCCACCCTGTCACGGTGGAGGTCGACGGTTCGAGTCCGTTACGGGTCGCCATAACAGTCTTACACGAACCATCAAGGAAGGAGGTTTAATGGACGACATTCGGCTGGTGTATCCACAAATGAAGCACAAGGAATCAATTGAACGCTATAAAAACGATATGCGTAACGATGCCATGCTACATGGCACAAGTGGTTTGGAAGAAAGTTCGTCAATCGAGAATTGGATTAAGAAATGTGATGACAATCGTAAAGGTAAAAATCTGCCTGAAGGATATGTCCCTGCCACCACATTTATTGCAATTCGTAAATCTGACCGAAAGGTTGTCGGTTCAATTCAAATTCGCCATAGTTTGTCCGAGCACTTGTTAAAAGTAGGCGGACACATTGGTTATATGACCGCCTTTGATGAAAGACGAAAAGGATATTGCAAGGAAATGTTGCGACAATGTCTTCCCTATTGTAAAAAACTTGGCATAAACAAGGTATTGATAACTTGTATGAAATCAAACATTGGTTCTGCGAAAACCATTCTTGCAAATGGTGGCGTACTTGAAAATGAAATCGAATATAATGGCGAACCATATCAACGCTATTGGATTGATTTAAGTGGTTCGCTTATTGGCGGTTACGGGTCGCCATTTCATTTAATCATAAAACTTTAATGATGCGTTCATGTCCGTCTTGATTATCTTGCGATAAAGTAGTAACACAGCCAAGCCAAGCGATGCGATTGTCAAGACGCCCGTCACAATCCAAACGTACCATTGTAAATGCTGGATGCCGCCGAACGCCAAGAAATCAAATAGCCACGCCATAAAGCCGTACCCAAGAGGCAATCCGATGATAACTCCGATAATGGTTGTGATTAGGATTTCTCGGAACACATAGTTGCAAACCTCGATGTTGTGGTATCCCAAAACCCTTAATGTTGCGATTTCCTTTTGGCGCTCTTCGATGTTGATATTGGTTATATTGTAAATCACCATGGCGTTTAAAAGTACCGCCGCCAAAATTATCACGACAGATATGGGTCGGATAAAAGTCATTATCTCGGGGTTGGTTACGTTAAGGACTACGGGCAGGCTTATTCCTGCAAATACAAGGGCGCAGGAAAAAACTACACCAAAAACAATCATGAAAAATTTAAACTTGAACAAAAAGACGTTGCGAACCGGTGCCCTCCATCCAAACGGTATGATTTTTACTATTTTTATGCGCTCGATTAAAGGCTTCCCTTGCCTTTGTTTTGCGATAGGGCGTAAAATGGTGCTTGGGTGTTCCTTCAATATTTTAAAGCATGCCACAAGCACGGTGGCAACCGAAATCAAGATTGTAATAATGCCGGCAATAACACCGAACAACGGGAACGGTGCCGGAACGTTGTTGGGCAGTCCCAATTGACCCGAAATTGCGGTAAACAATACAGGCGATATTACATAGTATCCAAATATTACCCCAAGAATCGCGCCCAAACTGCAAACAAGAGCGACCGTGCCAAGATAACCTTTGATTACTTGCCACTTGGAAAATCCAAGCGACATAAGGCAGCCTATTTGGCTTCTTTTAACCGCTATCATACGCTTGATTGTCATAAACACAACCATTGCGGTGACGATTATGAAAAAGACCGGAAAGACGTAACTTACCCCCTCGATTCCTTTCGCCAAAAATTCAAGGTATTCGTTGCTGTTCCCATCAATTGTGTCCCATAATCGTGGCGCCAAGGACCCTATGCCGCTTACAATTGTCACACTTAAAAACGTCATCGCAAAGATTAAGACGTGTTTTACCATTCGATTGCCTCGATTGATTTCGGCTCTGGATTGGTGATAACGCTTGAAACCTTGCCGTTTTTTATGCTTATAACCCTGTCCGCCATATCTTTAAGCGCCGAGTTATGCGTTACCAAAATCACGGTGCGTTTACGGGCTTTACAAATATTGTAAAGGATTTTCAATATCATCTTCCCCGTCATGTAATCAAGGGCTCCAGTCGGTTCGTCGCACAATATAAGCCCCGAGTTTTTGGCGATACCGCGCGCGATTGAAACGCGTTGTTGCTCGCCCCCGGACAATTGCGCCGGAAAGTTGTTGATTCGTTCGCCAAGTCCGACTTCGTTTAATATTTCGACGGCGTCAAGTGGGCTTTTCGAAATTTCTATTGCCAATTCTACGTTTTCTTTCGCGGTTAAATTGGGCATAAGGTTATAAAATTGGAACACGAAACCGATTTGCTTGCGTCGATAATCGGTAAGGTGTCGTGCGTTCAATTTATCAATGCGCATGTTGTTTACGGTAATTTCACCGCTTGTGGGACTGTCCATACCACCTAATAAATTCAAAAGCGTTGATTTGCCTGCGCCTGATGGTCCAACGATTACAACGAACTCGCCTTCTTCGATTGAAAAACTCATCTCGTCGACGGCGCGGACGAATTCTCCCGATGATTTATACACCCTTGAAACATCTTTAAATTCGATGAAACTCATGCTCCTATATTAGGCGCATTTTGTATACTTTGCAAGTAGAAACCGAAAAATCAGTCTTTGCTCATCGTGCGAACAAGGTCTGCGGCGTCGTCCAAAAGGTGCGACATTTCCCCGTCATAGGCGGCCATGAATTTTTTGCCGCCCTTTTTAAAGTTGTTAAATCTTTTACCCATGTAACAAGTTTTTGCATTAATTCATAAAAATATTCGTGGAATTAAGAGAGTACGAAGACTTTTTATCAAGCGAAAGCGCCCGCAAAATGGGCGAACAATACCGAAAAAGGTCGAATTGTGACATAATCTTACTTATATGTATTTACATTTTGTTTTGCTAGGTGTATTATGTACGCATGATACAAAATTTGATAAAGCGCGAATTAAAGCGCCAACGTACAAAAATCAATATGATTGCAAGTGAAAACGTGGTAAGTGACGACGTTCTTGCCGCCATGGGTAGTTGCCTTACCAACAAGTACGCCGAGGGTTATCCCCAAGCGCGTTATTACGCCGGCAACGCGATTGTCGACTTGGTCGAAGAATACGCGATTGACCTTGCGAAAAAGATTTTCCTTTGCGACCACGCGAACGTTCAACCCCACAGCGGTTCCCAAGCCAACCAAGCCGCATACATGGCGGTTGTCAAGCCGGGTGAAACGATTTTGTCGATGAGTCTTGACGCGGGCGGGCACCTTACCCACGGCGCGAAGGTCTCGCAAGCCGGTCAGATTTACAACATCGTGCATTACGGTCTTGATAAAGACGGCGTGTTGGATTACGCGCAAATCGAAGAGTTAGCGAAGAAACACAAACCCAAACTTATCGTCGCGGGCGGAAGCGCGTATTCATTAATCATTGACTTTGACCGCATTGCAAAAGTCGCCAAATCCGTCGGTGCGTACTTTATGGTCGACATGGCACACTTTGCGGGCTTGGTTGCTGCGGGGCTTTACCCCAATCCATGCCAATACGCCGACATCGTGACGTCGACGACACACAAGACATTGCGCGGTCCGCGTGGCGGTTTGATTTTGTGTCGTGCCGACCTTGCCAAGGCAATCGACAAAGCGGTCTTCCCTGGTATCCAAGGCGGGCCTTTGATGCACATTATCGCCGCAAAAGCCATTTGTTTTGAAGAGGCTTTGCAACCAACGTTCAAAACATACAGCCAAAACGTCATTAATAACACCGCATATTTGTGCAAGTCTTTGCAAGACGCCGGCATTAAAATGATTGCGGGCGGAACACAAACACATTTGTTCCTTATCGATTTGACCGATTGCCCAAAAACCGGAGAGCAAGTTCAAAACGAACTTGAAGAAAAATTCGGTATCGTCGTCAACAAAAACAAAATCTTTAATGACAAACGCACTGCGAAGGAAACAAGCGGTATTCGTGTTGGGCTTCCCCACATCACCAATAACAAAAAGGTCGACATTAATGCATTGAACGAAATCCGTGACTGCATCACGCACGTAATTTTGGGCACGCCCGAAAAACCAAAGACCAAAATCTTGAACAGAATTTTCCGTTGAAATAGTTGTAATTTTATATTAAATGTGTTATCATGGAATGTGAATAATTTAAAAGAAGAAAGCAAACAAAAAGATGAAGAGCGCAACATAACGGGTGCGATTTCAATCATCAGCCAAAATCCGAGTACGTTTTTGCCCCCAAACACAGAAAGTTTAACCGTCGAACAATTTGAAGAGTTGCTTGCAAAATGTAACAGTATGGGTGGCGACGTAATCCACCGCGATGGAACAGTGACGATGTTCTTTAACAACGGCAACACAAAGCCACACGGACGTGGAGGCGACATGATTAAATTAAGCAGATTGGCAGACCGAACATACAAAGTTGTCGAAAACAAAGAACTCTTTAAAAGTTAAACTATATATGGTGTGGTATGTGTGACATATCACCACGTATTTTGTAGTAATTTGTCGATGTCGAGTTTTTGCTCTTCCCTTTCGCATTTTGCGATTGTGGGGGTTATAACAGGCGACGACGGCACGAACACCGTGCAACAATCTTCGTGCGGTTCGATTGAGATTTCATAAGTACCGATTTGTTTGGCAAGTGCGATGATTTCGGCTTTATCGTAAGTGATTAATGGGCGCAGGATTGGCAACTCGCCGGCAAGCACGTTGTTGGTTGTGATGCCTTGTATGGTTTGGGACGCGACTTGAGCAAGGTTCTCCCCTGTTATCAGGCAATCGTATTTGTCGCGCGCGGATATTGATTTTGCTATGCGCACCATCATGCGTCGCAATAACGTGATTGTGTATTGCGCGTCGCATTTGGATTTGATTTCTTGCAGTATCTTTGTCGTGTTGATGATGTGCAGTTTGCCCTTACCGCAACTTGGTTCAAGGGCTTCGGTCAATCGGCGGACTTTGTAAAGGGCGAGGTCGCTTGTGTACGGTGGCGACGCAAAGTGAATGTAATCCACCGTTAATCCACGTTTGGCGGCAAGAAATGCGGATACGGGGCTGTCTATGCCACCGCTTAAAAGCACCAAAGCGCGACCAGACACGCCGACAGGCAAGCCGCCTACCGCAGGGGTCGTGCGATTATAGAAGTATGCGGTGTTGTCGGCGCGGATGTCGACGTTGATTGTGATTTGCGGATTGTGCAAATCGACGACGGCGCAGGAGTTTTCAATCACCACTGCCCCGCACATTTTCGCAAAATCCATGCTTGTGTACGGGAAAGTTTTGTCGGCGCGGTTTACGCTGACACGGAACGACCAAGACTTTTCGCCATTTATGCCTTCGATTATTTGGCTTTGTTGCATACGTGCGTAACCCGCCATAAATATAAGAATTTGGTCGTGTTTAATGAGATCGGA
>Ga0209755_10002143_pt1 | contig 27773 bp, 24 predicted proteins | sample TergutCo191P1_FD_187301 | JGI IMG/M metagenome (GOLD analysis project Ga0209755, IMG submission 187301) | Cornitermes sp. P1 segment gut microbial communities from Petit-Saut dam, French Guiana - Co191P1 (SPAdes) (version 2) | ecosystem: Host-associated > Arthropoda: Insects > Digestive system...
CTATGCCGATATTTTTTAATCAATCTTTAAGTTCATACGCACCCAAGCCTTAGAAATTTCCACATCAAGTTGCGAATGCACATCTTTTCCCGTAACCCACGGTCGCACCAAAGGAATCACTTTATCAGTGCAATATTTTTCATATCAATATTTCCCAAGCGAGATTTTTCCAACTTGCATATTACACGATGTATTTGAAAACTCTTTTTGGCTTACACAATAACGCATATACTCATCCCATCCCCAATCGGAAGCAGCTTAAGCGGATGGCTCAAAGTTTTGGCAAAATCCTGTACGGCCAGCTTAACTCCCTTGTAACCTTCATTAAAAGCAAGATTTTCTAAAAAAACAATGCGACTGTTAACAGACTGCTCAACAAAACTTGTAATTATTTTACCATGCTCTATTCCCATATTCAAGAGCTGTTCTTTAATCACATTCAAGCCTGGTAACGAAGCTATAATCACATAGTCAAAATTCTCTGTTAATAATTTTCTGGAGGATAAACATTACCGCCAAGTTGAGATTTGGCATTATCTAAATAACCTACAACTTCATATTTCGCCTCTACGCTCGGCAAAATATTTTTGCTTGTTGTGCCAGTTCCGAATATAAACACTTTTGATTTATTCATAATTCTTGAATCCATTTAATGTGAATAGCCAATTACGAGCAATCGCCTTATCACGAAGAATTTTTGCTTTTGTTTCTATTTCTTTTTTCGTTAAACCGGTGAAATTGATAGAACAATGCTCTTTATATGGCACGCCATCTTCAATAACCGATAGAGCTTCATCATCGCATTCTTTTTTACTTATCGCAAGAACACCAATGGAAGAACAATTTAAATTAGAAACAAACCTATCGTAAGACTGTTTCGCAGTAATATAATCTCCATTATCAACGGAAAGTTGTTTTTCGTCTTTTGGCGTTGGACGAAAGACAACTGAAGTTACTCTGTAATCTTTTACAAATGCCGGATGTACTTGACGAAGCAAAAGTGTATTTGGATTCATATTTTCTCATAAGCAATAAATTTTTGCAATTTGCTGTTTAATTCGTTCCAACCATCTATTTTTCCTAATTCTAATTCAGCATCAACATCTTCATTCGTATCAAGATTGAGTTGATGGTAATAAGCATTCAACGAAGGAATTTCTATTTCCAAGGACACCTCATATTTTTCAAAAGTCCATTCTGCCCGTATGCTGTCATCGGGTGTAGGATATAGATATGGGATGTCGAGATCCGGAGAAAAATTTTGTTCAAACTTATCGGATAATTGCTTTAATTCATAATAATTAAAAGCAGAACCTTTCCCGTCAAACCATCCTTCTTTTAGTTTAGCAATATTATTCAACTGTGATTCAATGTCCAAATTTTCCGCATTATCTTTGGGCTGTGCCTCCTCAAATGTTGGCATTATGATAATTTCAACCTGTTTTCCCACGTATTCACTAGGAATGTCAAACCTGCTTCCCGGCACACAGGTTGTGCGATAAGCCTGAATTCTTGTAGCGGTCATCGTAGCCATATCATAAAAATAGAAAAATCAAGAGCTAGTGGTGGCGGTTCAATGTTAACTTATTCATAATTCAACCTCTCCTGTAATGTGGCAAAAATCAACGCCATTCACTTCCGCAGCCAATCAGGTAAAGTTTTTTTAAAACTGTTTGCTTTTGGCCGTAATTTGGCATTTTTGTATGTATCGGCTTTTATGAAGTTTAACAGTAAGTTGCGGGTCCAACCCATTTTTACGGATGATTCTACATAATACTTAGCTTCGTTTGTATCTTTAATTTTATCAAGAATAAGCCTGTGATGCCCCCAAGATAGGCCCAAAAACTGCCACAATTGTGGCAGTTTTCCCGAATAAAACTCATAAAACCGCTTCATATCCCATAAATTACGAGAAGCTACGAAAAATGTATACTGCTTTTAAAAGAGGGAATGACTGTATCGGAATTGTTTGGGGATATAGAATTTCTTCCGCAAAACTCTGTGAATATATTTTCCTCTCCACTCTACCTCATTCGGATATGTCCAAACATTATAGGGCTCTTCGGAAAATACATATAAATCCGTATCTTTAATTGATTCGCAAAAATCATCAAGATATAAACTTTGATCTATTATTTGCAAGTCTGCCGGTGTATGAACTCTCATCCAGTCAAGATGGTATGGATGAGGAATATGGATATATAATACGCAATCTCTTTTTAACATTTTTGAAATATTCTTGAACATCCTATTGTGATGTTCAATTGGAATATGCTCGCAAGAATCCGGCATTATTACCATATCAAATTGCCTGTCAAGAATAAAATCAGAACCATCAAGCGCATGAAATTCGCAGTTTGTATATTGCTTGTATGTTTCTTGAGCCAGCTTAATGGATTCTATAGACAAATCGCAAGAAAATAAATTACCCCCCCTTTCCAAATAAGGGATTAGCAGAGAAGATAGGGCTCCTATTCCACAACCTATTTCCAATACGCTATGCTCTGGTTTTAAACCCAAAGAAATGGCTTTATTATAAATACTGTGATGCCTTGCATTTACGCCAGTCTTTTTTTGCCTTTCAAGCCAAACGTTGCTATAAAATTCTTCGCTTTCTTTTTTTGTGATAGGTTCCATTTACTTCTCCATTATATTTTAATTTATGCCCTCTCCACAATCTCATTCAAAACATCAATCTGCCTTTTCATGCTGAAATTTGCCCGAATATTTTCCCTGCCTGCCATTCCCATTTCTTTTGCTTTTTCCGGATTATCCAAAATAAAAAGCATTTTTTCTGCCATGCCGTCAATATCTCTTTCCGGCACGAGCAAGCCGGTTTTCCCATCAATAACCACATCGGGAATGCCGGCGTGAAAAGTTGAAATAACAGGGAGGCCGGCTGCACCTGCTTCTAAAATTGCAACGGGAGTGCCTTCCATATCACCATTGCCTGCAGTTAATGAATGCTGAACAAAGCAAGAAGCATTTTTCAAAAGATTTATAAAATTTGCCGAAGCAAATACACCGGGCAAGCTAATGGAATCCTGCAAGCCAAAATAATTTACTAGTTCTTTGCAAACATCGTAAAGAGGGCCGGAACCAGGCAAAACTAATTTTGCATCAGGATGTTTTTCCAAAGCTTTCTTAAACGCTAAAATTGTGGCGTAAGGAGCTTTCTTATCCACAAATCGCCCTGCCCCTACAAATAGTTTTTGTGAATAACTTGGTTTAATATCAAAAAAAGCATCATCAGCTACGCAAGGATTGCAAATCACTTTTTTAGATATTTCATCAGCTCCACCAGCTATATCTATTATTTTTTGTTCCATCGCTTTTGATACGGCTATAATGCAACTTGCATATTCAAACATTTTTTTATATCTTTCAATATACCAGTTTAAAACGTCTTTTACTGATATATCATAGCCGTGAAAATGAACAATTAGAGGGATTTTGAGCTCTTTGCAAATAGGTAGCATTTCTACGGCGGTTTGCCCGTAGTGGGCAAAGCAAACATCAACTTTTTGCTCTTTGAAACTATTTATTAAGGCTCTTGTCCGCAAAAAATTAATTGTTTTTTTTCGGAATATACTCCATCCTGCAAAAAGAGGATTGTTTAACAACCTTTTTCCTTCGAAAAATGTCGGCAAATGTCCTCCATAATAGAATTTAACATTTGCTTTCAGCAAATCTCTTTGCGCTCTAATGAAAGTTTCACTAGCTGCATTTTCGTTTGGTGAAATCATCGCTACTGTTTTCATATTTTCATCTCCTTTTATTCCAAAATTTCCAACAGATGAAATCGGCTAATTTCTGAGATAAAGCGTGAAGGGTTACCTAGATAACGACGAAATAACGAAATTGGTGGTCCGGGATTTATCAAAGGATATTTAATTGTCCTCCTCCCTAATATTTCACCAATCAATGGGCGAATATCATCTGTAATTGCGCTTTCTAAGTCAATGCGTGGAAGTATTTCTCTCATATTTGGACCGTGATATGCGGACAAAGTTAGACATCCGGTTAAAGTACGCATAAAAGCAGTATGCGTGCCTTGCCACATTGCACATCTCCACCAAAGTGCTTCGCCAAAGTCTTGAGGAGTTTGAGGAACCGACGATTGCGAGTGGTTACGAAAACAAGTTTTCCAATATGGAGTTAGAAATGCGTCAGCAAGTAGCCCTAGCCAAAATATCGCCTTTCTTTGAAACCTGTCGCTTATATCTATCAAATGTATGCCCCATCGTGCATGCACAAGTGACATAAAGCCAGCGTTAACCAAAGTTTCTTGCTTATGGATAAATGCGGCTTCTATGTCAAGAAGTTCCTCCACATTCCATGGAAGTTGATTTTCTAAAATAAATTTCTGAACCAGAGGAAAATTTGGTTGGGCACTGACGACCAATACAGGGTTTTTCCATGGCAACAACAACAAGTTCAAAGAATCTTTGCCACCGACTAAAATAACATTAACATAACCTGGATAGCGTTTTTCAATCGCGGCAATATCAGCAAGTAATGCCTGTGAAATACTCCGTGCTACAGCAGAGCTTTCTTTCAGCTCTGTTGTAAACTTTACCGGACCGCCTATTCTAAAAATATCGTTGTCTATGGTTTCTACACCGGAATAGTAGTAATTTGTGTCATCTTCAAAATTATTCAAAAAGTTTTTGTTTATTTTTAACGATTTCTTAATTGCAATAAGCGGCAATATCGAAAACGAGTACCAAGATTTATACTTATATATAGGATAAAAATTTGGAAAACCATGAAATTTTTCTGCTTTCCAGACTATATGTTTATCGTCCATCCAGATATCATCTTCTGAAATGATATCTGCCTCTGCCACATCCATCTGCGCTCCATGTAGGTAAGCAAATTTTTGATTATCAAAATTCACGTATTCCGGTACTCGTAGTTTCTCTTTATAAAACTCTTTACTCACTTTTTCCGCAATTTCACTCGCATATTCTTTATTCTGAAGCCCGCCGTTCATATAAAAATAACAGTAATAAACATAAATCTGTACCAAGTGTTTTGAATAGTATTTTGAAAAGTGTTTAAACATTTCAACAAAATCATCTTCAGATATTTTATAACTCCACGGCAAACTTAAATTTGAGAATAGCGGAAAAAGCATATCACCGATATTCTCATCAAGAATTATTGCTCCAATATTAGGTAAATCCATTGTTTGCCTTAGCAATATACGTTTTCCGTTGAGAGTGTTTATAGAAACAATATTTGTAGTTCCGGTTGCATTGATTAATGAATGATACGCAGTATCGTGGTAAATAACTATCCCATTCTTTTTCATAAACGGCAAAATTTCCAAAATGTTTAAATGCTCGCCAGGATTATAATGCGCAGTATCAATCAAACAAATATCAACTCCTTCATCTGGAAGATTATTAAGATGTTTGCACGGCACACCTCCAGTATAAAGTTCCCATTTAGACACAAGCTCAGGGACTATCTGATTTACCAGAAAGCCGGTTTTTCTGCCGTTCTTTTTCCCTTTATCTCTATACCAAATTGTATTGTAATCAAAAGAATATAATTTCGCATTATCCATATCCCGGATTGCATTCAAAATTACGCAAGAGCTTCCGCCTGCGGCTAAGCCTATTTCTACAATTACTTTTGGTTTTATTTTGCGAATTATGCCATTTAGAAAAGCTCTGTCTTGGTGCGACATTTCGCTTTTATCATAGTCTGTTCCTTCGACTTTTCCAAGCAAATATTTTTCCACATTCAAAAGAATATTTTCGTTGTAGAATTCAATATCTGTAAAATCAATTTCTTTGTAATTTGTTCGCAATTTTTCTCGAAGTTTTGTTTTTTCAACTGAAATGCCTTTTAAAATGCCCATGCCCCAAGGCTTAAAAGAGGAAAGCATCGGCATCCAAAAATCTTGTTCTATTTCCAATTTTGCATTCCAGCATATGTTTGCTATTTCCGTCTCATATTTTCTTGACGATATTATTATGAAAAAATCTTTCTTTGGCTTATTCAAAATTTGTTCTGGTAGCACAACTTTGTATCCATTGTATTCTTTTACATTTTTATTTGAATCTAAAAAGCCGGTGATTTTCCATCCGTAGCTTTCACATTGTTTTTTTACTCTTACTCCATCATCGCCTGCTCCCCATATATAAAGTTTGCGATTGCGCAAGGTGGATTGTTTTATGTTGATAAAGGGATAGGAATAATTATTTACTTTTACTTTGTTTTTCAAAACCCAAACTAATTCATTTTCGTTTTGATTTTTAAGAGCTGTTGCAATAGCTGCAATATATTCCGGCAAATCTAATTTATCGGGGAATTTGCATTTTTTGTGAAATTTAATAATAAATTTCGTAAATTCTTTATTTACATCAGTATCTGAAATTCGATATGCCAGATATATTGTATGTGTAAACCATATTGCATAACAATGGCAATAATGAGCTTTACTTATTTTTGAATTATTTAAACGATTGAAAATTAGTGTAAGACAAACTAAAACGCTATGGAATTTTTTTTTGCTAAAAAACATACTATCAAGCGAATCTTCTCGTCTTATATAGTGATAATATGAATCATTCAAAAAGAGCATTCTTTTTGACGCAATAATTGCATGATTCAAAAAAACTGCATCTCCGCCATTTATAACCTTAGTTGTTGGAAAATTCACAGAGTGTTCTATTAGCATTTTTTTCTTGTAAATACATGACCAAAAGCCCCAAGTAAAAGAATATTTCAGTTTTTGAAGCCGATAATCAAAAGCTATGGTTTCTGCTTTATTGTTAGAATCCAAAACTTTCACATTACCCTTTACAATATCTGCGTCCTTGTTCTTTGTAAGCGCATATAATTTTTCATAAAAATCCAAATCAACATAGTCATCTGTGTCGCAAAAGCCAATATATTCTCCTTTTGCAATTTTCATTCCGCTATTTCTTGCTGCGCTTACACCTTGATTTTTCTTAAAGTTAATTATTTTTATTCTACTATCCTTTTGCGCATATTCTTTAACTATAGCCAAAGATTTATCTGGCGAACAGTCATTTATGCAAATTATCTCAATATCTTTAAGAGTTTGATTTACAAGGCTATCCAAACACCTGCGCAAGTAGGGTTCAACATTGTAGATTGGAACTATAACAGAAACTTTAATCACCTTGAATTCCACCTTCTTTTGCTATTCGCATAACATCATTATACGATAAAAAATTCACAATTTTATTTCTTGGGATATTATATTTTGCCAGTTCCTCATATATTTCATCTGCAAATGATGGGGCGGAAATTAACACATAATCATACGAATATTCCTGCAACTGCGCTGGAGATATTATTTTTTTCTCAGAAAACATTTTCTCTTGTTTTCTAAGGTTTGAGTCACAGAAAGCGAGAATGTCAAAGTTGTGATTTATGTTTTTTTCAACGAATAATTTTTGAGTATGTTGCCCTGTACCATAAATTATTACCTTTGCATGATTAGGCAAATTTATTAAATCTTTCAAGTACGCTTCTAAAGTTGTTTCATTTGTTTCATGATATTGCAACGCAACTGCAGACATTTGCGCTAAATGGCGAGTTGCCTGCCATTGCTCGTTAAGAACCGTTCTAAGTACTGCATTATCAAATTTATTCAACATATTGTTTGCGTTCTCGATTTCACGCAATAGTTTAGCTCCATTAACAAGGTAATCAAAGGAATTATGTTCAATTGAATCATATTTGCGCCAACCAAAATAAGAATCTACATAGTGGTTTACGCTAATGCCAAGATACTTTTGTATAGTATGCTTGGAGATTAATGAACAATCCTTGCGTACTGCAGAGAATTTTACGTTTGTTATGTTATTGTCGCTAAAATGGTATTCAACTAACGCTTCTGACAATGTATCAAAATCTGTATATGACATAAGCTCACTCCAAAAAGCATAATCTTCAGATAGCCTTATAGGATAAAATAAGTTATTTTGCCTCAAAATATCTAAGCGTAACATAACAGAAGGATGGCAAAAAGAAGCTCCAAATAAAGTTTTACATTTTATACGTTGATTGCCCATTGGCCACCCAGTTATTATTATGCGTTTATTATTATCTAACTCATGTACCTCAATACATTGCGAAGCTAAAACTCCCACATTATGGTGCATTTCCATATACACAACCTGTTTTTCTATTCTATTTGGCATGCAAACATCATCTGCATCAAACCGTGCAATATATTTTCCTTCACATAATGCTAACCCTTTATTAAGAGATTTTGCAACTCCAAGATTCTCATCATTTTGAAACACACGTATGCGTTTATCATTTTTTTCGTATTCTTTGCAAATAAAGTAAGTATTGTCGGAGCAACCGTACTCTATTATTATTACAATCGCTATATTGGTATAAGTTTGTCGAAGCATTGACTCAATTGCACGTCCAACAGTTTTTTCACCATTATATACCGGCATAAGAAACGAAACAAGCGGTGCGTTACTCATCAATATTCTCCAATAAAAATGGCAAGATTTTTTTGTAAGTTGCATAAGTTATCGCTCCGTTAAGAGCTTCGTATGGCATAATTTTCTCATATCCAAGCATCCTAAGTTCATAGAATACAGGATAGTAAACGGCAGAATCCTGAATAGAGCAAAGTATTTGTATATTTTGATTAGCTAATTTTTTGTGCATTGTATTTATCGGTATTCCGTCTATAGTTTGCCCACTGACTGCAGAAACATCCCATACTTCAATAATAGGAATATTGAAATAACGCAACCATTTAAGAAGCCGCTTTCCATTTTTGCCATAGCCATATAATACAAATTTTGTTTCAGATTTAACAAGCTTATTCCAGTTAAATTTTGCACTCAATGATAAATTGAGTTTTGGATGTGATAGAGAAAATGCTTTAGATTTTTCCATTTTAATGCGTTCAATTACATTTTCAATTTCTTGCTTATATTGCGGTATATCACGTGAGCATTCACATGCAATATCAATATAAAAACTGAAATAAAATTGCCAATAAATATCATATAGTTCCTGTTCATTATTTTGTTTATAAAACTTCAAACCAATATCAATAGCTTCAGGCATATCAAGCCAGTATTTGCTTTTTTTGCTTTTTGTCGCACTTTCGACATTTTGAAAATAGTTATATAAACATAAATTTGATACTGCTATACTGCTGTTATTCTTTTCGCAAGAATGGATAAAAAGGTGCAGGCTCGCAATCTCTTCTCCACCAACTCTATGATGTGAAAATCTATTGTTTTTCACAATTTCACGATTATAAATTGAAATCCATGTTGGCCAAGGAGAATATCCAGGAATTTCATTATGATAGCTAACTCGCTTTTTATACATATATAAAAGATACTCACGCTTATTAAACAATTTTACTTCTGGAATTTGGGTTGTATCCACAATTTTAGATTCAGAAAAAGCACACCTTAATTTACATGTTGCCATAAGACAATTATTGTCAACGGCGGCAGACAGCAATGTTTCAACATAAGCAGGTTCTATCCAATCATCGCTATCAATAAAACATACCCAGTTGCTTTTAAAAATATCAAGTCCGGCATTTCTTGCTATGCCAACACCCATATTTTGCTGATGTATCACTACTATACGATTATCATCTGCAGCCAGTGCGTCGCACATAGCAGGGCAATTATCCGGAGATCCATCATCTACAAGAATGATTTCTAAATTCGTATATGTTTGATTCTGTACAGAGCGTACACAACGTTCCAAATACTGTTCTACATTATATACTGGTATTATAACGCTTACAAGCGGTTGTTTTACAATTATCATTTTTACTATCCTCTTCGTTCATCACTGACTGCAAAACATTTGTATTCTGCTAATGCCCAATCTGCTCGAAGATATATTTTATAGCCATTGAACTTTTTGAGAATAAAATCTGGGATATTCCAAATATCCCCAAATTTATGATATACACATACGGCAAGTTTCGGTGAATGAGCTTTTATAATTTCTGTTGCACCTTTCAATGCTTCCAACTCAGCGCCTTCAATGTCCATCTTAATATACGTTGGTGGAAATTTGTCTTTAAGCATACGATCCAAAGAATCTACCTTGATTTTTATTTCTCCGTTATCAGAAATGCGATCCCCTACTTTATTTTCTGAGGCAAATGATAATATATCTTCACGGGACCATACACCAATGTTGCTTAATTCAATATTTTCAAATTTCTTATTTCTCAAATACGCTTTAGCTTGTTCATATTGGAGCTCACTAGCTTCAAAACCATATATGGCTCTATATTTTCCTGATGTTTTCCATACAAATTCATTTATGGAATCACCAGTATATGCACCGCAATCAACAAAAACTTCATCATCGTTTAAATGAATAATGTCAAATGGATAATAAGTTTCATGTTTGGCAATTTGAAGAGAATTATGATAATCTCCATAACACCACAATTTAATAGCAGCATCAAATACTTTAACTGAGTGAGCGTCTGCAAGATGATTTCTCACAAAATCAATTTCGGATTTATTTTGTATGTAAATTTCTTGTTTCAATTCAAGATTTGAGAGATATCCTTTTAATAAGAAATGGTCATTAACAATTTTATCACAAATAATAAGATTATTGAACTCAAGTGAACGTAGTGTTATTTCTATTTCAATACTCGCATGTCTTGGCGTTATGATAATAACAGAATCTTTGCTTATTGTAGAAAGTATTTCTGTACTCATGACCGGAATGCCACCGATAGATTTTCCAGCAAGATTTTTGTCTCCATCAACGAAGAATGACGGTTTCAATCCGTATTGTTTCAACTTGGCAAGTGTTTCAATTCCATGAAATCCTGCTCCATAGATAACAACTTTTCCTCTATTGTTCAATAGCGGATTGAGTGATTTGGTTATCATATAATGACTTTGCTGTTGTTGAACAAAATCATTTATATCTAGTAACGGCTTATGCATACCTTTTTCTCCTATAATAAAGATATATTTTCACAATTCTAACAATCTCATTAAATCAACAACTTCTATATTAGAGCACTCTTTTGTCAACTTATCTCGAATGTCTTCAAAAAATCCCATAACCGAAACAAGAACAACATCTGTAGTATCCTTTATTTCATCCCAAGGCTTAACAACAACATTTGCCAACATTTTTTCTCCATGAGTTTTCGGATTAGCGTCGGTAATCTCAAACTTAACGCCAAGTATGCCAAGATTTTCGGCATTTTTTCTACCCCAATATCCGGCGCCCCATAAAGTTAAACATTTATTAGCATATAAAGAAAGCTGCCTACGCATTTTATTTAGAGACATTATTCTAGACCTGTACCAATAATATGTAGCAAATTCCAGGTTAAAATCGTCTTTATTTATATTCTGCTCAATAAAACAAAATATTTCCTTAGAGCAAATATCCTCTTCTGATTTCATATATATATCATCGCTATAATCAACTCTATATATTTTAAATAAATCTAAAACGCTATTACAGAATTTTACAGATTCGGCAGCATAGTTTATACAAACAGTTTGGCACCAGCTTGGAATCCATTTAATCAAATACAAAAAATAATTATTTTTTAAAGCAATATCTAAATTATTAAAATAATCGGAACTTAAAATAAGTTTAATTATTTCTATTGTTGAAACATAAGTTTGTAATTTTTGAGATTGAACTCCGGAATTATCACGTATGCAATAATAATGCAACGCTTCATCCACTCGTGCTATTTTCTTGCTTGCCAAGTACCATAGAGGAATTATAAAATCTTCATATCCAAATAGTTCTGGAAAATACAAATTGTTATTTTCTAGAACTGATTTTTTTATCATAATAAGCCATGCAGTATGCGTTTTGATACTTTTCATTCGTTTGCATAAATCAGATGTGTTGAATTTGCCATTTGGTTTCCAGTTTTTTATAATAATTTTCTTTTCAATTCGGTTAGTGTCACATACAACCATATCTGCATTTTCCGCAATCGCTGCATTATACATTTTCTCACATAATTTTGAATTTATATAATCATCGCTATCAACGCAATATATAAACTCACTGCGAGCTGAGCGAATACCTATGTTTCGTGCACCGCCTAAATATACATTTTCATTATGCCAAATACATCGTACCTTATTTGGATATCGCAACTCATATTCCTTCATAATTTCGCTTTCGCGTGGATCCGGCGAACAAGTATTCACCACAATTATCTCAATTTCCTGTAATGTTTGATTTACGCAACTATCAAGACAACGTCTAAGATAATCGGCTGTATTATATACTGGAACAACTATGCTTACCTTTATTTTTTGCATTATAACAACTCCGCCAAGTATTCACAACTCACAATTTTATTCGCAGGTATTTCTAAATCAAAACGCAATTGCCTATATACGTGCTCAGACAACAAAGCATTTACCATAATTACCACTTTATCAAAATCAACTTCCCGTATGCTCTCCGGCGGTATAATCTGAACCCCATTCAACGAACACCCCCATTTATCACGATTATTATCTGACAAAGCAACTATTTCGCAGCTATTCGGCATATCAAAATATTCTAACACTCTTTGATACATAAAGCCTGTGCCAAAAAGTATTAGCTTCTGTTTTTTTTCGATATCATCACACTGTTCAGCCGCCAGAGAATTATAAATATCCTCTTTTATTCTATCAGCGCATTTACCATCCATGCAAGGAATGCACTCTCGAAAAGCTTTTTCTCTTGCGGACTTTTGCGGATCATATCCATTCTTGAACATTTCCAAAAATGCGCAAATATCATTGCAGCCGGTTCCGTGATAAAAACTGTCTGTAAGCGGCGCAAGTGGCTTGAAAATCTGCTCTTTGTAGTCTGGGTTATGCAGCAATAGTATTGGGCAGTCACAAACAGCGGCTTCAATCATAAGCGAGCTTCTGTCCGTAATAACTGCATTCGCACTCAGGAGGGCAGGGCGGTAGTCATCATTATTGTCTATATAGGCATTTTCCGCAGTTTGAATAGTTTTCATTATATCTGATGATTTTCTATTGCTAATTTCATCGGTCAAATCGTTTCCAAACTTTGGATGTGGCAGGAATATAAAAAAATACTTGTTATATTCTGCCAACTTTTTCGCAAAATCCGCATATTCTTCCAAATACGGTGTAATCTGCCTGTTTGCTCCGTTCATAAAACTGATTTTCGTAAAATGTGTATGCCACACTATTACCTTGCGACCAATTATGCGTTTTTTCAATTCATTAGGTAAATTAAATAGCTCTTTGCGGCAAAGCATATCAAAACGAGGCAGGCCAAGCGCACGCACAGCTTCATAATTTCCGCAATACTTTTTATACTCCTGCGCAAAAGCTTTAGACAAAACATATATTCTATACGCATTTTCAATCGTAGGGCTGCGAAAGTGGTCATATCTGGCAGATGGCGTATCAACAATTTCAATTCCATACGGAACATAAATTATCCGCATTCCTTTATTTTTCAGCCTAAGACTATATGCACAAACCGGCCTTCCCAGATAATCGTAAGGTGTTTGCAAAAAGACAATGTGCGGATTAAATTCGTCTAGAGCTTTTTCCGAAAATACTTTGAATGGAACTTTTATTTCGTTCAAAAAAACTTTTTGTTTTTCGTATGTAAATTCAACTTTTTTGGTTTGAAAAATAGATGTTATAAATCTATTATCATTTATCAATGCAAGATATAAGCTTTCCCAAGCTGGCCACAGCGATGGGTCTTGAAATAGAAATGCAATTTTTATAGGTGCAATCATATATTTCCAGCCGGTTGCAATGAATTATTTTCCTCTCGTTTTTTCTCCGCATTTTTCCAAACAATTCCAACTTGTTCTTGAAGAATAATTTCTCTGTCCGTAATGCGTGGATTGAATTTCTCGCTTTTTTGTGAATGTTCAAGATTATACTTTGCATCATAATAATTCGGCATAAGCTTTATGGCTTCTGCAAAATACGGTTTAGCAAAATCAACGCCCTGCATTTGCAAAACACAACAACCTATATTATTGGCAAACTCCGCACGGTATGGCATTTGCTCCTGCCCTAAACGCAGATATTTTTCCGCATTTTTAAAATCCCCTTTATAACGGTAATACCCCGTGCCGAGATAAAACTCAGCCCACGAATCTTGAATTTTATTCAGCGTATCCATAGCTTTATCCGTATGCCCCAAACGATAATACAGTTTGCCCAAAACAATTCCTTTTTCGTTTTCACTGTAATTCGTATGCTTAACTATATCTTCAAGTCTTTCAAGGCTATAGCGAGCATAAATCCTCTGGTTATCCTGCTCAACCCGCTCGCGATCAGCAGAATAATTATCTTCATGCACACGATAGCGCAAAAGAGTTTTATCTATATGCTTAAACACAGCCCCTGCATCAATCATTGAGAACATATATTCGTGGTCGCAGCACACGGGAGTTTCCAGCGAATAGCGCAAATGGTGCTTTTCAATAAACTCACGCTTAATAAGCACGTTCATGCCAAGGTTGGAAATACCATAGCCAATCATCATTACCGCAAGCATATCATTGTTGCGATGGTAATAATCTTCGTGCCCACGTATTCGCACTCTATTCAAATCTTCATCCACGAATTCAATATCATTATACACGCAATCAACATTGGCAAACTTCTCAATCATTCGGACCTGTTCGTATAATTTCTCTCTATAATAAATATCATCGTGATGAATAAAAGTAATATATTTTCCGCTTACATAATTATCCAAAGCTTCGTTGTAGCCATTTACTGAGCCTTTTGACTTTTGGCGAAAATATTTTATTCTACTGTCTGCATACGATTTCACAATTTCCGGTGTAGAGTCATCTGAAGCATCAACAACTATAAGCTCAAAATGCGGATATGTTTGCGAAAGAACGCTGTCAATAGCCGCTCTAATGTGTTTTTCTCCATTGCGTACCGGGAGTATTACGGAAACTAGGTTATTCATATCATCTCCCCCATCTTCCTGCTCTCCGCCACCACAGCATCCATATTCAAATACTCAAAATTCCCAAATCTGCCGTTTAAATACACTCCCTGGCTGTTGAAATACTTTCTAATCTCTGCCATATTCTTTTTATGATCCAAATCATAAATCACATAAGCATAAGGAAAGCGTTTCATAGTAAAAGCCTGCACCTCACTCGTATTATACACAAAACCTATTTTCATCAACCCATCTATAAAAAGTTCTTTCAATTCATCATCGGAAAGTTCCGCAGTCTTATCGCCATCACGATAAGTATATTCCATCATATAAGTCACTGTTCCTTCTTTATGATAACTCTCGCCGAGAAAATCAATTTTATTTATGCGATGGAAAATTACACTCTGGTCTGCAGTCATAAATGCAAAATTATTGCCAACTCTATTAACAGACACCGTTGCTACAGCAATAATAATATTGTTATGCCGCAAACTGCGCCCACACGCAAGCACTTGCTCATCAATGCCTTTGTAAATTTCAGTTAAAATATCCACAGGCATGCAAGATACCAGCAAATTGCCTTCAAATTCGGTATTTGCCGCTGTAACACGCCACCCCCTATTTGATTTTTGCACAGAACTCGCTTCGTGCGATGCGTGAATTCTAACTTTTTTATTCAATTTGCCAGCAAAGGCATTTACAAACGCCGCAGTACCGCCTGTTTTAGGATACGAAAAATACAATTGATGAGTATATCCGTCTATGGTTTCCCCTGCTGCGCTCTTAATTATATCTTCATCAGGAGGGCGAGGAATGCGCTCTACCATTTGCGTATCCATAAACGCCGGATTAAACTTCCATATCTTTTCATTGTATGGACGAAGATACAGATTCGCAATGCCTTCGCCAAAAGTTTTCAAGAAAAATTGCAGCATATTATCTGCAGGATAATTTCTATAAGGATTATTCAAAAAAGCATCTACGCATTTTGCGCGTTCTTCGGAGCCAAGTTTAGACAAATCATTTTCAAAAGGATATTGAATAAAACGACCTTTATGGAGAACTATATTGGAACGGCGCAATTCGTGCTTGTTTTCGCCGAGCGTATCCAGCATAAATTTCAGTGTTTCTTTGTCCTTTGAAAAAAATATATGCGGGCCAATATCAATTGTTATCCCATTGTGCTGAAAACTGCGGCACAGGCCACCTGGCTCGCTTTCTTTTTCCAATATATCAATAGAAGCAACATCTGGCCTTTCCTGCAAAAAATAGGCTAATGAAATTCCTGCAAGCCCGCCGCCGAGTATAATAATTTTACGCCCATTGTTTTGCACGGCTTTTTCCACAGAAACAAGCCGCTCAGGAGTTCCCATATCTTTAACATATTCCATAGAACGATAAGCAAACACCCTGCCCTTCGGTATCGCCGGCAAAATCAAATCGTGATCCAAATCACGCTTCACAGCTTCACCACTAGGAAGCGCATCGCCGCTGAATATATACAACCCGGCATTAGCGAGATTAGGCAAATTATCGCCACGCTGCTTATCATTTTTTGACTTCCACTCCGTTACACGATTTTCGGAATCCGTTATAATAATATCGCTATCGTGCGGATGGCTGTTGGGGTGCGCAAATAATGTAATGCCGGCTAGTTTTTCCTTGTGAAAGCTTATAAACCTCTTAATATCAATATCAAAATACACATCGCCGAACAATACCAGCGTATCTTCACGAGGCAACAGAGCGAGCGCGCCGCCTGTGCCAAGCGGTTCGCTTTCAACAATGTAGCTAACTTGTGTGCCAAAATGATCTTGAATAACATCGGCTTTATAGCCTACAATCAATGTAATTTTCTCCACGCCTTGAGAACGCAAGGCGTCAACGTGATGTTGAAGCAATGGCTTTCCGGCAATAGGTATCATAGGTTTTGGCAAACCCGGATACATCGCCTCTATGCGAGTTCCTCTGCCTCCTGCTAAAATAGCTGCTCTCATAATGCCGCCCTCGCAGCCAACCTAACTGCGTCATCGGATGTGTGCTTGGCTTTCCATCCGGCTTTGTGTATTTTGGATAAATCGTACTGAAACTTAGGCACATCTCCGAGCCAGCCAATAGAGCCGCCTGTGAATTTATATTCCACATTCTTTATCTTCATTTCCTCGCATACTATGTCTGCGATTTTTTTCACAGTGGTAGCGCTTTCCACTCCTGCGTTATATATATTCATTCCGTCTTTGAAAGGCAGCAAAAGCATTGCCTCAATTAAATCTGCCACATAAATATATGGCTTAACCTGATTTCCATCGCCGAGAATTTCAAGCTCTTTGGGATTTTTCCGCAGCTTTTTAATAAAATCAAAAATTGCTCCGTGAGTCAAGCGAGGCCCAACCACATTTGGAAAGCGAATGACATTAACCTTAAATCCGTTCATAGCTGTGTAAGCAGATATAAATGCTTCCGAAGCAAGTTTAGAAGCTCCGTAATATGATATAGGTCTTAAATCGCCGATATTTTCGCTTAATAATTCCAATTTATCACCATAAACAGCAGATGTAGAAGCAAATAACAATTCTTTTGCGTTGTATTTTCTCATTGCGTTTAAAATTGCTACTGTCGTTAAAAAAGTATTATTGAGATCTATGGAAGGATCTTTGCCACTTTTTTGAATATCGGAATTTGCCGCAAGATGATATATGCGTTCAAAAGCATATTCTTCAAGCAATGCATTTAGTTTAGTTTCATTGCGCAAATCAAACTCGCAAAATTTAAAATTCGGATTGCCATAGCAATGGCGTATCATTTCTTCCGAGCCAAGGCACAAGTTATCAACGCAAACAACCTTGTGCCCCTGCTCAAGCAGAGCATCGCTTAAATGGCTGCCTATAAATCCGGCTCCGCCGGCGATTAAAATATTCATATCAAAATCCTTTGGGCTTATCACCCACGTATATTATTGTAGAACCGCTATAGCTAAATTCAAATTTCATATATCGCAAATGCGTAAGCGCATTCTTCACCGCATTGTGGCGATGTTCCGGCACATAGAACAGCAAAAAACCGCCACCGCCGGCACCCAATAATTTACCGCCGGTAGCTCCCGCAGCCATCGCTTTTTCATAAGCCTCATCAATTAGCGAAGTGCTGATTCCACCTGCCAATTTTCTTTTTTGTTCCCAATTCGCATTGAGCAAAGGTCCCATTGAATCTATATTATCGTTAATAAGTTCCTTGTGCAATTCGTCTGTGTATTGGCAAATTTTAAGCTGTGCTTGCTCCTTGTCGCTATCTGTTGCTACATTTTTCCCCTGTTCGGAAAGAATTGCCGAAGCGGAGCGCAAATCCCCAGTGTAGAACATCAGCAAATTATTCTCCAATCTGTTCATCGCTTCGTTGGACATAATAACCGGCTCAACATCCACATGGCCGTCTTTCTTAAAGCGATAAACATTCAAGCCACCGAATGCCGCTGCATACTGATCCTGCTTGCCTATTGGTTCGCCTAAAAGTTTTATTTCCGTATGGCAAGCTTCCGCAGCGAGTTGGCTCGGAGAAATATATTTCCCGGTATATGCGTACAATGTGTGAAGCAAGCATACCGTAAAGGAACTGGAAGAACCAAGCCCGGTCCCTGCCGGAACATCTGCCGTTGAAGTTATTTCTGCTCCGTTTATTCCAAACTGCTCAAGCAAAACACGAAAAATCGGGTGATTAATCTCGGAAGCTGCGCTTACAATTTCATTCTTTGAATATTTGCAAATCAATTTATCCGGTTGAAAATACGGATGTATGGATAAATATATGTATCTGTTTAAACCAGCAGACAACACCGAACCTCCGTGCTTTTCGTAAAATACGGGCAAGTCGCTGCCTCCTCCGCAAAAACTTACTCGCATAGGAGTTCTGGCAATTATCATAGGCTTTCTCCTTTCAAGTGATTTTTTCCGCAGAGCGTTTTGTAAAAAATTGCCATAATAAGGTGGTCAAAAATCATATGGATATCTTCTGTTACCTGCATGCTCATAACGGGTGCATGAACGGGAATATCTGCAATTTTTCGCAGCTTGCCTCCATCATAACCTGTTAATCCGGCGGTTAAAACTCCTTCTTTTTTTGCCAGCTCAATAGCATTCAAAACATTAGGCGAATTGCCGCTCCCGGAAATTCCAATTACAAGATCATCCGCTTTCAATTTGCCTCGCAACTGAAATTCAAATACGGAGTCATAACCAATATCATTGGCTATGGCCATAACCGTTGCAATATTATCGCTCAAACACGCAAAGCGAAATTTCTGCTCTATGTATTCGGAAAGCCCCTTGTTAAAATCATTCACAAAATGCGAAGCAGTTGAAGCACTGCCGCCATTGCCCATTATATAAATTGTAGCATTTTTTTGCCTTGCATTGTCAATGGCATTCATTAATGCATTAATTTCCGCCCGGTCTATTTTCCGCAATACGGATATTTCCAATTCTATATATTTTTCGATGTCGCTGATATAGTTCATATTTTCTCCTATAAAGCCCATTTTATCACTGTTTTAAAATCATTAAGCACGTCCTGGTCAAAAGCATAATAAATATCATCTTCTGTTTTTACCTCTATGGTTTCCGAGATTAGTATTCGCAAATATTTTTTGCACAGTTCATTTTCACTAATCAAATTTATGGCTTCGTGAAAATCGGTTTCATCGCTACGGCTGTTTCCTATGAGAATAAGGCCCTTTTCCAAAACCCTTCTCGTATTTATCAGCACTGCATCTTCATTTACTCCCAAAAGGCTAACCGTGCCCTGAGGAGAAATAGTTTTGAGAATTTGCCTTATTGCCAGCTCGCTACCGGCGTTTCCAACGCACTCAAAGGCATGGCTAATATTTAAATTGGGCGGAATATTATCAACATAAATGGTTTTGGTAGCAAAAGAAAACTTATGCAATTTTCTCGCCGTTTTGCCGAATACATAAACCTTAGCCTTTGGATATTTGCAGCGAAGCACAAGGCTCATAACAAAACCCATGCTGCCATCTCCCCACACCCCAAAAACATCGGAATTTCTTTGCCGAGTAGTTTCAAATGCAGAAATAGCGTTTAAAGCCACGCTAAGAATTTCGCTGAACACATAAACTGTTGAATCGTCTTTTATAGGAATAATTCTTTCATGTGGCAGCACAAACATATCCTGCATAAAACCATCGTAGCCACTGGATGCGAATTTGCTATTAGTCCGGTAATTTGCCTTTTCTTTGCCTTCCGTTGCCTCCAGCGGAATAAAAACAACCTTTTCCCCGCCTTCAAGCTTTCCGCTGTAATCGTGGAGCACCGTTCCAATAGCTTCGTGTATAAGTGCCATCGGAAGCTTTTCACGCATAATTTCCTTTTTGCGCCTTCCCAGATAATATCGTTGATCCGCTGCGCAAATTGACATATATTCGGGTTTTACAAGCACCGAATTTTCCGAGCATTTAATTTCATGCCGTTTCATTTCAATGCGTTTGGCATCCATAAGCCTGTAAATTCTGCCTATCATGCGCTACGCTCCTTTAAAAGAGCTTCGGCTACTTCCAAATCATAGGGATTAATGATTTTTATATTGAAATACTCGCCTTTCACAAGCTGCATTTTATATCCAGCTTTGAGCCAAAGGCGTGGCAATTCGCTTTCTTCGTGCAGAGAAGTTCCTGTGTTTAAAATTTCTTTTAGCTTTATAAGCGAATATGATTGCGGGGTTTGTTCCGCATATAAATGTTTGTGGTTGGGAACTTCATCCAGTGATACGCCGTCTTTTGAAAGAAGAATAGCATCATTTGTAACCATAGCGGTATTGGCTGCTCCGTATTTTTTTACCGTTTCAATATGGCTGTTTATAAGCTGTTGCGTTATAAAGGGGCGAATGGCATCGTGAGCTATAAGAATATCATCTTTTTTTGTTTTCCAAGTTTCATTTATATAATTAACGCAAATGCCAATGGATTCCGTTTTGTTTAAGCCTCCGGATATAATTGTGTATTCCTTGTTCATCAAGTTATGTTGCGATATCATATCTTCTGTGTAGAGTTTCCATTCTTCCGGCACTATGATAATAATTCTGCCTACATTCGGATTTATTGCGAATTGCTCAAGTGTGTGGATAATTATAGGTTTTTCGCCAAGCGGCAAAAATTGCTTTGGCATATCTTGCCTGTGCATTCTGGTTCCTAAGCCAGCCGCTAATATTCCTGCGTATATCATTTGCTCTCCTTCATTAAATATTCCGCAAGAGGCAAATCGCTTGGGTAAGTTATTTTCATATTATTTCCGGTGATAAAGCGTTTTTTGATTTTCGCATTGCTAGGCAATTGCTGAACAATAGCGGTTGCCGGTGAATTTGCAGAAAAGCAGTTGTACAATAAGTCAAAGCTAAATGCTTCTGGTTTTTGTATTAAGTAATATGGTGAACGGTCAACAAATTGTTTTCCTTCGCAGCCGAGGCTGTCTGTTATGCGTTGTGCGGTGATTACAGCATCAAAGTTATCCAGCAGCGTGAAGTATTCATCTATGTTTGCTATAAATGGCCGTGCTGCATCTGCGAATAAAACTTTTTTGCAGTTGGGGTAATGAGATTTTATATAGTCCAGAGAATTTTTTGCCGAAGAGTTGTGTGTATCTCCGCCTATGGCGCATTCTATTTTGTAAGCGGCAGAAAGCGTTTCCGTATATTCCTTTGCAGATGCAATTATGGTTTTATTATTCAGAGAAGATTGTTTGAGCGAGTTCGCAACGTAGCTTATAACTTCTTTTCCGCAGAGAGTGCTGTACTGTTTTGGCAAACTATTCCCAAACCTCGCTCCTGAGCCACCTGATAAAATTACGGATATATTCATTTTAAATGCTCCCAGATTTTCCTGCCGGCATTTACAGTTTCCTCATAAGTTTTAAGCTCATTTTTAAGGTTATCGTAATCATATAGCCATTGAAGCAACAAATTGTTTGTTTCAAAATCTAATTTGATAAAATTCAATTCACGTGTATTTGTGCAATATTCAACTATACCTTTATTTTGCGTTGAGGCGTATATGGTATTTTCACTTCTAACAGTATTATTATAAAGCAAATTTAAATTTTTATCTTCAAAATGTTCTGTAAGTTCCGGCAATTCCGTTATTTTGTTTGTGTTTATATCAATTTTATAGGCATTATTTGCCGCATAAGGAAACAACCATAGATATTCATTTGAATATTGAATTGTAAAACTGCCGTTGTTATTTTCTTTTCTAGAAAAAGATGATGGCAATTCTATTTTTAAGATTTCATTTGATTGCCTGTTCCATTTAACAATGTATTTTTCATAACATGGCGCAATATAATAATTTTGTCCATCATAGCATATATCATTATATAGCTCAGATTTTTCTCCTATGCTTTTAATTTCATAATTTCCTGTTTCCATATTAAAAAACATAACAGCATTAGCTCCATTTATAATTAAAGCAATTTCTGTGCCAACAATGCTGTGTCCAAAAAATAGCATATTTTCAGCCCCTTTCAATTTTGAAACTTGTATTTTAGAAACATCATCTATACATTGCGAGAAATATTCAATTTCTTCTATGTCAGTATTTAATCTCATTATGGCAGGAAAAGATTTTGGGATAAAATAAATAAATTTTTTAAAACTTATGGCTCTGATGAATTTATGTTCAATCTTGTTATCATTTTTAATATCTATTTGCTCAAATTCATTTTTATCAATATCAAAAATGGAGATTTTATCATTTTTATAATGCGGAGCAAAATACAATTTTTTATTATTTTCCGCAATTCCTACATTTGCCCAAAAATTTTTAGCAGGGATTATGCCAATATATTCCGTTTTTTTGCTTTGCTTATTATATTTATAAAGCATATTATAGCAATCCGTAAACCAGACACTGCTTCCTTCGTCATAAATTCCGGCAATTTGCGGTTGCACTTTCCCAAATCCCTGCCACACAACCGGTTTCCTTGCCGCTTTAAATAAATGCCCAACACTACTCCCATCTCCATAATACGCATCACTCACCGCAATAGCCATATTCAAATCCCAGCCATCATCGTAAATGCCATATCTGTCACGCTTATACTCGCTCACAATCTCCGCATACTCCTGCTCCAGCCACGGGCGCATGCTTTTAATTGTGCTTTCAAAAAGTGGATGCGGCCTCCAAAGCAAAACAGCATCGTCACGTTTCTTGAAAAATTCAAGCACGTTTTTAATTTTTTGCAGATATTTATTTGAAGGCTTGTTATCTTCAACTGTGTATTCTAAAAACTTGCCTATTGTTGTGTTGTAAAATATGACTTTTTTATTGCCGATTATTTTTTTCCATTCTTCAGGAAGCTCGTAATCATCACGCTTTGCGCTGATCGCTTTGTCCAGCTTTGGGCTTCCCAATGCCAGGAATTTGCTGCCGCTCTCCCTCGTTGCTTTTTTGTACTCACTCACATAAATTTCACGCTCCTTCTCTGTTTGCACAATAACCTTATGAGCGTGAATACATCCCGGCAAAGTGCAAAAATGCTCCTGTATATGGGTTCCCGGGCCAACAAAATACGGCACATATACCAGGCAATCCGTCAAAGTTTTCAATTTTTGGCAAAAATAATTCTGGTGAACGCTTGTCACTATGTTCAAATCATCGTAAGGATTGTGGATAAATATAATATCCGGGCGGCGTTCCTCAATGTCGTATTTGCGGTAGTCAATCAAAGCTATGTTTTTGGGGTAGTTAATTTCCCAGTGCATATCCGTGAACTTGCCGTCTTTTTTATCGTAATAGGGAATCGGCATAACAAGAGCTTCACAGTCAGGGTCTTCTTTTGCAGCAAGGTAAATGCTTTCCAAAGAATCCCACATGGATGTTTTGTATGGCAAAAAAAGAACTTCCTTTTTAGTTTTTATTTCCGAATTAAACGCAGATTCCAGATTTTTGGCAAATTTAATAATATCCAATTGATTTTCGTTTAATGCGCATTCTATGTTTTGCAGCATCACTGCGCTTTCCGGTGCATTTTCTTCGCTTATGTTTTCCCTAAGGCACTGGCAGGCGGCTAAAATATCCTGGATTTGCTCTGCTGGCTCCGGCAGTTTTGGCAATAAATCTGCCATTTTGCGCATTGTATCAATCAGAGCGAGCATTCCTCGTTTATGCGATTTAATCATGCAGCCAACATCCTTCGTTTGGCCAAACTAATAATATTTTCATTCATACAGATAAATATACATATTTTTACCAAGAAAGTTTGCAAAAAAGGCAAAAAATATTCATTTTTGCCGATTTTTTATAAAAAAAGTGTATTTTTAGGGGGAGATTTTATGAAAAATGCGAATAAAAAGGAGTTTTATAAAATTGACATAGCTCGATTTTTAAAACGAAAAGGCCTTACGCAGCAAGAATTAGCAAATAAAATTGATTGCTCGCTTGGACTTGTTGGCGGCTGGGCAAGTAATCGGGGCGTTCCCAGTTACGAAAAATGCATAATGCTTTTGAGGGCTGGAATGACTGTATCGGAATTATTTGGCGAAGAAATAGCAAAAGAAACCAGGCTTTTTCCATTAACCGAAGAGAATCTAACAGCAGAGGCAAACGACTTTGAAGCCAGAGTCGGCGAAGCAATAGTCAGTTGGATCACGAAGAAAACAAAAACAACATAATATCTCCATCCTGCACCTCATAATCCTTCCCCTCAGTGCGCAAATGGCCGGCATCTTTTGCCGCATTCAAACTTCCGTACTTCTCAAAATCCGCATAAGACAATGTTTCTGCCCTTATAAAACCCTTCTCAAAATCGCTGTGAATAACGCCTGCGCATGCCGGTGCCTTCCAACCCTTGCTAAAAGTCCAAGCCCTGACTTCTTTTTCTCCGGCTGTGAAATATGTTCTTAAATCCAAAATGGCATAACCCTTGTGCACCACCTGATCCAAACCGCTCTCCATCATGCCTAAGTCCTTCAAAAACTCCGCTTTTTCTTCAGCTTCCATTGAAGACAACTCCTCTTCAATCTTGCCGCAAATAATCACCACATCTTCGCCACGGCCAGCAGCGTATTTCTTAAGCTCTTCTGTGTATGCATTGCCCTCAAGCACATCGCTTTCGCCAACATTTGCGCAATAAAAAATTGGCTTTGCCGTTAGCAACGCAAGGTCAAAAATAATCTCGGCCGCCGCTTCGCTTTTTTCAAAATCACGTGCCGGCTTTCCCTCGCTCAAATGCTTGCTAAGAGCCTCGCACGCCGCCAGCTTTTCTTTAGCTTTTGCCGTTCCAATTCTCGCATTTTTAGTTTCCTGGGCAAGTCTTTTATCCACGCTTTCCATATCTTTAAGTATAAGCTCGGTCTCTATAATCTCAACATCTCTAATAGGATTTACGCTCTCGTGAACATGGATAATATTTTCATCATCAAAGCAGCGAACCACTTCCATAATGGCTTCACATTCTCTTATATGCGTTAAAAACTGGTTTCCAAGCCCCTCCCCCTGAGAAGCCCCCTTAACAAGCCCTGCGATATCCACAAACTGCGTAACCGCCGGAACCACGCTCTTTGGCTTATAAGCCTTTACAAGAACATTCAGCCTTTTATCCGGCACGTTCACCATCCCGACATTGGGGTTTATTGTGCAAAAAGGATAATTAGCGCTCTCTGCGCCAGCATTTGTTATAGCATTGAATATAGTGCTTTTGCCAACATTAGGCAACCCGACAATTCCGCATTTAAATCCCATGTGAGGAATGTAGAAAACAAGTTTACTATATTAATAAATGAGAACCTGTGGAGGGGCCAATGAGTGTTTTAATGGCATGGTGGGAAGAGAATTTATCCGAAGATGCTCCTGTTGTTACATCTGACAACTTCTGGGAACTTGTGGGCTATACCAAAAGAGAATTCGGCATCAGAAGAGTGGAATGGCTTAAATTTATGAGTTTGGAAGATCAGGAAAAACTGAAAGAAGCTATTAAGCACGAAGCATGGGAAATAGATTTCCGTTTGCTGCAAAAAGACGGCACAGCAATCTGGCTCAGAGAAACAGGCCGATGGTTGCAGGCAGAAAGCGGGCGGCCTAAAAAGGTTTCGGCTGTGATGAAAAATGTTACCATTGAGAAAAAAAGTTTGGAAAGAATGGAAGCCAGGGAAAGAGAGAGTGCGAAAATTAGCCAGGAAATACTGGAACTGTGCCCGGTTGCAATGGCTCTGTTCCAGATTAAAACCGAAGGCATAAAACTTTTAATCATAAACAAAGCCGGCATAAAACTGTGGCAATTCACTTCTTATCAAGACGCAGCGGAAAACGCCATGCGGATTGTAAGCGAAAGCATCCCTGCTTACCAGCCAAACGGAACAAAATCCATTCCCTTTTCAGAAAGACTGGGCACCGTTATGAAAGACGGCAACATAGAATTCAAAACATTTTTGAATATAAAGGGCAAAGATGTGAATATGCTGGTTCACATAAAGAAAATAGAGCTTCCTAATAAGGCTCTGGCTATAGTTTATATGTTGCCGGAATGATTTTCTATATTTCCCCTCATGATTACCCCCATGAGCAGAGTTGTGGTAGCAGCTACTGAAGCAAGCAAAGAGGAGACCCTTAGCAGCCTCCGTCGGTGGGGCTTGTTACATGTTTTACCACTGCAAGCCCCTGAAAATGAGCAAGTTTCGGCTGCAAAAGCTGCTTTTGCCAATGCTCAGAAGATTTTTGACACCTTGCCATCCAAGCCCGGTTCTGATTCAGCATATCAAGGAGATGGCGACTTGCTTTCCAGAATAGACGCCGTATTGCAGAGAAAAAAATCTGCGGAGGAAGCCTTGACCCGAAGCTCGGCAGATTTAAAGAAAGTGGAGATGTTCGGGGATTTTGACCCCCACGAGATAAGAGAATTTCAAAATCACGGTATATATATTAAATTATATTGCGCATCTGAAAAAGCTTATAAACCTACCGGCGTTGTTGAAGAGTTCAAAAGAGAAGGCGGCGAAGTCTTTTTTGCTGTTTTTAGTGAAGAGCAAGTAAATTTGCCTTATGCAGAGATACCATTGCCTCCGAAGTCTGTTGAGGAATTGAGAAAAGAGGTGGCAGATTCGGAAAGTATAATTGAAGAATGTGATAAGCAGATAGCAGCATACTCAAGCTCAAAGAAAAAAGTGGGGGAGCTTGTATTGGAAGCCTCCGATGAGCTGGCATTCAAGGCTGCCGGCGCAGGTATGCGCTCGGAAATAGGCGTTTGCTTTATTCAGGGTTATTGCCCTACAAACGATCTGGATTCGCTTAAATATCATGCGGCAGAAAACGGATGGGGAGTAGTAGTGAATGAGCCTACCAAAGATGAGGCGGTTCCAACTCTCTTAAAGCACCATAAATTTGTAAAACCGCTGGATACTCTTTACAATGCCATAAACATAAGCCCGGGTTACAGAGAGATTGATGTTAGCCCGGTATTTTTGCTTTTCTTCAGCATTTTCTTCGCTATGATAGTAGGTGATACTGTTTACGGATTGTTGTTTTTGGGCATTACATTCTTCACTTCAAAAAAGCTTAAAAATGCGCCTCGCCATATATTCCAATTCCTATATATAATGAGTATTTGTACAATATTATGGGGAATTTTCGGTGCCGGTTATTTGGGATTGAACAAAGACAGCAGTTTTGTTCAGGCAATAGATATATTCGGGAAGGCTTGGATGCCGGTTGCGTTGAAAGATGCTGCAACTTGGATTCGCAACGATGACCATGTTAAATATGTTTGCTTTATACTTGCGGTGATACATTTAACCATTGCGCATGTTTGGAATGCGTGGATAAA
>Ga0209755_10002145_pt1 | contig 27763 bp, 25 predicted proteins | sample TergutCo191P1_FD_187301 | JGI IMG/M metagenome (GOLD analysis project Ga0209755, IMG submission 187301) | Cornitermes sp. P1 segment gut microbial communities from Petit-Saut dam, French Guiana - Co191P1 (SPAdes) (version 2) | ecosystem: Host-associated > Arthropoda: Insects > Digestive system...
ATAAATTCAAGGCATCAAGCTTGAATTCTTTAGTATATATGCGACGATCATTAGGTGCGACCATATTTATACTCCTCTACGGGTTATTGTCGCTTAACTTAGAATACTTTTTTTCAAAGACAGTTCATGCTTACGAGCAAATGACTGCTCGCCGACTTGTCCTTGCCAAAATAAGAAGCAAGGGTTTCCAACAACGATTTGTGCGCATAGTTGGAGAGGCTGCGCAATTCCTCCGTCTTCACCTTGTCCAAATCTATCCTGCCGAAAACGCCGAAAGTCTCCCAAAGCTCCTTGTAATCCTTGCGGCCTGACTCAAAGAAAACGCACAGATGGGCATGCCAGGGATTTTTCTTCCTTCTGGGATGGCGCTCCAAAACGCCAACATAATGCATCTTGCCAAACAATTTCTGGTGCTTCTTTCTCAAATTCTCAAGGTCTGTAAAGGAAACGCTTCCTGTCGACGGCGGAATCGCCGTCCTTGGCGGTGATGGTGAAAAAATAGCAGCATTTGCTGAAGGCGGTAAAGCTTTTAAGGCGGTCAAGAAGGCGGGATTTCTGCATGTATATGGACGAAAGGGTTAGCTCATTCTTGGGGGATTCCTCTTCAAGAACAGAAAGGCCGCGCTCGGAAATGGCGAGGGCGAGCTCTTCCTGCTCGCGCTCGACGCGAAGCTTGCGGGAATACTCGCGCTTCATGGTCGAATAGACATTCTGGGACATCAAAACAACGTCGCGGCCAGTGTTCTTGAGGGTGTAGTAATACTTCTCAGGGCGGGACTCATGAATGCGCTTCATTTTGGCGCGAAAGGGGGCGTTGTCTATGTGGCGGCCACAGCGCGCCAAAACAACATCAAGGGAGTAAGAAGGATCGTCTATAGGCTTCTTCCTGCTCTCAATGCGCTCGAAATAGTCAAGATTTACATAAAACTCGGCATGGGAGGCAAGAGCGCCAGCGGGCAAAACTACAGATGTACCGTCTCTCAACAACACAAAACAACCTCTCCAAAGGCGTTATGTGCTTATCTAGACCCCTACTTATTCCAAGATAAATTTTACAATATCCATTAAATATAAAATATTTTTCATATTTTTACCAGTAGCGGAAGTCGGAAAAATTAAGAAGGAGATCATAACATGGATAGAATTATCGCAGCCGCTAATGCAATAAAAAGTATTAATCAATCAAAATATGATAATAATAAAATTCCTGGTGCAATTCAGAGCGTTTGCTCATATTTTGATATGATAAAAAGCGAACCAATAAACGAATCTCATTTGAAATTTTTGAGATATATCGCAAATGCAGTTGGCATTCCACATTATTACACCATGCTAGATAAATTTCAGCAAAAAATCACAAATAAGTTAGATGATTTTGATCTAAAAACCTTTTCATCTTTAATCGCAGAAAGCTATTTACATACATCAGACAAAATAATGATTCACCGTTATCAAAAACAAATCCTATCAAAATTCACAAAAAATAGCTCGAATAGGTTTTTCTTGTCAGCTAGTACATCTTTTGGAAAGACATTTGTGGTCTATGAAATAATAAAAAAAATGGATTATAAAAATATCGTTCTAATATTTCCAACCATTGCTTTATTATCAGAAAATCTGGAGCGAATATATAATAATCCTGAATATCAATGGATTAAAAATAATTATAAAGTTCGTACTTTGACTGATACAGAAAATATTACTGAAGAACGAAATTTATTTATATATACTCCTGAAAGATATCTTTCATTTATAGACAGTCATAGCTCTTTATCATTTGACTTTGCGTTTATTGATGAGGTTTATAAAATGGATAACGACTATTTGATAGATGATGAAAATAGAGAAAATGAAAGAGATATTGCTTATAGATTAGCTCTCTTTTATGCTTTACTTAAACCGACAACAGATGCCTTGTTAGCCGGTCCATTTATTGAATTTCCTGTTCAAAGAAATGATGTTTACAATCCTTCTTTTGATGAATTTTTGAGAAAAAATAAATTTCAACTCATAAATTATAATACTTATGAGATTGTAAATAAATCAACATTGGAGATCAAAACTGCAAAGAAATATAATGTAGATAACATGTATTCTTTTGAATTTAATTCAACAACAAAACAAAATTGTTTCAAGCAAATTACACAAACTATTATACGAAATAAAGAAAATCTAATAACTTATTGCGCTACTCGCTCACAAGCAGAATCTTATGCAAAATTATTGATTGACGACAATCTATTTGAAACAATAGATTATTCATATTTTAATGATTTTTTATTGCATTTAGAAACAGTTTTTACAAAAAGCAAAGACTGGGTTGTTGTAAAAGGATTGAAGAAGGGAATAGGTATTCATCACGGTCTTGTTCCTAAATATATACAAAAAGAAATAATAAACTTATTTAATGATGGATATTTGAATGTACTTTTATCTACAACTACCATTACAGAGGGAGTAAATACATCCGCGAAGAATGTTCTCGTTTTATCCGAAAAGAAAGGAGATAAGCTTTTAAAGAAATTTGATGCTCAAAATATAGCAGGAAGAGCAGGGAGATTTTTACATCACTATAATGGTCGAGTTATTGTATTACAGAATAAATTTGTCGAAATAAAAAATGGTCATGAAGATTTCATTAAACACAAAAATTATGATTTAAATTCTCCAAAAGAAGATATTGATCTTTACCATACTCATGATGAGTATTTAAAAAAAGAAGAAAAAGAGAAAAAAGAGGCAATAAATAGCTTACAGGAACAATTGCACATCCCAGATAACATTATGAACAATTATAAGGTTATTTCAAAAAAAGATAAAATACAATTATACGAACATATTAGTAAATTGTCTGCTAGAGAAAAACAGAATATTCAGTCGTTAATTCAAAATTATCATTTAAAACAAAACATCCAATATGATGGATTTGAAGACATTATTCGTATAGTTTTACCTATTGTAAAAAATGAAGACTTAAGATGGTTAATGACATATAGAAAACCAGACAAAAACATATGTATTTTGACTAGTTTAGTATATAGTTATCTGAGGAATGGATTTAAAGGATCTGTAGATTATTATGCAACAACGGAAAAAATGCACATTGATTGTGTCATACGGCGAACATCAAAATTTGTTTATAATACTTTAAAATATCAAGTTGTTAAATATTTAGGAGCTTTTAATTTAATGTATAAATATCGTAAATCAAAAGAAAATAATATCCCTTTTGAAAAAACAATAGGCATTGATGCATTATTATTAAAATTAGAATATAATTCTAGTTCGCTAAAAGGAAGAATCGCTAGTGATTATGGCGTACCACAAAAGGTTGTTGAATATTTTGATAAAGCAGATTCTGGAAAACAGAGTATATTAGATTCATTTGATAATTATGAAAATAATGAATTTAAGAAGGTATGCAAACTTATAGAAGATAAATTATAACTTCGACTATGTCGCACTATAAACACCATTCTTCTCCGCCGCTTGCAACATCAATGGCTTAGGTATCTCATAAAATGACCTCTTCTGCTCATAAGTCATCCTGAATACAAAATCAGAAAGCCATTTTCTGAAATCCTGATTATCAGTAAATTGCTTAAGAAGCTCCATATTATCAGACATAATATTGCAAATTACATCCTGCAACACACGATCGCTTTCGGTTCTAGCCTCTTGCCTATCTGCATTCTTTATAGCGTTTTGATAAATTATATCCTGCAAAACTATGTCTGGGATTCGCCTTATTTGTTCACGCACATTATCAGCATCTTTCCATTCAATGTTGCCAAATAAATCATTGAAATTTGCTAAAATACTTGACAGCAAATCAAGTTCTGGTTCGTTTTTTCCACCAACACTACCCATAGGAACCGGCTCAACCTCTACATTAGAATCTTCAATCTGAATCGCTCTTTGAGCATTTATTTCATTGCGATAACTGTCTAAATCAATTGTCTCTAAAATACCCTGCGACAAATCATCCTCAACAGGAGACGGCAATTTAGGCAATAGCAAATTTATAAAGATTGACAATTTTTCCCAATCTGGATTGCCATAAGGCAGAATAGCACCTAAAAAGCCATAAGTGCGGACAAATCCCTTGGCTGAAGATTTGAATTCTACTTGTGCATTTTCATCTAAGGTCTTATACTGATTCGCACATATATCAAGTATCGGATCAAGCTTGTCCCGTTCAGCTCCACCAAGGTACAACCCGATAAAGTTATCTATATGATACTGTGCATATACTTGATGTTTCTCCATAACCGCTATAAGGTCATATAATCTATTCGGATCGGTTTCTCCAGATAAAATTGTAGTGCGGTAATAGCGAGAAAAAGCTTCTTGTATGACATCTGCTTCGTTAGCAAAATCAAGCACAAAAGTATCTAATTTTTGCGGGTAGGCACGGTTTAGGCGTGATAAAGTTTGCACAGCTTTAATGTCTGTTAGAATTTTATCAACATACATTGTGTGTAGCAAAGGTTCATCATAACCGGTTTGGAACTTGTCGGCAACAATTAGAAAGCGGTATGGGTCTGTTTTGAAAGTCTTTTCAATAGCACTTGATGGAAAATTATTGATTGACGATTCAGTCAATGTTTTGCCATTATAATCTTTTTCTCCGCTGAACGCTATTATCGCTTTATACGGACTTCTGCGAGCTTCTAGGCAACGGTTGATGGCATAATAATACTCAATAGCTCTTTCAATGCTTCCTGTGACCACCATCGCACGGGCTTGACCACCGATTTTTCCTTTGGCAATGACTTGGTCGTGGAAATGTTCTACCATAATATCTGCTTTTTGATTTAGCGCATATTCGTTGCTCTCAACAAATTTACGAAGTTTCTTTTGTGCTTTCTTTTTATCAAATTTCGGATCATCGGCAACTATTTTGGCAAGTTTATAATAACTCTTTACTGGCGTATAATATTTTACCACATCAAGGATAAAACCTTCTTGAATTGCCTGTTTCATTGAATAATTATGAAACGGATAATGCTTTACCGTGCCGTCTGGTTGCGAAATTGCATTGCCGAACATTTCAAGTGTTTTATTTTTTGGAGTAGCAGTGAATGCGAAATAACTCGCATTTTTCAGCATTTTACGCCCTTCAACAAGCATATTAATTTTATCTTCAATATCAGCGTCAGAATCATAGTCGCCACTGAGAGCCATATACATTTTAGCCGACATGCTGCCACTTTGACTACTGTGAGCTTCATCTATGATTATTGCGAATTTGCGATTTTTGTGCGTACTGCCAATATCATCGAAAATTTCAGAAAATTTATGTATTGTTGTAATGATTATCTTTTTTCCATCGGTTATTGCATTGCGAAGATCGCTTGAATGTTCAGCCCAAGCTACGGTATTTGAAACCTGCATGAATTGCTTTATTGTATTCTTAATTTGTTTATCAAGATTTATGCGGTCTGTTACCACCACTACCGAATCCACGGCGTTTGTTCCGTTTGTTTCAAGCCCTACAAGTTGATGGGCAAGCCAGGCTATTGAATTTGACTTTCCACTTCCAGCACTATGCTGAATTAGATATCGTTTGCCAACGCCGTTGCTTTGAAGATCGGCAAGCAAGGATTTAACTACCGATAATTGGTGATAACGTGGAAATATTTGTTTGTAACTTACTTTACTTGTGTCGTTGTCTTTTTCTTCTATTACTTGTGCGTAGTTTTCAATTATGTTGGCTAGTTCTGTTTTTATTAAGATGTTTTTCCACAGATAATCTGCCATAAGACCATCGGGATTGGGTGGATTGCCAGCCCCATCATTGTAGCCTTTGTCAAATGGTAGAAACCACGATTTTTTGCCTTCCAATCTTGTGCAGAATTTTATTCTGGCATCGTCAATGGCGAAATGTACCATACAGCGTTTGAATTGGAACAAAAGTTCTTTTGAGTCTCTGTCATTTTGATATTGGTACACCGCATCGTTTACATTTTGTTTGGTGAGTTGATTTTTTAGTTCGCAGGTTATTACGGGTAAGCCGTTGATAAAAATAACCAAATCTAGTGCTAGTTTTGTGTTGTCGTTTGAATATTGCAATTGCCGTGTTATGCTGAATATGTTTTTATCAAAAAATTCTTTTGCTTTTGGATTTTTTTCTGATGGGGTCATGTAAAACATTATGAGGTTTGCTGGGTATGCCTTTATGCCATTTCGTAATACATCAATTATGCCACGTTTGGCTATTTCGCCACGCAGGCGATCGAGGAATTGCGTACGTTTTAAGTCGTTATCGTGTATGCCGAGTTTTGCCATTTGTTCGGGTTGAGTGTCTTCTAGAAATCGAAATAGGCGTAGTTCGTCAACGGCATACTCACGGTTGTAATCTGCACTTGAGCCTTGTTCGTAGCCATTTTGCTCTACGAACCATTTGACGATTAACGTTTCTAAACCAGATTCTTTGGTGTTTGTTGCAATCATTTTTCGTCACTCCTCATTAGAATCATATCACCTATTGTTTGGCTTGTAGTCCAATAATTTCCTCGTAATTCATTTTTGTTGCTTATAACAAGACGACAAGTTCCATACTTTACAGGGTTATCTCGGCTATATTTACTTTTTGGATTAGTAATGTAGGTATAATATAAAATATTTTCCCCATTTTCTACAACAAAATTACCTATAATAGTGCTGCTCGTAATTTCATTAGTTGTAATTTTAACACGTACAGACAAAAGTGATTGCTCAATTATTATACTTGCTTTTTTCATTTCAAATTTACCGCCATACTCATATTCGATAGTACCAGAGTAAATCCCATTTATTCGAGGAGTCTTATCAAGAAAGTTAAATTTCCACAAAAAACGTTCGTATAATCCCATAAAAATCACAGTTATACTTATTGCCTTACATGCACAATTAATAATATCATATAATTCTGTGGGCTTCGTAATAGCGTAAAGCAAAATGAATAAGCCAATTGCTATACATAAGCTTATTATTAAAAAATTTTTAATAGAGTCATTCATAGTATTGCTCCTTAAGTCTCATATTCATAAAATATAGATAAATCTTTAATGAATTGTTGATATGCCGTTTTAGTATTTTCATCGGGAAATAATGGTTTTATTCCGTTTGCTTCTCGGTAATCATTATAGTATATAAAATTAGCTTTGAGACTTTGTACTACTTTATAAAATGTGTACCATAAAACAGTTGGGATTTCAGTGAGAATATTATCTCCAACATTCCATACTAATGATTCTAACCCAAATGAAGATATTTTTTTGGCAGATGAATAGCCAGCATCTTCCATAAGATGGCGCATTTTTTTAATTATTCGTACCATACGTTTGTATGAGCGCTTAGTATTCACGTCTTTTCTATACCCATTTTCAATATGCTGTTCAGGATAGTTAACAATCATCCCTCCACTATCTGGATAAATAACTATACCGCCAATGTAATTTGATTTATCATAGTTGTAATCGTTTCTGTAATCACGTAAACGTTGACAAGGAACTGCATCCGTGTCTTTTCGATATGTATTTCCGTGAATTTTTATAGATTTATCTCCCCGTTTAACATCTTCTCCAAATTTCGCCATTAAGGCTAATTGTACTTCATCTTTAAATGATATTTCTGTTTTTTGAATTGTTGTAAATCCATAACGAGACTCTGTTATGCCAGGACGATACTCTGTTCGGAAAACATCTTCTTGTATGACAGCAATATCTACATCACTTTCCATGCGCACACAAGTATCATTAGCATATGAACCTTGTATAAATATTTTTATCCTTCGCCCAGCTGCACTGTTTCTCATTTCAATCATATATGCGAAAGTTTCATTTAGCATTTTTGATATTGACTTGTTATCATCAGTAAAACCTAATGGTCTAAGAGCGTCGCAAACCATGATAATAGCTTTTTGACATTTTTGGTCCTCAGTAGCACTAAGAGGAGCAGCAAATAATCTCAATTTTTCTTCTGTAAACTTCATTCTACATCTCCCAATAATTTTTCCAAATCACCAATTGCCTTGCTAATCATATCATCACTAAAAGTTTGCTTTTTCAATTTCGCTTGCCATTCTTTATTGGTGGCAATTAAATGTTTTATAGATTTTAGATCAATAGGGATACCCACTTCATTTAAATCACAAATTGCCATATCAACAGTAGCTAATAGTTCTAAATCATCAACTTTTGTATAGCGAAAATTATTTATAAGCCATTGAACGTCATCTTGCTCACCCCATTTTTCTATATACTCTAGTGCCTGTATAATTTTTTCGCCTCTCGCAAAAGTAGTTCCCTTTACTGTTGTCGTAGTTGCAATATACTTATTCTTTTTCGCAATAGGCTCTCCTCCTTTATAACGAACTTCATCTGCATATGGTCCTGCGGCTTTCTTTTTGAATGCAGCAATACTTTCTTCTTGATGACGGCGTAATAAGTATAATAATTTTTGTACTTTCTTTCTTCCGAGACGATATTTTTCGTGATAAAAGGCATTCACAATTCCTGCTATCATTACAGCATCATCAAAATGCGGGTTATGCCCTTTAGGTTTCGCTACAGAAGTTGGAAATGTTATAATTTTTGTTTCAGTAGCAACATCTTTGTTCTCTGTTATATTAACAGTTACTACTTCACTGATCATCTTATTTTCCAATACAGACTCACTACGAACATCAATTTTACCTGAGATGATATGTGAGATAAGAGCAGTACGGTATTCTGTTATCGTATCAATTTCTTTTTTATATTTACTAATCATCACATCTAATTTCAAAAAACGAATGTTTAATGATTCATACAATTTTATCTGAGTTTCCATTGAGATTGGCAAACCTATTTTTAAACTCATTAATTTGTTATCGTTGATAGCTGGATAAGAAACGCCAATCGAATTGCGAATTACTTCATTAACAAAATAATCCGTAGAAACTGCAAATGATAATAATTCTGGTAAAACTATTTTATCATTAGGAGTCAAAACAGAAAAGCCTGTCGATACAACACAGTGTTCGATATCATGATTTATATAACAAACCGAACGCAAATATGTTCTAACCGTAGAAATAATGGTATCTCCAAATCGAACTAATCGCCTTGCTCTTGACGGTGCGTCAGCGAAAAAATACTTTGTTGGAGCTTGCTTCAAATAACCATGACCAACCGAACTGATGTCTAGATATTCAATTTCAAAATCTGAACTTGTGTTTGAATCAATAGAAGAAAGATTACTATGTGCCCAATATTTTAACGGCTTTTCTTCCCAACCATCTCCACCTCCCATAAGAATTTCATCTATCATAGTCTGCCGCTGCTCCTGCAACAACTCAATCTTCCGTTGTTTGGTTTTGATAAGCTTATTTATCTGCGATATTTTCCAGTCAAGAAATTGTACGATTTTTTCTTGCTCATCACAAGGTGGGAGAGGAATTAAGTGATTTTTTAATTTATTGTAATCTACATTCTGCCCTTCACGAATACCAGTGACACACATCTGCAATAACTCAATAAACAATTTTGATTTTGACAAGAAGCGAAAATAGCCGCTTGCAATATAATCGTTTGGAATCATTACCGTATAAGCTGGACTGATAATGCCTTGATAATATGCGTATTCTATTCCGCCTTGAAAAGAACGTAAACTTATGACGAAATCTCCAATACGTACAAGTTTCAGATTATGCAAATCTTTCATTGCTTCAACTGTGCGACTACCATACACATCTTTGGGAACAACACCCATATTTTGAGAAGCAACAAGTAGAGGCTCGTTTGGGTATCCTTTCTCTACACGTTCTGAGAAAATATATTTAATTTTTTTGCAATCCCAATGCTTTGGAATAGTTGTTAACCATAGTTCATCAATTGGACGATATGCAGTATAACTCATTCCTCATCCTCTCTTTCCAACATCTGCTTCTGCTCTATAAGTCTGCGTTCACGCTCAATCTCAATCTTCAATTCTTCTTCCGTTGGCAAATAAAGCATATATTTTGAAGCAAATAAGTTATCTTTATCCGATAATACAGAATATTTTGCCATAGCTTCATTTTTTTCAGCGCAAAGAATAATACCTAATGTAGGATTATCCTCTGGCAATTTAATCTTATCGTCATAATATCTAGTATAAAAATCAATTTGTCCTACATCTTGATAAGATAATTTGGTAGTCTTAAGGTCAATTATAACGTAACATTTTAATATGCAATTATAAAAAACAAGATCCAAATAATAATGATCTCCATCAAGTGTAATACGCTTTTGCCGAGCGACAAAACAAAAACCTTTGCCCAATTCTAAAAGAAATTTTTGCAAATTACCAATAAGAGCCTGCTCAAGTTCGCTTTCTTGGTAATCACGATTTTCTTTCAAATCAAGAAATTCCAAAATATAAGGGTCTTTTAGAATATAATCAGGTTCTATTTTAGGCTCTGTTTTCTGGATTTCATTTTTTACAGATTTCTTACCTTCTTTTTTAGTCGCAATTAAGCGTTCATAGAAAAAAGAGTGCATCTGTCGTTCAAGCTGGCGAGAACTCCAGTTACATTCAACACATTCTTTGAGATAAAACTCCCGTCTAGGGACATTGTCTATTTTCATTAAAAGCCGATAATGAGTCCAACTTAATTCGGAACGCAGTGCGTTCCGAATTGGAAAAATCTGATAAAATTGCCTGATATGGCGCAAATTACGCTCACTGAAGCCCTTGCCAAATTCAACCATAAGCTTCTTCGAAATATCTCGCAACAGCCCTTTACCGTATTCAGCACGGTCACCAACAGCCTGATCAATCTGCTGTCCAATTTCCCAGTACGCTTCCACCATAGCAGAATTTATGGCAGAATAAGCTCTTGAACGAGCCTGAACTAATATATTTCTAATACTCTGATAAACGCTTGCTCCTGGCACTTCAATGTCCCTTTTTTTCTTTTTCATACCTTCAATACCTCCTCCAACAAGCCTTCCGTTTCCTTTTCCAACTTCCTAATATCCGCAACAATCGCCGAAAGCTTTCGCAACTGCACAGGCTTGTAAAAATGCTTTGTAAAGCTAATTTCATAACCTACTTGCGTTTTACTTTCATCTACCCAAGCATTTGGCGCATAAGGCAACACTTCCTTTTTTATAAAAGCATCAATCCCGCCTTGATAATCAAACGGTATCTGCTCGGTATCGGTCAAATCTTTGTCTGGTATAAACTGCCCTTTTTTATCACAAAGCGGCTTGCCCTTTTCGTCATACTGCGGTCGCAGAACAGTAACTTTCCAATACCCAAATGCATCATTATCAAAGATTTTACAATATTCATTTTCCTTAAAATCTATATACAACTTAACGATTTGCTTATGCAATTCTGGCGTAAACTCGCAATTTTTATCACCAAGATTTTTGCGAAGCTGAGATTTAAGAGAAGTTGCATCAATTAATTGTATTTTCCCTCTACGCCGTTTTTCTTTTCTATTAGAAAGCACCCAAATAAAAGTGCCGATTCCTGTATTGTAAAACATATTGTTAGGCAATGCAACAATCGCTTCAACAAGATCACGCTCAATCATATAACGTCTAGCGTTGCTCTCCCCCTGCCCAGCATCACCTGTAAACAGACTAGAACCATTATGCACTTCGGCAATACGACTGCCAAGCTCCGTTTTCTCCTTCATTTTACTGACATTGTTCAAAAGAAACAACAGCTGCCCATCGCTCACACGTGGAAGCATAGAGAATTCACTATCTTCGGCAAACGATGTTATAAAACGACTATCCAATATACCTTTTTTACCGCCAAGCTTTTCCGCATCAATTTTCCAAGACACTCCATAAGGAGGATTCGACAGCATAAAGTCGAACTGACGGCTCGGAAAGCGATCGTCCGATAATGTACTACCATAGGCTATATCTCCCTTGCCTTTACCTTTAAGCAACATATCAGCTCGATTAATAGCATAAGTTTCGGGATTTATTTCCTGCCCGAACAAATGAATAGACACTTGTTTGCCTTTACGCTTGGCAAGATCAAGCAGACGTTCTTGTGCAACCGTTAGCATGCCTCCCGTACCACTTGCGCCATCGTAACATGAGTATGTAGAATCTTTGATTTTGTTGGCAATTGGCAAAAAGATCAAATCTGCCATAAGCTCCACCACATCACGTGGCGTAAAATGTTCCCCTGCTTCTTCGTTATTTTCCTCGTTAAATTTACGAATAAGTTCCTCAAAAATCGTTCCCATAGTATGGTTATCAAGACCAGGAAGCCTAACACCGCCAAGGTCATCAAGTACTGGATATGGGCTCAAATTTATAGCGGGCGATACGAATTTCTCAATCACAGCACCAAGCCTGTCTGCTTCCACCAAAGTATCAATTTGATTGCGAAATTTAAATTTTTCAAGTATCTCTCGTACATTTGGCGAGAAGCCATCCAAATATTCACGGAAATTCGTTTTCAACTTTTGCTGGCTGATGCAGCTCGTGAGGTCTTTCAGGCAAAACGGCGACCAATTGCAAAAAGACTTTTTCGCAACGGCACATAATGCATCTGTTTGGTTAACAATACCAGCATTATCAAGCATCTTTTTCTTTTTCAAAACTGCATCCTTAGTATCTTCAAGCACTGCATCCAAACGGCGAATAACGGTCATTGGCAGAATAACGTCGCGGTATTTGCCACGCACATAAACATTAAATAAACAATCATCAGCTATATTCCATATAAAGTTGACAATTGAATTGTAGGTTTGAGTATTCATCTATTTTCCTTCAAAAAATCATAGTGAATATAGAAAAAACACGAAGTCCAGGCCAGAAGGGATAGCGGAAAACGCCAACGGCGGTTAGAGCGAAGGGAAGGCTTTCCCTTTACATATTCCTATCAATGTCATCAATAGCGTTTTCTACCCGCTCTGTGTGATATGTGTAATACATGCCATATATGTATTCAATAAGCTTTTTCTTTTCAAACAAGTCAAGTGCTTACCTGCCAGTAATGCCTTTATGCAAAGCGTACTGCTCGACCAAGTATAAAAAATAGCGAGATTCTTCTGATAGCTCTTTCATACACATTCTCCAAAAATATATGGGGAATTGAAAATTGAACCGGTTTCTCTTTCAGTTTTATAAATGTCAAAAATAGCATATACGCTATACCACCATAATTTTGTATTGTAATCCGATAGCAATTTGTAGGTTTCTGAATGATAGAAATCTGTAATAGCATTATATTCGTCTATGTCATAGCTTTGCATAATGAGTTGAGTTATCTTGCACGCCTGCTTGTATAAACGCAACGCGTGTTTTCTCTCTTCTATTGAAGGTTTTGTTTGCATTTACACCTCTATTTCTTGGTAAAACTTATCGCCTGCCCTTTGCTTGTTGTGGTATAAAATCCCGTTCCAAAATCCAATAAACGAACCGGAGCTATAATCCTCGGCTCTGAAACTTGAATATAACTTCCGTGGTATAAATTCATATAACCTCTTTAATATAGAAAATAAATCAGGGAAGGCTTTCCCTTTATTTTTCTCCATTTTCCATTATGGACAGTGTTGAACTTTTGGAAAAATCCATTAAGCAAAGCAATTTGCTCAAAAATTATTTTCTTTGCCGCCTGTATTATGCCGCCTTGCCAGTAGCATAGGCTAGCGTTCTAATAGGCATGAAAATATATTTTCTATATTTATAGCTATGAAAAAAATTGTGGCTTTAGGTTTTGAAATAGATGCTATTACAAATTCTATCAGGAATGTTGTTTCTGGCGATAGCTTTCAAACAGAGGTATATCGACTTACAAAAGCCGACTTAAAGCAAGTAACAAAAAAATAAATGGAATTCAATGAGCTACATTAAAGAGCCAGATGGCGTGGATTTTTTCATCAAGAGCAGTCCTTTGACAGATAAGGATAGGCAGGAAATAAGTGCTTTTATAAAAGCAAGTAAAGCCGAGCGAAAAAGAAGCACTGGCAAACTGAGCCTGCCAAAAGCTTTGGGTTAAGATAGCGGAAAACGCCAACGGCGGTTGAAGCGAAGGGAAGTTTTCCCTTTACAAAATGTTTTCATTTCACATCCCTCAATAAAACCGTTTTGCTTCTGCTTGTTTTGCCTTTGGTTATTTCTATATCGCTTTTTGGAACGCCAAACTTTTCGGAAAGCAACGCTATTAAAGCATCGTTTGCTTTGCCCTTTTCTGGAGCGCACTGAATGCGAGCTTTGTAGCCATCTTCTGTTTTTACAAGCTCGGTTTTGCTAGCATTTGGAATTACTTTGACTTGGATGAGCATTCAAAATCCTCTGACTTCAAAATTTCCGCAAACCTTTGCGTTTGAAAAGAAATATAGAAAATGCTTATCTCGTTTTTTTGTGATGTAAGTTACGGCACTATTGAAAGTCGGGTTTGCGGTGATGTCATAGGGTTGTTTTCAAAGGTGTCACACCAGCGTTGGCACGTCTAAGAATACAGTCTCCACCTTAAACTTCTCTCTCAAAAATTTGCCCACCGCTTGCACGCCAGGTTTTTCTGTGTGATAATGACCGCCGTAAATTACATTCAAGTTGCCCTCTAATGCGGCGTGATGATTTTCGTGAGCAGATTCTCCTGTCACAAACAAGTCTATCTTTTTTTCTACAGCTTCGGGGATTGATGCCGAACCTCGCCCGGAAACTATGGCCACTCGCAATATTTTCTGCGGACCAAAAGGCAGAGAGGAAACCGGGCCGCCGAAATTCTTTTTTACCAACTCCGAAATGGACTTGACTGTCGCCGCTTTTGGCAAGCAGCCTTCAAACCCCAAGAGCAAACCATTTTTGTAAACGCCAAAGGGCTGGAGATTTTTGAGACCCAAAATTTTCGCTATCTGCGCATTGTTGCCAAGCGTTGGGTGGATGTCAAGCGGCAGGTGCGATGCGTAAAGATTTATGTTATTTTTTATCAAGAATTCAATTTGCCTGTGCATTGGACCGGTTATGCTCTTTATGCCATCCCATATTATGCCATGATGGACGATAATCATTTGGCAGCCATTTTTCTGCGCCAGCTTGTATATTTCCATGCTCGCATCTACTGCCAAGCCGATTTTGGTTATATTCGCAACGCCTTCTACCTGCAAACCATTGACTGAATAATCGCTGATTTCCGATGTTCTCAGGGTTTTATTCAAGAATGAGACTATTGTATCTCTGGGAGTTTCTTTCATATTGATAAGGTAGAAAAATCCACCACCCTATTCGTGCAACTCTCCGCAAAAACTTTGTCGTGGCTAATCAAAAGCAAGGCTCCGGGGAAATTTTTCAACGCAACTTCCAAACGCTCTATGGACTGCAAATCCAAATGGTTCGTAGGCTCGTCAAGAAGCAAAGCCCATGCAAATTTTCCCATTCCAAGCGCTAAATAAAGTTTGCGCGCTTCGCCTGGAGACATTGAAATTCCGCTCTCCACAATTCCCGGAGAACAGCCGAGAGAAGCTAGAATTGTCATAATGCGGCAAAGCTCTTTTGAATTCAGCTCTTTTATTTTGGAAAGAAGCTCGGCAATGCTATTTTCGCTGAGCGATTGTGGCAAGTAAAGCAGTTTTTGCGAATCTATAATTGTGGTTTTAAGCAGATGCTTTAGCAGAGTTGTTTTTCCCGTGCCGTTTGCACCTCTCAGCCAAACATGCTCGCCTCGCTTTAGCTCAAAATTAAAATCCGGCAAAACAACGCAATCACCAGCCATGATATTTTGCGAGCGTATATTGAAGATCACAGATTTTGAAGGTTGCTCATATTCCATAAAAATCGCATTTCCAAGCGGAGAACGAATTTCAGTTGCTTGAATGCTCTGCTCCGCTTTTTCCTTTTTGCTCCGCAAAATGCCTATGTTTTTGCTGCCTCTCGCTTCTGCCCAAGAAGCTACATTCCCCGCCATTATGGATCTGGAATCCGGCGAGCCTTTTGCAGAATCTTTTCTGTGATTAGCCGCTTCCCTCTCCTGCTTTTCACGCTCTTCCTGAAGTTTGCGTTTTATATTTTTCAACTCTTTGCGTTCTGCTTCCTTCGCATTTTTTTGCTCTTGCAATTCTCTGTCCCAAATAGCTTTTGCTTGGCTGTAAGGAAGTTTGCAAAGCTGCAAGCTACCGCAAGAAATTCGCATTGTGGCAGTCGTTAAGCTATCCAGCAGCGTGCGATTGTGCGAGATTATTATGCCAATGCCGTTAAAATTTTTCAATGAGTTCAGCAAGAGTTCTGTGGACTCGGCATCTAAATGATTGCTGGGTTCGTCCAAAAGCAGTATGTTGCATTCCGCATTTAGGGCTGCGCCTATTTGCCAGCGCTTTTGTTCGCCGGGAGAAAGCGTTTGCCAGCGTTCGAGCATTTCCGCATCTATTTTCAGCATAGAGCGAAGCCTGCAAGCAAGACTTTCGTAGTCCCAGGCGAAGTCAAACATTGTTTGATTCGGCTCGCTAAGTTCCTGTTCGCAGTAGTGCATTTTTGCGTTTGGCGGTTCTATTGCGATTGTTCCGCTACCCTGCTTTTCCAGTCCGAGCAATAGTTTGATGAGCGTTGATTTTCCGCATCCGTTTTCTCCGGTTAAGGAGACCCAGCCTTCTGTTAAATGAACAGTGGCATTTGCGAGTATTTGCTTTTGCGCATTGTAGCGAAAAGATAAATTTTGAAGTTTGATTGAAGCCATTATGCATTTCCTTGTTGTTAAAATTCCAGACCCAGAGGGCACAAACGCCCCCGCCAAAAAAGCTGAATGCAAAGAATTTAACGCATAATGTGCGACTTTTTAGCCGCATGGGGTAATTTAGAAAATTACACCCTACTCATAAACCAACACGAAAGTCTCATAATGATTTGCAGTGTAATAAACAATTCCCATATTCGTATAAACAAGCCTTTTAGTTCCTCTATTGCTTGCGTGGTAATCTACATCGCATTCCTTATAATCTCCGCTCGGCAATAAACCTTCGTTGTTATAAAAAGAATCGCCGCCAATCATAACTCCTAAAACCTGCAACGGATTAAAATTCCACGCAGAAAAGGTATTGCCTTGTTGCTCATACATAAGCTGACCGGTTGCTTTATTTACATAATTTTGCGGCAACTTTTTAAACTTGTAAATATAAGCGGCAACAGAATCTTTTGTTGTATATTTTCCTGTTTCTTGAATTGCCTCTAAAGTATTTTGAGTAGAACTGTTGCTTGAGTCTCCAGTTCCAAGCGTTCCATCTACTTTACCACACGAAAGCAAAAAGAAAACGCATAATAAAGCGGCGAGAAAATACTTAAATTTGCTGTTCATAGCGTAAATGTAGAAATTTTTAACCATTTTGCAGGGAAACCCATAGCGGTCTTATTTAAGTTGTTGAGTTTGTGGACAACAGCCAATCTACCACATTCAATTTGCGAATCCCGTTATAAACTGGGTTTAAATCCAAATCAGTTGTAAGCAGATATTTAGGATTAGAATCTTTAATTGCGTTTAATGGAGCCAGCTCTCTTTCTAAAGTTTCTGGAACCATAGTAGTCCAAGCTACTTGGTAATATGAAGTATAGCCATTATCATCAACGGCAACGAAATCAATAATCTTATTAAAATTATGCTTGTCTTTAATTTTTAGTCGTTGGAAAATATCTTTTTCTATGATTGTGCTGAGAACGCTTTTCATATAAGCATCCGCTTGTTTTTGCTTTATATTCCTTTGATTATAGTATTCCGGGAAGCCTCCCTCAAGGATGTAAATCGCCAAAGTTTCTATTTTTGACAAGTTTGGCGATTTCAGCAGCATAAAATCGTAAAATTCTGCAAATTGCAACGGCAATATTGATATTTCTATATACCTTCCTGTAAGCAGCGTAGCCAATTCGCCGGAAAGCAAATGAGCATTGGAACCGGTTATATACACATCGCAATTTTTCTTGATAAAAAGCCCATCTACAAGGCGTTGAAAGGAGTCAATATTTTGCACTTCATCAAGAAAAATATAATTCATTTTTTTGGGCTGCAAGCGAGTTTTTATATGGTCATAAACATTCTTCCAATCACCAATGGCATAAATATCGGGATCTTCAAAATTGTAAAATTGAATTTGCTCCGACATTATGCCTTTTTGCCTAAGTTCTTCAGCAAACATTTCCAAAAGCGTTGACTTTCCAGACCGACGTACGCCTGTGACGACCTTAATTATATTTTGGTCTTTCAAATCTCGCAAAGCCTGCATATATTGCTTGCGCTCTATTAAAACTTTGTTTGGCATCGGAAGATAATTTAGAAAATTTTAACCATTTTGTATCATAATGTTACAAGGAATTGCCTTCAAAAAGCTTATTTATCTTCACAAACAAATCAACCAATACAGGGTCAAATTGCGTGCCTTTTCCTTCTGAGATTATTTTAACCGCTTCCTCATGAGAAAACGCTTTTTTATATGGCCTCTCAGAAATGAGAGCGTCGTAAACATCGGCTATCGCCATTATTCTTCCCTGCAATGGAATTTCATCGCCACGCAAGCCGTTTGGATAACCTGCCCCATCCCATCTCTCATGGTGAGTTGACGCAAAAATTTTTGCATGGTTTAAGAGATCGCTCTCTCCGGAATCAACCTCAATCCTCTCTATTATTTTCAGGCCAAAAGCGGCATGGGTTTTCATTTCTTCATATTCCTCTTTTGTCAGCGGCCCAGGCTTCTTTAATATCTGATCACTGATTGCTATTTTGCCAACATCATGCAGTTGCACAGATTGCAAAATCAGAGATTTATCCCAACTGCTTACCGTTTCCTTAAAAAGCCCTTGTTTGTAAATTTCATCCAACAACAGCTTCACTCCGTTCTGAGTTCGCTCTATATGCCCTCCTGTAATATTATCCCGAAATTCCACCAGATTAGACATGGTTTTAAGTATCGCATTTTTCAACTTGACAACTTTTTCCGTTCTTTCATTTACAAGATTTTGCAAATTGGTATTCACAAATTCAAGCTCTTTTGTCATGGCATTGAAATCGTCAAATAAAACCTCCACAAAATCCTTTTTCCCATCTTTGCGCAACGGAGCGACTCTAACAGACAAATCTCCTTTCGCAATATTTCTCGCAGCCTCGCTAAGCCTCTTCACAGGAAGCGTCCATGTGCGATAGCGAACAAAACCTATGCTCGCAGTCACCAACACCGCAGATATTATGACATAAGCCATAAGTACATTTATAGCGTGTTGCGTATTTGTTTCCATTAAGCCGCTCTGTTCCAAAGCCTGATAAATCCACATATGAAAGCCGCTAAAAGCCGCCAAGATCAGAAAAAGAATGCAGAATTCTTTTAAAGGCAAGTAACTTGCGTTAATGCGGCTATCATTTTCTTTTTTCATATTTATAATATAAGCAAAACTTTTCTTTTTTTGCGCAAAAATGCGAATTTATAGGGATGAATGGCGGGTTTTTATGCATATTTTCAGATTTCAATGTCCGAAAATATGCAGTTTTTGAAAATTTAACATCCAAAAATATGCAATTTTCTATTTTTACCATTATGGAAAGAAAAATTTTAAGTTGGCTTTTGGACTGGAAAAAGGCTAAAAACAAAGAATTCCTGCTAACTCAAAAAACAAATGTTATTCCCATTGAGGTGAAATCCGGCAACAATGCGACAGTTTCTTTGAATAAATTCTTGGAGGAGTTTAAGCCTCCATTCGGGATTAAGTTTATAACGGGCAATTTGGGCATTGCGGATAGCAAGGTGACACTACCGCTGTATATGGCGGTGTTTTTGTAGCAGATTACTCACATTCGGGGTGTATCTGGCTTTTGGGAAATTAAACACTAACCCACAAAGGCTCTTCTTGCCAATTTGCAGGAAAGCCCATAGCGGTCTTGTCTATGATTGGATATTTCAAAAATAATGCATTTAGCTTTTGCTTGAAAGAATGCTTTGGATTTATGATGTTAAGTAGGTAAATGAGCATGGATAATATGAAATAAATACGATTATTGGGAATTTGCCTGTTATTTAGCCATTGATTTTTATGAGTGCTAGGATGCACGGGAATAATTCGCATTTTTCTATTCCATAATCTGGCATAATGCGCACATACATTTCTGACATAAACCAAACTGTATAACCATGATTCAAAAGCTTTATCAAACAAGCCAAAGAAACTTGCTATTTCTTGTTTTTCTTTACTTGATTTTAAATTTTTGTACAACTTTGATAATGTGCCAAAAGATGTTATTTCCAATAGCATAAAAGTAGGTGGAATATCATTTGAATATTCTTTTTTAAAAGACGCTATTAAGCTTTCATCGCTTCTCTTAATTTCTTCTTTTACTTTTAATACTAAAGACTTATGTTCACTGGATTTTGAAAACAAGGATTTTTCTTCAAGCCAAAAAGAGCCGTTAGACAAAGATAAGACATGTGCCATTTTAGAACGAAAAGCCACTTCAATTTTCTCTATTTCAGCTATGATTATTTTGCGAAGATTCATATCGAATTTGTAAATTTCAAACGCACTTTCAAAACTAGAATTTTCTTTGAAAACTTTATTTTGTCTGCCATCTAAAAACATATGCCAGTAACAGCCAAGCCTGTAGTAGCTGACTCTTTCCAATATCTTTATGGCCTGTTCTTCATTTTTAAAAGACAAGCCCCTACCCTTGAGTAAGTCTATTTGCTCCACATACGGCAAAAACGGTTTTTGATAAACCGGTTTAAGTTCCTCTGACATCATACTCCTTAAATAAAAAGACCCACCCGATTGCGCTGATCTGACGAGAAGCGGGGTGGGTACGTTATAAATAAATATAGAAAAAATTTCCGTGCCTGTCAAGGGTTCAGGCTCATTTTTGTTGTTTTATGGGTGCGTCTGGCTTTTGTTTGCGGTTCTTGAAGGGGGCAGCCGCTCACGGGTCAGCGTGGGGTTTAATCTTATTCCTCGGATGCTTCGCTGCTAGAATTTCTTTTTGCTTGGCTGTTGATACATGAGTGTAGATTTGAGTGGTTGTAATTGAGCTGTGACCGAGCAATTTTTGTATGTAGCGTATATCTACATCTTCTTCTAGCAGTAGCGTGGCGAAAGAATGGCGAAACATGTGGGGAGTTACATTCTTATTGTAATTCGCCATTTTAGCGTATTTTTTTACCATGAACCGCACAGATTGCTCCGATATTTTGTTGTTGAGCTTGTTTATAAAGAAATAGCCAGTTGAGGTTATGGAGTCAAAAAATGCATTTTCGTAATCCAAAAGAGCCTTTATGACATCTTTGTTTTCAATTTGAATAACCCGTTCCCTTGAGCCTTTGCCGTAAATTTTGATATATCCGTCATTTATGCTAATGCATTCGGCTTTAAGCGAGCAAACCTCCGATACCCGTGCTCCGGTTGCGAAAAGAAGTTCTAGAATGGCTATGTCTCGTATTACCGTTTTTCGCTGGTATTTGCTGTCTGCGTGGTTAAATTGAGCATAAACGCACTTCAATATTTTGTTTATATCATTGAGCGGAATAGTTTTTGGAAGGATTAGCGGCTGTTTGAATGTTGTTTTTATCCTTGAGAAAGGGTTGTGTTCAATTATTTCTTCAAAGTAGAGATAATTGACAAATGCCTTTAGTGTGGCTATTTTTCGCTTTATAGTTTTGGGTTTGTATGATTTGTGAAGATGTTCGATGAAGTTTGTCAGCACATCTTTTTCGATTTTGCCGTTGGAGAAGGTTGAATACTGGCGTAAGTCGATGCTGTAGGCTTTGATGGTCTTGTCGTTGAGACCTTTTTGGTATTTGCAATGCACTATGAATTGCGTTATATGGTTATTTTCCATGGGAGATCTCCTGTTTTTGGTTTGGGTCGTTAGGATTATACTTAATTTTTTTGGGAGGATGGTGGCAATGAAGGATAACTGCGAATTATGCTATCAAAATTATTAAAAGCAGATGATTGCAAAAAGTGTAAAAAATGTTGCAAATTCTTTTTAAAAGAAGATTGGGATATACCTTTAATTACAGAGACTGAAAAGAATTTGCAGAATTTTAATTCTAATATTGTATACTTCCATTCCAAACTTTGGAAAATTAACATTTTAGGATTGAATAATAAAAAGAGAACAGCTTGTCCGTTTTTAGATGAAAGTAGAGGATGCATACTAAAAGATAATAAACCATTTGAATGTAAAATATGGCCATTTCAAATTATGAAGCGAAAGAAAAATATACCTTTGATTGCGTTATCTAAAGAATGCTCAATCATAAATAATTGTGATAAAGAGAGTTTGATTACAATGGCTATAGAAAACAAAGACAAGTTATTTAAGGTTGCTATTGAGTATCCTGAAATGTTGAAGTGCTTTAGTGATGATTACGAAGTAATACTTGAATTTGATCAGGAGAGTTTTCATGAAAATCGCTATTGTATATGATTTAAAAGAAAATTACGGTTTTGACACCGACAGCATTAACTATTACGATTTTACATACTTAAGCGAAGTCGAAAATGTTAGAAAACATCTTGAGCTTGCTGGACACAAGACAATTTTAATAAATAATCTTAATTCATTTTTGAAAATTCTAAATAGTCGCAAAAAAGTATTTGATCTCGTTTTCAATATGTACGAAGGTTTTAAAAGTAGGAACAGGGAGGGTCTTATACCGGCAATCTGCGAATCATATGGTATTCCGTATACTTTCTCTGATGCATTCTGTGCATCTTTTTCACTACATAAATATCAAACAAATTGTTTTTTAGAAAAGGTTGGTATAAATGTTCCTAAAGGATTTTTGTTAACAGATGCATCAAAAGACAATCTTAATATAAAAAAATTTCCTGTTGTTTTAAAACCAAATACTCAAGGATCAAGTACAGGGCTAAAATTAGTTTATAACCAAAGCAATTTAAACAGCTCTATAAAAGAGGTTATAAAGATGTATGGGTATGATATTTTAATTGAGGAATACATAAAAGGCATAGAACTATCAGTTTGCATTTTAGGCACAGGATATGATGCATACGTCTTTTCTGTTTGTCAGTTCGTAGATTTAAATTATAAAGACATTATATTTTTTGATCGTGAAGCCAAGCGAAAAGATATGCATTTTATTATTGAGCCACGAATTAATAATAATATAATAAAAAAGCTATGCGATGATTCTTTATTGATTCATCGCGCAATGAATTTTTACGATATTTCACGAATTGATTGGCGTGTAAATCGACATAAAAATATATTTTTAGAAGCAACTCCGTTCCCTGACTTTGCACCTAACACAGAATTTGAATGGGGCGCAGCTCGTAATGGTTTAGATTTTTCGTTTGTAATGAATTATATTGTAGAGTCGGCTATGAAAAGAAATAAAAATATGTTATAAAGGAACAAAATGAATTGATCAATAAAAGGATATATCGTCATGATATTAAAAAAAACAAACAATTGGAATGATTGGCAATGGCAGTTATGTAATGTCATATCTACAAAGAATGAACTTCAAAAGTATTTAACATTAACGAAAGAAGAATCTTTAGCGTTCGATAAACCTTTTCGATTACCATTTGCTATTACACCTTATTTATTAAATCAATTGGTAAATATTGATGCAAAATATGCTTTAAGAAAGCAATTTATTCCCAGCATCTCTGAATTTGTTAAATCGAAATATTTTTTTGATGATCCGCTAAAAGAAGATGAAAGTTTTGCAGTTAACAATATAATAAGACGATATGATTCGAAAGCTATTTTTATTTGTACTAATAAATGTGCAGCGTATTGTAGATACTGCACAAGAAAAAGAAGAACAAACTATAAAATGAAGTTAGATTTACTTAGTAGTATAAATTATTTCAACTCACATAAGGAAATTCGCGATGTTTTGTTAACGGGAGGTGACCCATTAACCCTTTCTGACGAAAAATTAGAAGAAATAATTTCTAGCCTGAGATCAATTAAGCATATAGAAATTTTAAGAATTGGCACAAGAGTTCCCGTTACTCTACCAATGCGAATTACTGAAAAGTTAGTAAAAATGTTAAAAAAATACCATCCTTTATACATAAACGTTCACTTTTCAAATATTAATGAAATAACAAGCGAGTGTATATCTGCTATCAATATGCTTGCAGATATAGGTATTCCATTAGGAAGTCAAACTGTATTGCTTAAAGATATTAATGATTCAGCGGATAGTTTAACAAAATTATTCAGAAAACTTTTAAGTATTAGAGTGAAACCTTATTATTTATATCAATGTGATAAAACTTTTGGTTGTAATGATTTTTATGTCAATCTTGACAAAGGAATGAATATAATGAATACCGTTCAGGCGCATTCAAGTGGCTTAGCAGTACCACATTACGTTGTTGATGTGCCAGGCAAAATAGGAAAATGTATAGTAGGCCCTTGTAACATAAGAGAAAAATCAAATACTAAAATTTTACTAAATAAAGAAAATTTTGATTATGAGTATTACAATATTATTCAATGAACAAGATCTCACAGAAATAAAGGCGTTCATCCGACAAAAATTTGGCAATAGAATTTATACAACTCTTATCCAAGTACTGATTTTCGGGAATCGGCATATTATATTTATTTTTTAGTAATTGTGCAGTTAATCTTACCGACAACTTTTGTTCCGTTCTATCGCAATAATTACTTGTTCTTAAATATTGATCTAACAATTTTATCGCCTCTATATCACTAGACTCTTCATTTTTTTCCATAAGAGCGTAAGCTTTCAGCACTAATAACGCTCCTATAAAATAACGAAACTGATTATTTTCTTTAGAATTTACTGCTTCTACTTCATTTATAGCTTTAATTTCAGATTCATATTTTTTTAATTTTCTAAAACAATTTATACTATTAATATGAGCTGCTATGCTGCAAAAACTATCACCAGACTCTATTTTATCAAATTCTTTTAATGCAAGGTTATAATTTCCTTTAAAACAATAATAGATCCCAAAAATATTTCTAGTAAGTATTGATGAAATGCTACCAATCTCGTCAAACATTCTTTTTGAGGCACAAATTTCATTAAATGCATTATCTAATTTTTCTGGAATATAAACATACTCCATAGCAATATTATGCATTGCCATAGCGTATTCATTTGCATCTCTTTCATAAAAATATGTTTTTGCATCATTCATTAGTTTAATAGAAGATTCATTATCATGAGCAATGTTGGCTTTCCTAAGCAAAGTATAGTACCTCTCTTCTAAGCAATATTTTTTTGCTATATGAAGAGCGTTATTATAGACATTAATGCGCCTTCTATCATCCATAGAATCACAAACGGAGATAAAAACTTCCAGTATTTTACACGCACTATTCCAATCAATAATGCTATTGCTAGTGTCTTTTTCCATGATGTCTTTGTACACCTCATTCAATACTTTATATGCATACGGAGTATCGCTCATATTGTAATGTAAAAATGCGTCAATATAAATATTTTCATAATAGTTTTTCTTTTCAGAAGCTGGACAAGCTTTTTTGTATAATTTAAAATATTTTGAAGATTGTTCAAATCTAAACAACTTTAAATTGTAGATACACAAATAGTACAAATACACAGAAAGTAGATGTTCGTTAATTCTAGTTTTCTTAATTAAATCAATCAAGCTTTCCAGTTGCAAAGTAGCTTCGAAATAACAGCTAATATCAACTAATATTTTAATTAGCTCATTTTTGCAACGTATAGAAGATTCAAATTCATTACTATCATAAAAATATTTTGCGGCTCTTTCCAAATTAATTGCTTTTTGTGTCTTTAACAAACACGAATCATTTAAAGTCAAAAAATAATAATGCCCTAAGAGTTTTCGCCATTCAATAAGGTCTTCTCTTAAAATATATGATTCAATTTCATTACGTACTCGTTCGCTAATAAAGCGATAGTAATCATTAGGAGTCATAGCTTCAATGCGTATTAATTTAGAAATATCCTCAATTCGCTTAAAAATACCCTTTGCATTTTGTATTTCGAAAATATTTGAGAATGTCAAGCAATCAAAATTGCAACCAATAAGAGATGCTTTGTTGATAGCTGTTTTTAAATTGCCGTCGAGTTTGTTGTAACGCAAATTAATTTTCTCACTATGTATCATCGCCAAAATACTTTCGTCAATTTTCTTGCATTCCCATAGACTGTCTTCATAATTATAGAAAATATTTCCTGTAGTTTTTAGAGCATAAATATTATCTAAAAGCTGAGCTGGATTATTAAGAGAATATTCAATAATTGTTCCTAAATTCTCGTCACTTATTTTAATTTTATTTTTGTAATTAAAATAAAAAAGTTCTTCTAAATCTTCCGATTCCCATAATGGTAAATTACACGGATGAATGTACATAGAATTGACTCTAAGTAAATTTGATTCAAAATAATTACCTGTTGAATTGATATTAATAATGAATAAACATTTTGATTCAAGCAGAGCTTGCACCGAGTTTATAATACTTTCCCAAAAATTTAACACCTCAAAATTATAATTTTCAAAATTGTCTAAAATAATTACCTTAGGTTCAAATTGAGTTATATAGCTAATTACCAATTTTTTCATTGAAAAATCAAAATTTGTACTATCGCTAAACGAGTAATCAAATTTTTGTGATATTTGATTATAAAGTTTTTTAAGTCCATTTTCTCCAACGATATTGTCTAACACCCAGCTTTCACAATTAAGCGTTTTTATAAACTCTTCAGAAATAAAAGTTTTTCCCATTTCAAGTTCAGAAGTAACAGTAATGATTCCTAATGTATTCAATAAGTCAAATGTATTATTGTATTTTGAAAGTTGTTTATGCGTATACTTGATCATAGTTTGCCCTGTTAATCCTTTCTATTATTTGACCTGCAATTTTAACAACCAAGCTTTCTATACTTGTAAAGGATTCAATCATTTCATTATTCAAATCTCCCAACGAGCTTAAAGTACTTAATTTAACAGTTTTGTTTACAACTTCTAAAATTAAAGAAGGGAATTTTATATCACCACATCTCATAGTATCATTTGCAAAAATGCTAATAGCTCCATTTGAATTGAACCGATAATTTAAATCACATGATATGTTAATTAATTCATTCTTGAATTTTATCATTAATGTACTATCATTAGCAGAGATACATTCAATTTGATTTTCAGAGCAGTATTCCAAAACTCTCTCTAGTAGTTTCAATTTAAACTTGCTATAAAGCGAACCTATACTCTCATGAATGCAATCTGACTTTAAATATTTAAAAATTTTATTTGTCAACTTCACAAAAAGTTGTTTGTCATCTTTTTTTATCGCTTCTAAAAAAGCGTCAACATTTTTCTTTTCTTCATAAGCAATATTAAGGTTGTATTTTTTAGAAGTCATAACTAAATAATCTTTAGTGTTAGGTCGGAAATAATTATCTGTCCAAATGTAATACAAGTTTTGATCATGTGCTTTTGCCCAATTAACGGAATCTTCTATATTACTTATGCTAACTTTGCCTTGTCTAGATTTGCACTCAATATGAACCTTTTTTATTATACCATCAACTTCATATTTAATAACAATATCTCGTCCTCGATCGCCACCTCCATCATAAGATTCAATATCGAAGTAATCAGTTTGCTTTAAAATTTCATAAACTTGGTTTTCAAACGAATCGCCTATTTCTTTTGTTGTTGGTTTTTTCATGATTTTATAAATAAGATAATTCGCAGTTATCCTTCATTGATATATAAAACACAATTTACCATAAACAAAATCTCAATAAATTTTAAATGTTCACCACGAAAATGGCTTACACAGGGCTGACAAAACTCAGCCCCTCCAAGAG
>Ga0209755_10002146_pt1 | contig 27749 bp, 23 predicted proteins | sample TergutCo191P1_FD_187301 | JGI IMG/M metagenome (GOLD analysis project Ga0209755, IMG submission 187301) | Cornitermes sp. P1 segment gut microbial communities from Petit-Saut dam, French Guiana - Co191P1 (SPAdes) (version 2) | ecosystem: Host-associated > Arthropoda: Insects > Digestive system...
GAGGCAACAGCCAAAGGCTGTAACCGAACGCTGGTTTGAAGAGCCGTATGCCTTAGTAGGGCACGTACGGTTCTGTGGGGGGCAGGGGGATAGTCCTAATGGATTATCTCATCCTGTCTACCCGATTCCGCGGCCCCGCAATAGCGCAGCAACCGCAATCCGCCGCCCCGAGCCGCGTTTTTTGCGGCACAGGGCGTTGCCCTTGACACCCCGACCGCTATAATGTAGATTTATGGTACGGCTGTTTAACCGTGATTTAACCCAAAGGAGCTTGCAGGATGAACGCATCAGTCGGCGGTAAAAGTAGACGTGCTGCAGGCCGCGTTTTTGGCGCGGTGGCGGCGGTGGTACTGTTGTTGGTGTCGGCGGTTAATGCGCAGGGTGGGAGTTTTACCGATACGCGGGATGGGAAGACGTACCGTACGGTGCAGATTGGGGATCAGACGTGGATGGCGGAGAATCTCAATTATAAGACGGGTAAATCCGTCTGTTACGCTAACGAAGAAAGTAATTGTCGAAAATATGGACGATTGTACGACTGGAATACTGCGATGAAGGCTTGTCCTGCGGGGTGGCATTTGCCGAGTGATGCGGAGTGGACGGCGTTGACGGATTTTGCGGGCGGAGCAAAGGCGGCAGGAACGAAATTGAAGTCGAAGACAGGGTGGTCTACGGATGAGGACTATAAAGCCGCTACGGACGATTACGGATTTTCGGCCCTGCCGGGCGGCTTCCGTTGGAGCGTTGACTATTTCGTCAGTGCCGGCGACCGCGGTTGCTGGTGGAGCGCCACGGAGGGCGGTGCCACGGTCGCGAGGTACCGGGGCATGGGCTACGACTACGTGTACTCGAAGTGGAACTACAAGACGATTATGTTCTCTTTGCGTTGTGTTCGGGACTCCGCGGCCCCGCAATAGCGCAGCAATTGCGAGCCGCCGCCACGAGCCGCGTTTTTTGCGGCACAGGGCGTTGCCCTTGACACCCCAACCACTATAATGTAAATTTATGCTATAGCTGTTTAACCATGACTTAACCCCAAGGAACTTGCAGTATGAACGCATCAGTCGGCGGTAAAAGTAGACGTGCTGCAGGCCGCGTTTTTGGCGTGGTGGCGGCGGTGGTACTGTTGTCGGTATCGGCGGTTAACGCGCAGGGTGGGAGTTTTACCGATAAGCGGGATGGGAAGACGTACCGGACGGTGAAGATTGGGAAGCAGACGTGGATGGCGGAGAATCTCAATTATAAGACTGGTAAATCCGTCTGTTACGATAATAAAGAAAGTAACTGTCAGAAATACGGGCGGCTTTATGATTGGAAGACGGCGATGAAAGCTTGCCCTGCGGGGTGGCATTTGCCGAGTGATGAGGAGGAGTGGGAGGCGTTAACAGATTTTGTGGGCGGAGAAGAGACGGCTGGAACGAAATTGAAATCGAAGACAGGGTGGTCTACGGATAAGGGCTATAAAGCCGCTACGGACGATTACGGATTTTCGGCCCTACCGGGCGGCCTCGGCTTCTCAGATGGCAATTTCGACGATGCCGGCTACGGCGGCCACTGGTGGAGCGCCACGGAGTTCGATGCCACGAACGCGAGGAGCCGGTACATGTACTACAGCAACGAGGACGTGGATTGGCTCGGCTACTACAAGAGCTACTTGTTCTCGCTGCGCTGTTCGCAGGACTCCGCGGCCCCGCAATAGCGTAGCAATTGCGAGCCGCCGCCCCGAGCCGCGCCTTTTGCGGCACAGGGATGTGGTCCTTGACATCCCGACCGCTATAATGTAGATTTATGATACGGCAGTTTAACCATGATTTAACCCAAAGGAACTTGCAGTATGAACGCATCAGTCGGCGGTAAAAGTAGACGTGCTGCAGGCCGCGTTTTTGGCGTGGTGGCGGCGGCGGTACTGTTGTCGGTTTCGGCGGTTAACGCGCAGGGTGGGAGTTTTACCGATAAGCGGGATGGGAAGACGTACCGGACGGTGAAGATCGGGAATCAGACGTGGATGGCGGAGAATCTCAATTATAAGACCGGTAAATCCGTCTGTTACGATAACAAAGAAAGTAATTGTCGAAAATATGGACGGCTGTACGATTGGGATGACGCTATGAAAGCTTGTCCCGCAGGATGGCATTTGCCGAGTGATGAGGAGTGGACTGCGTTGACGGATTTTGTGGGCGGAGAAGAGATGGCAGGAACGAAATTGAAGTCGAAGGCAGGGTGGGTTGATGGTGAGGATTATAAAGCCGCTACGGACGATTACGGTTTTTCGGCTCTGCCCGGTGGCTACCGTTGGAGCGGTGGCAGTTTCGACATTGCCGGCAGCCGCGGCAGCTGGTGGAGCGCCACGGAGTACGGTGCCACGGTCGCGAGATACCGGGACGTGGACTACTACGGCGACAACGTGGGCTCGGGTTGGAGCTACAAGGCGCTCATGTTCTCTTTGCGCTGTGTTCGGGACCCCGCGGCCCCGCAATAGCGCAGCAATTGCGAGCCGCCGCCCCGAGCCGCGTGTACGGGGCGGTGCTGTTTATATTTTGTGCGGTAAATGGGAAGTTAGTGCAGTTTGGAGTTTTGAGTTTGGAGTGTGGAGTTAAAGTCAAAATCAACGAATTCGGGGGTTTTGACGTTAACTCCACACTCCAAACTCCACTCTCCACACTGCGATAAACCATGATTTAACCCAAAGGAACTTGCAGGATGAACGCATCCGTCGGCGGTAAAAGTAGGCGTGCAGGCCGCGTTTTTGGCGCGGTGGCGATTGTGGTACTGTTGTCGGTTTCGGCGGTTAACGCGCAGGGTGGGAGTTTTACCGATAAGCGGGATGGTAAAAAGTACCGTACGGTGAAGATTGGGAAGCAGACTTGGATGGCGGAGAATCTCAATTATAAGACCGGTGAATCCGTCTGTTACGATAATAAAGAAAGTAACTGTCAGAAATACGGACGGCTGTACGACTGGAAGACGGCGATGAAAGCTTGTCCTGCGGGGTGGCATTTGCCGAGTGATAAGGAGTGGACGGCGTTGACGGATTTTGTGGGCGGAGAGGATACGGCAGGAACGAAATTGAAGTCGAAGACAGGGTGGTCTACGGATAAGGGCTATGAAGCAGCAACGGACGATTATGGCTTTTCGGCCCTGCCCGGCGGCGGCTGTTGGAACGATGGCAATTTCTTCACTGCCGGCAGCGGCGGCTACTGGTGGAGCGCCACGGAGGGCGGTGCCTCGAACGCGAGGTACCGGATCATGCTCTACTGCAACGACTACGTGAGCTCGAGGTGGGACTTCAAGACGTACATGTTCTCTTTGCGCTGTGTTCGGGACTCCGCGGCCCCGCAATAGCGCAGCAATTGCGAGCCGCCGCCCCGAGCCGCGCCTTTTGCGGCACGGGGCGTGGTGTTTTGACTTACCCGCGTACCGTAGAAGCGAACTTCTTTCATGCCGGGCGGCGAGTAGTTCCATTGCCGCGAATGCTTCTGCGGCCGAGATGTGAATACATGGATTGCATGCTCCCGCCGGCACAGCAAGCCGCCTCTTTTCCCCCATACCATGGGATGGCGCCGGCTCAATGAGACGACAAAACATTATCCCATAGTATTTTGACCTTGACCTTGACTTTGACTTTGACTTTGACTTTTATTTTGACTTTTATGTTGACTTTATTCAGCCCCGCCGCCCCCCAATCCCCCCCAACCTTAGTCTGATTTCCCCAAAACCGGCGCCTGCCGCGAAAAAAAGAGAAAAAAAGAGAAAAAAAATCACCTGCCGCCCTGATAATTAATTATTTTCTATATTATTAGGGGTATTGGGCCTGTTTTTCCGGTGCCCCGGCGGTTTTTTGGCTTGAAATAACAAATAAACAGTACTAACCACCAAGTTTTCAGGAGGTTTGCCGTATGCCCCAGAGCATGCCGGTATTGACGGAGCTTACGCCTGAGCTTGAGACTTTCATTTCCGAATGGAAGGCCAAGCCGGGCAATCTCATTATGGTCCTGCACAAGGTTCAGCAGGTCTACAAATTCATCCCCCGCGACGTCGCGCTGACCGTTTCGAGGCGGTTGGACATCCCGCTGGCCAAGATTTACGGGGTGATGACGTTCTACCACTACTTCAAGCTTGAGAAGCCGGGCGAGCACCAGATCGCGGTCTGCATGGGGACGGCCTGCTACCTCAAGGGCGGCGGCGACCTCATAAAGGAGCTGGAGAGGCGGCTGGGCTGCGGCGTGAACTGCACGTCGGACGACGGCAAGTTCTCCGTGGCGGCGGTGCGCTGCGTGGGCTGCTGCGGGCTGGCCCCGGCGCTCACGATCGACGGCGAGGTCTACGGCTGCGTGAAGCCGGAGAAGATCCCCGAAATTTTGGCGAAGTACCAGTAGGGGGCGGTTTCCGTGCATCGTACGCTGTCCGACTACATAACCGATTTGGTGCAGAACTCCGTGGAGGCGGGCGGCAGTGTGATAGTCGTTGACCTGATAGAGCGGGCCGACGGCACCATTAAGGTATATATAGCCGACGACGGCTCGGGCATGGACGCCGATACGCTTGCGCGGGTGCGCGACCCGTTTTTCACGGCGGGGGGCAAGCACGAGAAGCGCAAGGTGGGGCTGGGTATCTCGTTTCTGGCGCAGTTCATGGCCCAGTGCGGCGGGACGTGGGACATATCGTCGGAGAAGGGCGTGGGGACGTCGCTGTTTTTTGAGTACGACAGCAAAAACCCCGACGCGCCGCCGGTGGGGGACCTGGCCGCTACTGTTACCTGCTGTCTTACGCTGCCCGGCGAGTACGACATGAAGTTCACCCGGGAGCTTGGCGGCGAGTCTTACTCGGTCATGCGCTCTGAGGTGATAGAGGTTTTTGGGGATATAAGCGACGCGGAGACGCTTCTGGCGCTGCGCGAGTTTGTAAGGTCATCCGAAAAAGAACTAACCGAAAAGGGGAATTAAAATATGGCAAAGTTGACATTGGCGGATCTGAAAAAGCTCCGCGATGACAAGAAGAAGGAGATTGTGAAGCGCGAAACGGACGGCAAGACTGTGCAGGTCATCATCGGCATGGGCACGTGCGGCATAGCCGCCGGGGCCAAGGACGCGTTCAGCGCGTTCCTCGATGAGATCGACGCGCAGGGGCTGACCGACGTCGCGGTGACGCAGACCGGCTGTATGGGCCTGTGTTACGCTGAGCCCACGGTAGAGGTGATCTCGCCCGACATGCCGTCGATTGTGTACGGCAACGTGAAGGGCGATCTCGCCAAGCGGATCGTGAATGAGCACATTGTCGGGAAGAAGATTATCGGCGACAATGTTTTTGGTAAACCCATGGCAGACATCGTAAAGTAACGAGGGGAGAGAGATGAAGAAATTTAAAAACTATATACTGATATGCGGCGGCACTGGCTGCGAGTCCAGCAAGGCCGACGATATTTACCGCGGTTTCACAAAGGAGCTCGCGGCGCATAACTTGCAGGATGAGACGCAGGTCATCAAGACCGGCTGCTTCGGCTTCTGCGAAAAGGGCCCGATCGTGAAGATCCTGCCGGACGAGAGCTTTTACGTGCACGTAAAGCCCGAAGACGTGCAGGAGCTCGTGGCGGAGCACATAGTCAAGGGCCGCCGCGTAGACCGGCTGCTCTACGACGCCGAGGCCGCGAAGTCGAAGAAGATCGACGACATCGGCTTCTACCAGAAGCAGGTGCGCGTGGTGCTGCGCAACTGCGGGTTCATAGACCCGGAGAACATCAACGAGTACATCGCCCGCGACGGTTACGCCGCGCTCGAGAAGGTGCTCTTTGAGATTTCGCCCGACGACGTGATCGAGGAGCTCAAGAAGTCCGGCCTGCGCGGCCGCGGCGGCGCGGGCTTCCCCACGTGGCGCAAGTGGATGTTCACAAAGGACGCCCCTACCGAAGACGGCAGGAAGTTCATAGTGTGCAACGCCGACGAGGGCGACCCCGGCGCGTACATGGACCGCAGCACGCTTGAGGGCGACCCCCACTCGGTGCTCGAGGCCATGACCATCGCCGGCAAGACGGTGGGCGCGAACCAGGGCTACATCTACATCCGCGCCGAGTACCCGCTCGCCATCCACCGCCTCGAGATAGCCATCAAGCAGGCCAAGGAGATGGGGCTTTTGGGCGATGATATTTTGGGCAGCGGCTTCAGCTTCGATATCGAGATCAGGCTCGGCGCCGGCGCGTTCGTGTGCGGCGAGGAGACGGCGCTGCTCGCGTCGCTCGAGGGCAAGCGCGGCATGCCGATTCCCCGCCCGCCGTTCCCGGCTGTCAAGGGGCTGTGGGGCAGGCCGACCATCATCAATAACGTTGAGACGTGGGCGAACGTCCCCGTCATCATAACCAAGGGCGGCGACTGGTTCGGCAGCCTCGGCACCGAGACCTCCAAGGGTACCAAGGTCTTCGCGCTCACGGGCAAGATCAAGAACTCCGGCCTCATCGAGGTGCCAATGGGCATCACGCTGCGCGAGATCATCTACGAGATCGGCGGCGGCATCCCCAACGGCAAGAAGTTCAAGGCGGTGCAGACGGGCGGCCCCTCCGGCGGCGTTATCACGGCTGACTATTTGGACACGCCGATAGACTTCGAGAACCTCGCGAAGCTCGGCTCGATTATGGGCTCCGGCGGCATGATCGTGATGGACGAGGACAACTGCATAGTTGACTTCGCCAAGTTTTATCTGGAATTCACTATCGACGAGTCGTGCGGGAAGTGCTCGCCGTGCCGCATAGGCGGCAGGCAGCTCTTCAACTATCTCGAGAAGATCACCGACGGCAGCGGCAGCGAGGACGACATCCGCAAGATGCGTCAGATCGGCCAGGCGATGCAGAGGGCGTCCCTTTGCGCGCTGGGCCAGACCGCGCCGAACCCGGTAATCTCCACGCTGACCTACTTCGAGGCCGAGTATATGACGCACATCAGGGACCGCAAGTGCCCGTCCGGCACGTGCAGTAAGCTGGTGCAGTACTCGATAGTGGCCGACAAGTGCAAGGGCTGTACGCTTTGCGCGAAGAAGTGCCCGGCGAACTGTATCTCGGGCGCGCTTAAGGCTGCGCACGTGATAGATCAGAACAAGTGCATAAAGTGCGGCGAGTGTGAAAGAGTATGTAAATTCGCGGCAGTTGTCAAGAACTAAAACCTCCAAGGAGCAAACGGATGGAAGAAAAAATGGTTAATTTAAAGATAAACGGACAGTCCGTTACCGTAAAGGAGGGGACGACCATCCTTGAGGCTGCCCGTGAAATTGCGGTAAAGATTCCCACCCTGTGCTGGCACCGCGACCTTGAGCCGTGGGCCGCCTGCGGTATATGTATCGTAAAGGTGGAGGGCTCTCCCAAGATGCTGCGCGCCTGCGCGGCCGCAGTGCAGGAGGGGATGAGCATCATCACCCACGACTCGGAGATCGTGGAGGTGCGCAAGACGGTGATCGAGTTGATCCTGTCGGCCCACCCCAACGACTGCCTCGCGTGCCCTCGCAACCAGAATTGCGAGCTGCAGAGGCTGGCCGCCGAGTTCGGCATCCGCGAGATACCGTTCCCGCAGCACGTAAGGGAGCTGCCGGTAGACCAGAGCACCACGTCGCTTGAGCTCAACCCCGAGAAGTGCGTACTCTGCGGGCGCTGCGCCAAGGTGTGCCAGAACATGCAGGACGTGTGGGCGCTCGAATTTTCGGGCCGCGGCGAGAAGAACCGCATCGCGCCCGCGGCGGACGTGCGCCTCAACGACAGCCCGTGCATCAAGTGCGGCCAGTGCTCCGCGCACTGCCCGGTGGGCGCGATATACGAGAAGTCGGAGGAGCAGATCGTCTGGAACGCGCTGCGCAAGCCCGACGTCTACCCCGTGGTGCAGATCGCCCCGGCGGTGCGCGTCGCGATAGGCGAGGCGTTCGGCATGCCGTCCGGCAGCATCGAGACCGGCAAGCTCTACGCCGCGCTCAGGCAGCTCGGGTTCAAGGCCGTCTTCGACACCAACTTCACCGCCGACCTCACTATTATGGAAGAGGGCAGCGAGTTCGTTGAGAGGTTCACGAAGAAGGACACCCTGCCGCTCATCACGACGTGCTGCCCGGCGTGGGTTGACTATCTCGAGAAGTTCTACCACGAGATGATCCCGCACTTCTCAACCGCCAAGTCGCCGCAGGCGATGCTCGGCGCGCTGTCGAAGACCTACTACGCGCAGAAGATGGGCGTAGACCCCAAGAGCATCTTCATGGTGTCTATCATGCCCTGCACGGCCAAGAAGTTCGAGATCTCCCGCTCCAAGGAGATGTCGTCAAGCGGCCAGAAGGACATAGACATATCGCTCACGACGCGCGAGCTGAGCCGGATGATCAAGTCGGCCGGCATAGACTTCAACAGGCTGCCCGAGGAGGAGGCCGACTCTATCCTCGGCGAGTATACCGGCGCGGGCACGATCTTCGGCGCGACGGGCGGCGTGATGGAGGCCGCGCTGCGCACGGCGTACCACCTGATCACGAAGAAGGAGCTTCAGGGCGACGCGGTCAACTTCATGGACGTCCGCGGCCTCGAGGGCGTCAAGGAGGCGACGGTCAACATCGAGGGCACCGAGGTGCGCGTAGCCGTAGCCCACGGCATGGCGAACATCAATCAGGTGCTCGAGAAGGTGAAGTCCGCGCTTGCCGCCGGCAAGGAGACGCCGTACCACTTCATAGAGGTGATGGCCTGCCGCGGCGGCTGCATAGGCGGCGGCGGTCAGCCCTACGGCGCCGACGACCTCGTGCGCGCCGCGCGGACCGCCGGCATCTACAAGGATGACGAACAGTCCAAAATGCGCTGCTCGCACCACAACCCGCAGATCAAAAAGGTCTACGACGAGTTCCTTGAGAAGCCGCTGTCCCACAAGTCCCACGAACTCCTCCACACGAGCTACACCCCGAGGCCGGAGTACAGGTGGTAGGGGAGCCGCGGTGATGTGCTGGATGTTTTGATTGTTGAATAATAAGGCGTGTCCCGGCGGGACGCGCCTTTTTAATGGCGCATTTGCATAGGTACAGGAAAAATCAGCCAAAAGATTGTTTTTGGGGAAAATTTGTAGTATATTTCTATTACATGAAGAATAATCGTAAATCGTGCCAGTAGCAGATTTGCAGTAAAAAGGGGATAATTATGGCGAATGCGGTTCTGGATGTTCAGGATGTTCCGGATTTGTTGATTTCCAAATTCCACACGAATACAATTTCCTGGCGCGAAGAAGCCGGGGTGTTGTTATTTCAGCCGATAGGAGAAGAACAATCGTCTTTTGACATAAAAAAAAGCGCCTTTGAGGAACTAAAAAAATTTCGTGGCGTTTTGCCAAAGGACTTTGACTACAAAAATGAACGATTGAAACGGATAGATGAAAAATATGATAGTATTCATTGACACCAACCTGATTGTAGACTATTTGGCGGACAGGGGAGCATTCGCCGAAGCCGCTGAATTAATATTCGGCAAGTGTTCCGATGGCACATTATCCGGCTATGTGTCGTCTAACGCTATCTCAGATGTATTTTATATACTGCGAAAAGAATTTACTGTTGAACAACGGAAAAAAATGTTATTTAATTTATGTAGACTGGTAAGAGTAACAGGACTTGAGCATGAAGATGTGGTATCGGCTATTACAAACGAAGAATTTAAAGATTTGGAAGATTGTTTACAGAGTGAATGTGCCGGAAAGATTGGTGCCGATTACATAATAACGCGGAATATCGATGATTTTATAGCCTCGGTTATACCTGCAATTACACCGTCTGATTTTTTGCGTCTGCTTTGATACAAGGGACAATAGCTATGGTTGGTGCTATGGTAATGATGTGTCTAATTGTACAAAATACGGCAGACTGTATACATTGAGAGTGGCAGAAAGGGTTTGTCCGGCTGGGTGGCGTTTACCAACGCGTGAAGATTGGGTACTTTTGGTTCAAGATATCGGTAGTGATGCTGGGAAACAACTTAAATCACAAACCGGTTGGAGTAATAATGGCAACGGGACGAACTCGTCAGGTTTTTCAAAGAATACACGTTCTTCGAAAATATGGCGTAGTCATCCCGTTATAATTCAGGCTTCAGCGATACCGCCCTGTTCAGCCTCTCCGTCATAAACAGCATAAGCCCCGCGAGGCCCAAAAGGAACGCCGGGTACAGGGCGATGCTGATGTTGCCCGCTATCAACCCAAAGAGCGGCGGCATGAGGGCTGAGCCGGTGTAGGCGCTTGCCATTTGCACGCCTACTATCGCCTGAGAATTTTCCTTGCCGAAGTTTGCGGGCGTGGCGTGGATGATTGCGGGGTATACCGGCGCGCAGCCGAGGCCGATTATGATAAGGCCGTTTAAGCAGAGCCAGTCGGGAGCCCCGGGGAGCCAGACGGCGAAGACCCCAAGAATCATCACGCAGATACCGGCCCGTATCATGTTCCTGTCGCCTATCCTGTCGGATATGAACCCGCTCAAAAACCGTCCCCCGGTTATCCCCATATAAAAAAACGCCGCGTACGCCGCCGCGGTCTCCGGATTGATTCCCCTCTGTAAAACGAGGAAGCTGCTCGCCCATAATCCCGCGGTCGATTCCAGCGCGCAGTAGCCGAAGAACGCAGGCAAGATGAATTTCACGCCTCTGATTTTTATTATCTGCGGTAATTTCAGGGCGGGGGAGCGGCCGCGCCCGTCATCCGCCGTCCCTGCATTTTGTTTTTTCCACAAAGGCAGGCTGAAAAACAGTACCAGCGCCAATATAATCTGGACAATCCCCACTATCCGGTACCCCTCGTTCCACCCGCTGCCGCCTGTCAAGCAGTACCCCATAATATAAGGCCCGATAGACGCCCCCACGCCCCAGAAGCAGTGCAGCCAGTTCATGTGCCGCGAGGCGCAGCGCAGCGCCACATAGTTATTCAGCGCGGCATCCACCGCCCCCGCGCCGAGGCCGTAGGGCACCGCCAGTACGCACAGCATCCAGAAAGACGCTGCCGCCGAGAACCCGAACAGCGCCGCGGCGGTCGCCAAAACGCTCACAGCTGTAACCATCCCCGCCCCGAACCGCTTGGTCACCCTGTCCGACAGCAGGCTCGACAGTATCGTCCCGCCGGCGATGATCATGTAGACTATCCCGGCAAACGATACCGGTGCGCCCATCCCCGCCCGCATGACGGGCCAGGCGGATCCGAGCAGCGCGTCGGGCAGGCCGAGGCTGATGAAGGAGAGGTATATCAGCGCGAGGAGGATTGAGTACATGGTCTGTGCTTTCGAGGGTAGCGGATTATCATCATGGATAAAATACATTGTGCCTTTGACTTTGACGTTGACTTTTTAAAAAGACTATGGGATTATGTTTTGTCGGTGCCTTGAGCCGATGCCATCCCATGATACTGGGGAAAAGAGGCCCCTTGCGGCACGGGCGGGAGCATGCAATCACTTGCATTAAAAGCTCGGCCGCCGAAGAATTCGCTCACGGTTGCAGAACCCGATTCGTACAGTGAAGTTTGGAACACCCTGTACGCGACACGGCCCACGCCCGGGCGTGGTGTTTTGACTTGTCCGCGTACCGTAGAAGCGAACTCCTTTCATGCCGGGCGGCGAGTAGTTCCATTGGTGCGAATGCTTCTGCGGCCGAGATGTGAATACATGGATTGCATGCTCCCGCCGGCACAGCAAGCCGCCTCTTTTCCCCAGTATCATGGGATGGCGCCGGCACAATGAGGCGACAAAACATAATCCCATAGTCTTTTGACCTTTATTTTGACCTTGACTTTTATTTTGACTTTAGCTACGCTAAACCCCAATTTACCAATAAATTTTTACACAAATCTTGCCATTCCGGCCACTATAATGTAGATTTATGATACGGCTGTTTAACCATGATTTAGCCCAAAGGAACTTGCAGGATGAACGTATCAGCCGGCGGTAAAAGCAGGCGTGCTGCAAACTGCGTTTTTGGCGCGGCGGCTGCGGTGGTGCTGTTATCGGTTTCGGCGGTTAATGCGCAGGGTGGGAGTTTTACTGATGCGCGGGATGGGAAGACGTACCGTACGGTGAAGATTGGGAATCAAACGTGGATGGCGGAGAATCTCAATTATAAGACCGGTAATTCCGTCTGTTATGCTAACAAAGAAAGTAATTGTCGAAAATACGGACGGCTTTACGACTGGGATGACGCGATGAAGGCTTGTCCTGCGGGGTGGCATTTGCCGGGTGATGAGGAGTGGACGGCGTTGACGGATTTTGTGGGCGGAGAAGAGACGGCTGGAACTAAATTGAAGTCGAAGACAGGGTGGTCTAAGGGTCAGTACTATAAAGCCGCTACGGACGATTACGGGTTCTCGGCCCTGCCGGGCGGCTACTACTCAGATGGCAGCTTCAACTACGCCGGCTACCACGGCGTATGGTGGAGCGCCACGGAGGGCAGTGCGGACAACGCCTGGTACCGGGACATGCGCTACTACTACGTAGGCGTGACCAGGGATCACGACTTCAAGACGGGCTTGTTTAGTTTGCGTTGTGCGCAGGACTCCGCGGCACCGCAGTAGCGCAGGCCGCGCCCGCAAAAAAAACAGGGCCGCCCTCCCTGGCCGGCCCTGCATTACTGCTGTATCTCGGGGCTATGTTCAGATTATTGTATAGTGTCGTACCGCACCCCGGCTTGTAGGGTCCTCCCCTTGATTGCGGCGAGATCGCTCACCGTGCAGATCCAGAACCCCTTCTGCCGCAGGCCGTCGATCATTGCCGGGATCGCGGCTACGGTGTTTGGGGCGGTGTTGGGCTCGTGGCAGTTTATGATCCCGCCGTCGGCCGCGTTGTTGAGCACGTTATTGGCGATTGCGGACGACGTAATCCCGCTCTGGTAATCCTGGCTCCAAATGCTGACGCCTATGATGGCGAGGCCCTGCTGCGTGCAGACGGCCGTCAGGTTGCTGCCGTACTCGACGCTGGGCGCGCGGAAGAGTTTGACGTCTTTGCCTGTGATGCCTTTGATGGCAGTCGTCGCGGCTGTCAAGCTTGCGCTGATTGTGTTCGCGGCGGTGCTGCCGCCGAGGCCGCTGTAGCCGTCGGAGTGGTTGGCGAGCTCGTGGCCGGCGTCGTGGATCGCCTTAGCCTGCGATTGATTGCCGCGGATGTTCTGCCCTATCAGGAAGAACGTCGCCTTGACCTTCTTGCTTTCGAGCGCGGAGAGCAGGCTGCCGGTTTGGGAACCGGGGCCGTCGTCGAAAGTCAGCGCCGCGTATTTTGTGGGCTTGGAGGCGTAGCCGTAGAGCTGCCAGTTCCTGTCGATGTAATTGAGGAGGCTGTCCCTCGGTGTCATCGGGGGAGGTATGACGGATGTGTCCGGAGGTGTTGTCGTCGTGTCCGGTGGGTTGATGACGGATGTGTCGGGAGGATTGATAACGGACGTATCGGGTGGATTGATAACAGCCGTGTCCGGCGGATTGATGACGGAGGTATCTGGCGGGTTGATAACAGTTGTGTCCGGTGGATTGATGACAGCCGTATCTGGCGGATTAATAATTGATGTGTCCGGCGGATTGATAACGGACGTATCCGGCGGATTAATTATGGATGTATCGGGCGGATTGATAACAGCCGTATCCGGCGGCGTACCGGTCGTATCCCCGGGAATAACCACACCCGTAGAGTCCCCGCCCACAACCGTCCCCGCATTACCGGGATTATCGCTGCACCCGACCATCCCGAAGAAGACGAGCGCGGCCAGCGCCAGCAATAATAATCCATAAAAAGTAACTTTACCCATCAATACCCCCCGTTTGGTAGAGAAAAGTGTCAATATATACCGAATACGCATGAGATTAGGCCGATATTGTCAAAAATATCGCCGCCGGCAGTGTCCGGGGATAGACGTGGGACATCGTTCAGATTTTTCAAGGTCGGTATAAATCCGAAAAATGCTTAAAATTAGAAAAAATTACATTTTCTATTGATATTTTATCGGGAATGTACTATATTATGTATATAAATCAGTATGTAAAAGCGTACATAAATATGTACATATACAGAAAGGGAGGCATTTTTTTATGTTAGCGCTTAGAACGGTAGACCTGCGCAATGACTTCAAGCGTGTCAGCGATATCATAAACGCAGGGGAGAGGATTCTCATCGCACGGCCCAAAAACCAGAATTTGGTGGTTTTGAGCGAAAGAGACTACAACGAGCTCGAGAAAGCCAAGAGGAACGCCGAGTATCTAGAAAAAATTGACCGCTCGGCGCGCCAAATTGAAGAGGGCAGGGTGGTAGTCAAAACTATGGAACAGCTTGAGGCCATGGCGAAATAGTGAACAGCCTTATCACCATAGTCCGCTCTCTCGCGCAACAATCCGAAAACAGCGGCACCAATGCCGCCTGTCAATTGCCAGCCAACACGCGGCGGAACGCATCTTGCGGGGATGGGATACTGGGCGATGAGCAGCGGTACGTTTACGAGCGCATGGAGGGCACCGCCGGCACGATGTTCGTTACCGGCAAGGCGGGTACGGGTAAATCATTCCTGCTTAAATATTTCAAGGAGAACTCGCGAAAGAAGATCGCCGTGGTCGCGCCCACCGGGGCCGCCGCGATTAATGTGGGCGGGCAGACCATACACTCGTTCTTCCACCTTGCGCCCGACGTGCAAATCCCCGAAAATATCGAGCCGATAACGTCTACGCGCCTGCTGCGCCTGCTCAGATGCGTGGAGACCATCGTCATAGACGAGGTCTCTATGGTCCGCGTAGACCTCATGGACATGATCGACACAAAACTCCGCCTCGCCAACGAAAACGCCCTGCCATTCGGCGGCAAGCAGGTGATAATGTTCGGCGACCCGTACCAGCTGCCGCCGGTGGTAGACGACGACGGGATCCGCGACTACCTCATGAACACGTACCGGAGCGAATTCTTCTTCGCGGCACCCGTATTCAAAGAACGTCCGCTTGCGACCTACGAACTCTCCAAAGTGTACAGGCAGGGCGCCGACAGGGAGTTCATCGACCTCCTGAACAAGGTGCGCGACGGCAGCGTTGACACGGGGGACATCGCCGGCTTCAATAAAAAGTGCGTGCGTCGGCCCGACGAGGGGCAGCTCTGCCTGACGCTCGTGCCCACCAACGCGGCGGCCAACTGGATAAACAGCGAAAAACTGCGCAAGATAGACGCGCCGCAATTCATGTATCAGGCGGAAATAACCGGAAAGATAACGCAGTCGGAATACCCGACAGAGGTCGACCTCAAACTAAAGGCCGGCGCGCTGGTCGTGATGCTCGAGAACAGGGACGGCTGGGTCAACGGGAGCCTGGGCATAGTATCCTACCTCGACAACGATTTCGTGAGGGTGACGATAAACGGCACCGAGCACACGATAGACAAGAAAGTGTGGGAGAAGAAAAAATACTCGTACGACCACAAAACAAAAAGCTTGACAAACGAGATTATAGCCACATTCAAACAGTACCCCGTAAAGCTCGCGTGGGCGCTCACTATACACAAGGCGCAGGGCCAGACCTACAAAACAGTTGCGATAGACATGGGCAGCGGCGCATTCGAAAGCGGGCAGGCGTACGTGGCGCTCTCCCGCTGCGTATCAATGGACACGCTGTACCTGCTCAAACCAATACGGTACGAAGACATAAAAGTCAGCGCGGACGTAGTGGAATTCATGCGCCCCGCCGGGGGCGGCCAGCATGTAATAGACGTCGGCGGTTACGAGCAGGGGCTGCTATCCTCGCAAATTCAGCCGGATGACTCCGAAATTCAAATGGTGAGCAGCATCCGGCGCGGCGAGGCGGAGGGCATCGCCAAAAAGCTCAAGGCCATAGGCGTTAACGCGGAGACAATAGCCGCGGCTACAGGGCTGGCGGTTGAGGAGGTTTTTGGGTTGTAGGGGGTTGTGTTGTACTGACCCACCCCTGATTTATTGGACACCCATAAATACCTAAAATTATTTTAATTATAGGAGGATTTATGGGGAAGAATCTGTTTAAGGTAGGCGTTGATTTCGACCGCGAGAAGCGCAACATCGGAGAGTGGAAGTACGAGGAGGCTGAGGGGTGACTTGGCGGCGGATAAAGTTGGATGGAGGAATGTGTATAATGCAATATTGTTGGATGATAACCTTACGATGTAAAAGTATTGCAGAACCGGCAGCGGATGTGCGGTGATATTAGCGTTTTGACGGACACTTTTTGAAGGGAGGGTTTTGTTATGGTCAGGATACTGATTTTGATTGCGGTTTTGGCCGGATCGGTGTTTGCGAGGCCCGGAGAGGAGAGGGATGTTGCCATTCCGGAAAGCGCCGCAGAGCTTATTCCTGCCAAATTTGTGCTTTTTGAGGTGATACGTGGAGACTTGAACAAGGACGGCGAGGAAGACCTCGTTTTGATAATCAAGGGGACGGACAGGAGGCGGTTTGTGAAGGATGAGTACCGCGGCGAGCGTTTGGACCGCAACCGCCGCGGCATTGTCATTGCTTTCAAAAATGGCGATACCTACGAGCGCGTGATGGAAAACCGTACCTGCTTCTCTTCGGAACAGGAAGACGGCGGTATATACTTTCCGCCCGAACTGTGCGTTTACATAAAGAACGGTAATCTGTTCATCAACTACTACCACGGCAGATACGGTGACTGGACCTATAATTTCAGATATCAAAATTCAGATTTCGAGCTGATTGGCTATGACCGCGCCGAAATGTTTGGCCCTATTCTCGATTGGTCGGCAAGTATAAATTTCATGACAAAAAAGATGCTGAAAAAGGATAATCTGAATCGGGAAGCGGATATAGCAGAGGAAGAAGTGATTAAGGAGACTTGGAAAAACATCACATTCAAAAATCTGATAAAGCTGCGGAAAGTCGCCGATTTTGACGCGTTATACTCGGAAACTATATTCGAGATTATATATGGATACAAAAGTAAGCGGTAATTAGCACGCGGGATCCAGCGGCGGCTGGGAGATAAAGGGTTTTCGCAAAAATCCAGGGTTTCTCCGCCGTGCATTATATTGCAATATCGTAAACTTGGGCGCCTCGCGGGGATGCTTTTTGACGGACACTTTTTGACAGGAGATTTTTTGTATGATCAGGACAATGATGTTGACGGCGGCGCTTATCGCCTTTCTGATGTTCGGCGCGGCGTACGCGCAGGACAGCACGTTCACCGACCCCAGAGATGGCCAGAAGTACCGCACGGTAACGATAGGGGATCTGGTGTGGATGGCGGAAAATTTGAAATTCAGGCCGAAAACCGATAATACATGGTGTTATGGCAATGATAATTCCAATTGTGAAAAGTACGGCAGGTTATATGTCTGGAATGCCGCGATGAACGCTTGCCCGGCCCCGTGGCGTTTGCCTACTGATAAAGACTGGGACGATCTGGTTGGGGAGATTGACGATGAAGACGACGCTGGCGTCACGCTTAGATCTAAAGCCGGTTGGAGCAATGATGGCAACGGTACCGATAAACTCGGCTTCTCGGCCCTGCCGGGCGGCTACCGCAGCGCCAATGATGGCCACTTCTACGACGCTGGCTCGCGCGGCAGCTGGTGGAGCGCCACGGAGCGCGGGAGAGGCATTGCGAGGGTCAGTGACATGGATTCGGGCGATAGCGAATTGTCCGCGAACAACCTCAATAAGAGCTACGGGCTCTCGGTCCGCTGCACTCGTGATGGGGCGGTTCAAAGCCCGGCAGCCGGCGTGCCTGCCGCCAAAACAGCGCCTGTAACGCCGCCTCCGGCTCAACACGTAACGGCCCCGGCAACTTCATTTACCGACCCCAGAGATGGCCAAACGTACCGCGTTGTGAAGATAGGGAAGTTGACGTGGATGGCGGAAAATTTGAAATTTAGGCCGAAAATCGATAATACATGGTGCAGCGGCCATGATAATTCCAATTGCGACAAGTACGGAAGGTTATACACATGGGACGCGGCGATGGCGTCTTGCCCGGATGGGTGGCGTTTGCCTGCTAATGGAGACTGGGACGATTTGGTGTTGGCGGCTGACGGCAAAAACAAAGCGGGCGGCACGCTTAAATCTAAAGCCGGTTGGAGCAAGGATGGCAATGGCTCCGATAAAATCGGTTTTTCGGCCCTGCCGGGCGGCTACCAGCACGGCGGCAGCGGCGCCATCAACCGCAGCTACGACCTCGGCTCGCGCGGCTACTGGTGGAGCGCTACGAAGGCTACGGAGTACGGGAGTTTCTACAGGTGGTACCGGGAGATAAGCTCGGACGGCAGCGAAGTGTCCGAGAAATACTACGCAGGTGGCCAGGGCTTCTCGGTCCGCTGCGCTTTTGACGGGGTGTTTCAAAGCCCGGCAACGGGCGCGGCCGCCGGTAAGGCCGCCGCGGTAACGCCGCCTCCGGCCGCGCCGCCGCAGCCAAGCACGTTCACAGACCCCAGAGACGACCGGAAGTACAGCACGGTAACGATAGGGGATTTGGTGTGGATGGCGCAAAACTTGAATTTCAGGCCGCAAAACGAAGATGAACTTGATGAAGATGATGTAGAAACCTGGTGTCTCAATAACGATAAATCCAATTGTGACAAGTACGGCAGGTTATACACGTGGCACGCGGCGATGGCCGCTTGCCCGGCGGGGTGGCGGCTGCCTACAAAAGAAGACTGGGAAAAGTTGGTTTGGGAAGCCGACGGTAAAGATGCTGCGGGGAGCCGCCTTAAATCGACGAGCGGTTGGTATAAAAATGTTAATGGTACGGATAAATTCGGCTTCTCGGCCTTGCCGGGCGGCAAGAGATTCCGTGATCGCAGCTTCGGTGGTGACAAAGGGGGCGGCTTCTGGTGGACTTCCACGGAGCGCAAACCCAGAGAGGCGTACTACCGTGTCATGAGCAGCCACTGGGCCGGGGAACCCACAAGCGAAGTGGAAGGGAACGACGGCAACAAGTACGACGGCATGTCGGTTCGCTGCGCTCGTGATGCGGCGGCTCAAAGCCCGGCAACCGGCGCGTCTGCGCCTCAGCCCGCCGCCAAAACAGCGCCTGTAACGCCGCCACCGGCCGCATCGCCGTCAGGTACGTTCACCGATCCCAGAGACGGCCAGACGTATCGTACGGTGAAGATAGGGAAGTTGACGTGGATGGCGCAGAATTTGAACTACATAAAGCCGCAAACCGAAGATAATTGGTGTTACGACAACGATAATTCCAATTGCGGCAAGTACGGCAGATTATATACGTGGAACGCTGCGATGAACGCTTGCCCGGCGGGGTGGCGTTTGCCTACTAAGGATGAATGGGGTGATTTGATTTGGGAGACCAGTGAAAGATATGACGCGGATATAGCGCTTAAATCGAAAACCGGCTGGCGCCGTAATGGTACCGATAGATTCGGCTTTTCGGCCCTGCCGGGCGGCCGCCGCTTGGACGATGGCCGCTTCTATCGCGTTGGCTCCCACGGTGTATGGTGGAGCGCCACAGTGGAGTACCACAGCGGCCCCGCAAGTTGGAGCGCCACAGTGGGGCGCCATAGCAACCTCGCGCGGTACGTGGAGATTGAATCGAATGATAGCCTAAATAGTATTGCTAACTACTACACCCGCGACATTAGCGAAGGGTCCTCGGTTCGCTGCATTCGTGATGTGACGGCTCAACGTTCGGCAACCGGAGCGTCTGCGTCTAAACCTGCCGCCCAAACCGCGCCTGTAACGCCGCCTCCGGCCGCATCGTCGCCGTCAAGCCCGTTCACCGATTCCAGAGATGGCCAGACGTACCGTACGGTGAGGATTGGCAATAAGACGTGGATGGCGCAGAATATCAATTATAAAACAAAGGACAGCTGGTGGTGTTACGGCAACGATAATTCCAATTGCGATAAGTACGGTAAATTGTACACCTGGGATGCGGCGATGGAGGCATGTTCGGCCCCGTGGCGTTTGCCTTCCAATAAAGAGTGGGACGAATTGCTTTGGGCGGAAGGTAATGAACGATTTGCGGGTAATGCGCTTAAATCGAAAACCGGTTGGAGCGGTGATGGCAACGGTACCGATAAATTCGGCTTCTCGGCCCTGCCGGGCGGCTACCGGAACGGTGACAGCCGCTACAACGACACCATACGCTACCCACCATACAGTGGCCTCGGTTCGATGGGCCACTGGTGGAGCGCTACGAAGCACGCGCACAGCGGCATGTGGTGGTCCCTAAGCATATCTTCGGCGGGCTCCGGAGTGGGCACGAACTACTCCTATAATAACTCCGGGCTCTCTGTTCGCTGCATTCGTGATTAGGCGGGGAGGGGAGGTTCAAAACAGGCGTTTTTTGCAAAAATCCCGACGTTACCGCCGGGCATTATATTATATTGTAATATCGTAAAACTTGGGCGCCTCGCGGGGATGCTTTTTGACTGACACTTTTTGACAGGAGATTTTTTGTATGATCAGGACAATATTAACTTGTATGGCAATCACAGCCCTTGCGCTCACGGCGGCTACCTTCACAGGGTGCAAAGGCGAGAGCAAAGACAAGCCAGCCGCCGCAGCCGTTGCCAAAACACCGCAACCGTTTGTTCACGCCGCGGAGTTCAACGGCGAGAAAATTCCGATAACCGTTTTCTACTCGCAAGTTTCGGAGAACGAGATACGTTTGGACAGTTTGGTTTTCGAGCATGACGGCAAAACTCAAACAGTCCGCCTTCAGGAATTTGAAGGCGTGTTGAATTTTTCCGATGCCGACTTGGATAAATTCGGTTATATTTCGCTTTCCGATTATAATTTTGACGGCTCTTTTGACATTGGCATTTACAGCGGAACAAGCGGCGTATCGAATACAAAGAATGAAATTTTCATCTACAATGCGGAAACAAAAAGCTTTGCCCATAACGAAGAACTGTCTGCCCTTGCCAATATAGAGCTTGATAGCAAAACGCAGGCAATACGCTCCGCTTGGAAGGGCGGAATTGCCGGCCTGGAATATTATTCTTACGAATACAAATGGGAAGAAGGCAAATTAACGCTTATCGGCAGCGTGAAGCAAGATTATGATGAAACTTCTGAAAATTACATTCGCATAACCCAAACTCTGCAAAAGGGCAAATTGAAGCAAAAGACAGACACTATTTATGACGCCGAGCCGTTGATAGACGCGAGAGACGGGCAAACCTACCGCACTGTGAAAATCGGCAAGCAAACGTGGATGGCGCAGAACCTGAACATCAAATCGGCCAAATCTGAGTGCTATGATAACAAAGAGAGCAACTGCAAAAAATATGGCAGGTTGTATAATTGGGATGAGGCAATGAAAGCTTGCCCCGTTGGATGGCATTTGTCTGATGGAAATGAATGGTATGCGTTATTTGAGTATGCTGGAGGCCGTGAAGTCGCAGGAAAGAGACTTAGAGCAAAAAGTGGCTGGAAGGATGGAGGCAATGGCACAGATAAATTCGGATTTTCGGCCCTGCCGGAACCGGGCGGCAGAGAAGGCGGCTGGTGGAGCAGCAGCGACTACAATAGTCCCATAAATATATACTCCGAGAGTGCCGGTTACGGGGATATGTACCCTCGGGAATCTTTGTTCTCAGTTCGTTGCGTCAAAGATTTAGTATCCAGTGAGTCACAATCAATTGAGTGGAGTGCAAGCTCCACAATGGCATCGCAAGGAATAATCAGCTACTATGCGGCATTCCTGAAAAGCACAGACAATTCTGCTGCGTGGTGCGAAGGCGTGGAAGGCCAAGGCATTGGCGAGCGAGTAAATGCGAAAGTTAAAGCTGTTGACTCAACGCACATTAAATCGCTGGTGATTGCGAACGGCTACGCAAAAAACCAAGCAACGTGGAAAAACAATTCCAGAATAAAAACGCTTCGCCTCTATGTTGGCGGCAAGCATTGGGAAGATTTGCATTTAAGCGACAACATAAAGGCGCAAACAATCCAGCTCCGGAAAAGCATTCCCTTTGAAGGCGGCAATCAGTTGGATTTGAGCTTTGAAATTGCGGAAGTGTATCCGGGCAGCAAATTTGAGGACGCTTGCATAACCGGAATTTTGTTTGATATTTACAGGGGTGATGATATTGTTGATCTGCGAGACGGCCAAAGCTACCGCATTGCGAAAATCGGCAAGCAAATATGGATGGCGGAGAACCTCAATTACGCTCCGCGATTTTGCTATGATGACAAAGAGAGCAATTGCGAAAAGTATGGTGGGTTATATGGTTGGAATGGAGCAGTTGGCGCTTGCCCAGCCGGTTGGCATTTGCCTGGTGGTAGGGAATGGGAGGCATTATTTAAATATGCCGGAGGCGATGAAGTCGCAGAAAAGAAGCTCAAAGCAACAAGCGGCTGGAACAAGCAAAAGAGCAATGGCACAGATAACTACGGATTTTCGGCCCTGCCTGGCGGCTGCCGTCCGCCTGGGGACAAGTTTTACGACATTGGCTACTACGGCAGTTGGTGGACTCCTGCTGAATATGGAGATGGCGAAAAAGACTGGGCTACCTCCGTATCCATAGGCGAAAGCGAAAGCGGTGAGTGCGGCAGCACATTTAAGTGGTTCGGGCGTTCAGTCCGCTGCGTGAAGGATGAATCAATAGAAAAAGGAGAACAGAAATGAATAAATCAGCATTAATTTACTTGGCAATCGCAGCCCTTGCGCTCACGGTGGCAGCACAGCCCATAGAATGGACTGCAAGCTCTACGCTGGCTCCGCAAGGAAAAAACCGCTACAATGTTACAAACCTGCAAAGCACAGACCCTTCTCTTGCATGGTGCGAAGGCGTAAAAGGGCAAGGCATTGGCGAGCGAGTTAATGCGAAAATCATAGCTTCTGACTCAGCGCACATTAAATCGCTGGTGATTGTGAACGGCTACGCCAAAGACCAAACCACGTGGCAGAACAATTCCCGAATAAAAACTCTTCGCCTCTATGTGGGTGGCAAGCATTTAAGCGACTTGCATCTAAGCGACAGCATAAAGCCGCAAATAATCCAGCTGCCGGAAAGCATTGCTGTGAAAGGCGATAATCAACTGGATTTGAGTTTTGAAATCGCGGAAGTGTACCCTGGCAGTAAATTTGAGGATGCTTGCATGACGAGCATTTTGTTAGATATTGATAACGGCATGAATATTGTTGATCCACGAGACGGGCAAATATACCGCGCAGTGAAAATCGGCAATGACACGTGGATGGCGCAGAACCTGAACTTCAAAACAGAGAAATCCAAGTGCTATGATAACAAAGAGCGCAACTGCGCAAAGTATGGCAGGCTGTATGAATGGGCTGAGGCAAAGAAGGCTTGCCCAACCGGATGGCATTTGCCCAGTAATAGTGAATGGAGAGTATTAATTAGTTATGTTGGAGGAGAAGTTGCTGCAGGGACGAAATTGAGAGCCACAAGTGGCTGGAAAACAGGCGGTGATTTAAAACAAGGCACAGACGACTTTGGCTTTTCGGCTCTGCCGTGCGGTCGTTCCGTTGATGGAAGTTTCGACGATCACAATATTAACAACAAAGGCAACTGGTGGAGTTCCAGAGAGAGTTATAACTCTGCCTACAGCCATGGCATATCGCACATGATGGCCGTCCAGCACACCAACTATAAGTCACACTTTTTATCTGTGCGTTGCGTACAAGACTTAGTCGAAGCCAAGGCCGTCACCCCAACCGTTACAGTCAAACAACCAGCAACTATTGCCGGCAACAACTCAAAAGCGAGTAAGGACAGCTCCATCACCGACCCGCGAGACAAGCAAACCTACCGCATAGTGAAAATAGCCAACGACACATGGATGGCGCAGAACCTAAGCTTTAAAACAGATAAATCCAAGTGCTATAAAGATGATGAGATCAACTGCGCAAAGTATGGCAGGCTGTATGAATGGGATGAGGCAAAGAAGGCTTGCCCTGCCGGATGGCATTTGCCCAGCGATGCGGAATGGGATTCATTAATTGTTTATGCTGGAGGGCAAGAAACTGCAGAAACGAAATTGAAAGCCACAAGTGGTTGGTATTATAGCAACAACAAAGGCACAGATGACTTTGGCTTTTCGGCTCTGCCGGGCGGCAGCTACAAATACAGTCCTGTCAGTAGCGGCTTCTTTTGGAGTTCTATTGACCACGGCTACTGGTGGAGCGCCACCAATTATGAGTACAATAGCAACTACGCCTACTATCGGGAAATGAACTACTATCGCAGCAACAATGTGGCCCAAAAACAACACGACAGTAAGTCTAACTTATTTTCAGTTCGGTGCGTTCAGGAGGCAGAATGAAAAATCCCACATTAACTTATATGGCAATCGCCGCCCTTGCGCTCACGGCGGCTACCTTCACAGGGTGCAAAGGCGAGGGCAAAGACAAGGCCGCCGCCGAACATTCCGTTGCCAAAACACCGCAGCCGTTTGTTCATGCCGCGGAGTTCAACGGCGAGAAAATTCCAATAACCGTTTTCTATTCACAAGTTTCGGAGAACGAGATGCGTTTGGACAGTTTGTTTTTCGAGCATGACGGCAAAGTTCAAACAGTTCGCCTTCAGAAATTTGAAGGAGTGCTGAATTTCTCCGATGCCGACTTGGATAAATTCGGTTATATTTCGCTTTCCGATTATAATTTTGACGGTTCTTTTGACATTGGCATTTACAGCGGAACAAGCGGCGTATCAAACACAAAGAATGAAATTTTCATCTACAATGCGGAAACAAAAAGCTTCGCCCATAACGAAGAACTGTCTGCCCTTGCCAATATAGAGATTGATAGCAAAATGCAGGCAATACGCTACGCTTGGAAAGGCGGAACTGCGGGCTTGGAGTATTATTCCTACGAATACAAATGGGAAGAAGGCAAATTAACGCTTGTCGGCAGCGTGAAGCAAGATTATGATGAAACTTCTGAAAATTATATTCGCATAACCCAAATTCTGCAAAAGGGCAAATTGAAGCAAAAGACAGACACTATTTATGACGCTGAGCCGTTGATAGACGCGAGAGACGGACAAACCTACCGCACAGTGAAAATCGGTAAGCAAACGTGGATGGCGCAAAACCTGAACATCAAATCGGCCAAATCTGAGTGCTATGAGAACAAAGAGAGCAACTGCAAAAAATATGGCAGATTGTATAATTTTGCGGAGGCAATGAAGGCTTGCCCTGAAGGTTGGCATTTGCCGACTGGTAGGGAATGGGGGGCGTTAACTATTTATGCGGGAGATAGAACCGCAGGAACGAAATTGAAAGCCAAAAGCGGTTGGAATACCGACTATGATTATATTAAAGGTACAGATAAATTCGGTTTTTCGGCCCTGCCGGGCGGCTGCGACTGTGGCCTTAGTGCTGGCAAATACGGCTTTTGGTGGTTCAACGATGAGTATCGAGGCACCTACCGCGGCGAAGAATATGCCAGTAGTAATGCTTACTCCCCTTGGCAGATGTCCTACAACAGCGAGTTCTCCATCGTAGGGGACATCTACGATGAGGCAAACCTGTTTTCTGTGCGCTGCGTGAAGGATGAATCAACAAAAAAAGAAGAACAACAATGAATAAAGCCGCTCTAATCGGTATTACCGAAGCCGCCGCGATTGTTTTTAACGGCGCGCGAGGTATTAAAGACGCAGGATGATGGGGGAGCGGTACGGGTAGAATTTGCGGTGGATGTGCGGTGATATTGTGTGGGCGTTTTGGTGATAGCCGTGCATCATATTATATTGTAATATCGTAAACTTGGGCACCTCGCGGGGATGCTTTTTGACGGACACTTTTTGACAGGAGATTTTTTGTATGATCAGGACAATATTAACTTGTATGGCAATCGTTGCCCTTGTGTTCGCGGCGGCAGCACAGCCTGTTGAATGGACTGCAAGCTCCACGCTGGCTCCGCAAGGAGAAAACGACTACATCGTGGAAAACCTGCAAAACGCAGACCCTTCCGTTGCGTGGTGCGAAGGCGTGAAAGGGCAAGGCATTGGCGAGCGTGTAAATGCGAAAATCAAAACTTTTGACTCAGCGCACATTAAATCGCTGGTGATTGTGAACGGCTACGCCAAAGACCAAGCAACGTGGAAAAACAATTCTCGCATAAAAACGCTTCGCCTCTATGCTGACGGCAAGCATTTGAGCGATTTGCATCTAAGCAACATCATAAAGCCGCAAATAATCCAGCTGCCGGAAAGCATTGCTATTAAAGGCGGCCATCCGTTGGATTTGAGCTTTGAAATAGCGGAAGTGTATCCGGGCAGCAAATTTGAGGATGCTTGCATTACGAGCGTTGCGTTTGATGTTTATGTAGGCACAGATATTGTTGACCCACGAGATAAGCAAATATACCGCACGGTGAAAATCGGCACTCAAAACTGGATGGCAGAGAACTTAAGCTTCAAATCGGATGGCTCCCGGTGCTATGGAGACAATGAGCGCAACTGTGAGAGGTATGGCAGGCAGTATAATTGGGAAGAGGCTATGAAAGCTTGCCCAAGTGGTTGGCATTTGCCGAGTGATGAGGAGTGGGAGACTCTTGTGAAGTATGTTGATCCTAATGCAGGTTCAGGGTGTTGCAATAACAGAGCTGGAACGAAGTTGAAATCTAAGAGCGGTTGGAATGAATATGAAGGCAGATCCGGCAATGGAACGGATGAATATGGCTTTTCGGCTCTGCCGGGCGGCCACGGCTATGATAACGGCAGCTTCCGCAATGTCGGCGACTACGGCGGCTGGTGGAGCAGCACTGAGAACGATGCTGCCCGCGCCTACGGCCGGGGTGTGAACAACCAAAGCAGCACTGTGTACAGGGGGGGCCTCAGCGGGAAGTCTTACCGGTATTCAGTTCGCTGCTTGCGGGACTTAGGCGAAGTCAACAAAAAAGGAGAACAACAATGAATAAAGCCGCTCTAATCGGTATTACCGAAGCCGCCGCGGTTGTTTTTAACGGTGCGCGGGGTATTGAAGACGCCGGACGGTAAGCCGGTGCGGGTGGAGTTAAAGATTGACGTACGGTGAGAGGGGAATGCTGCCTTCGGTTCCGTTCAGGCAATGGCAGGGAGAGCGGGGAAAGGTGTATAAACTAGTATCTAAGTCATTGATATTATGATAGTTATGTGCCATCCCCCAAGTTATAAGCTATTCCCAGGCATTTGTGGCGTAAGGGCGGTGTTTGGGGCTTTTTGGCATTAGATATTGATTTTTGGGCCGTGCATTGTATTATATTGTAGTATTATCGCCTTTGTTACCGTGGGGATGCTTTTGACGGACACTTTTTGACTGGAGGTTTTTGTTATGGTCAGGATGCTGATATTGATTGCGGTTTTGGCCGGGCTGGCGTTTGCGAGGCCCGGAGAGGAGAGGGATGTTGCCCTTCCGGAAAGCGCCGCGGGGCTTGTTCCCGCCAAATTTGTGCTTTTTGAGGTGATACGTGGAGACTTGAACAAGGACGGCGAGGAAGACCTCGTTTTAATAATCAAGGGGACGGACAGGAGGCGGTTTGTGAAGGATGAGTACCGCGGGCTTTTGGACCGCAACCGCCGCGGCATTGTCATCGCTTTCAAAAATGGCGATACCTACGAGCGCGTGATGGAAAACCGTACCTGCTTCTCTTCGGAACAGGAAGACGGTGGTATATACTTTCCGCCCGCGCTGTGCGTTTACATAAAGAACGGTAACCTGTTCCTCCACTACGCCCACGGCAGATATGGTTCCGAAACCTATAATTTCAGATATCAAAATTCAGATTTCGAGCTGATTGGCTATGATAATACCAGTCAATCCGGACCTACCTTTAGAAACGGCGTAAGTTTGAATTTTATGACAAAGAAGATGTTGACA
>Ga0209755_10002147_pt1 | contig 27713 bp, 24 predicted proteins | sample TergutCo191P1_FD_187301 | JGI IMG/M metagenome (GOLD analysis project Ga0209755, IMG submission 187301) | Cornitermes sp. P1 segment gut microbial communities from Petit-Saut dam, French Guiana - Co191P1 (SPAdes) (version 2) | ecosystem: Host-associated > Arthropoda: Insects > Digestive system...
TCCGAAAGGACGTGTCCCGGTTGTTTCAGTTTTTAACTGGCCCGACACCCGGCTCCCATTCGGATAAAAAATGGTTTATCCATTAAATTGCCTACCCCCGGGCTGGAAAGGAGGTACAAGCCAGCGCCGGTCTCGGACTTCCGCGTCTGCGTCGCGGCATGTTTTATTTCATTGCCTCAAGGGAACATGAAATTTTTTCTTTTTCCGGCTGTACGGAAAACCGCCGAATCGTTTTTTATTCAATCGCCATTTTATTAAGATAATCAGCGAGAAAAAGATTATCATCGTCAATAAAATCTTTATAAGTATTATCATTACTTTCACTCCTTCGATTAACAAAATATTCAATTCTTATTATTTATTTTTCTCCTTTAAAATTGTTTTTTCATAATGCGCTCCAACTTTATGTATTTCTGAGTCATGAAATGTGATTGTCAACCCAGCAGAACCAAAATTAGGAGCCATTTGTAATAGATTCACAAGATCCGGATGCAGCCGTTCAAGATATTTATCAATTTTTTCCTGCGTTAACGGTATTTTAAAATCATCAAATGCGTTTTCTGGAATCATTAAACGCATTCCAACCTGCTTAGTTTTTATTTTTCCTTCACGTATCCCATGATAAATATCCTCTTCGCTGATTCCTTTTAGTTCTGCGGCTTCTTTTATTTTTAATAATTTAATTTCTGACTTTTCCATGTTCTTACCACCTGATAAAAAAACCCCTACTGGAATGGCACTTTTCCAATAGAGGCGTATAAATACCTGAATAACAGGTTATTTATTCTACTCATGCCGGCGTGCCTTCCGGTTACTGTATCAAAAATCACTGTCTCAAAAACAGTGACTTTCGATAACTCTATATCTGGTAAGGATTTAACGAAGGGTTTAGACAGAATGATCAAAAAAGTTCATTATCATTTCTTGATTTATAGTAGACTTAAATGAGGCTTTTCTAAAACTTCAGCTTTTGGAAAGGCTGTCTTAGATTTAAATGACTTGATTTTAAGGAGAGAAACATGCCGAAATCATTCGAGAACCTCGCGCAGCGAAGTATTAATTATTTTCTTGTATCAATGCCTCAGTTTACAGCAGTAAAATCTGAATCAGCAAATAAAAAAGAACAGGAAAACGCTTATAATTTTATCAAGGGAATATACGAAAAATTAAACAATAATCCGGAACTACTCGGATTAAAAATACAAGCTGACGATTGTTATCCTGATTGGTGGACGCCAAAGAAGGAAAAACCGGGACTTCCAGAAAAAATCCGCGGTAATATAAAAAGTATTAACATTTTTATAGAAACAATTTTTAACATCGTTAACACCGATAAATCAACAGGCACAGATGAAAACAAAAGCGGCATGCTTACGATAACGAAAGATACATTAATTTTAAAACCCGCAGTATTGAAACACTTATCAGCCTTTGGCATAAATCATGAAAAAGTTAAAGAAAATTTTATTTTTACTTTCCCTAAAGATACTTTAAAGGGATTAAAACTGCTTGCAGAAATCTCATCTGAATATTCAAAAAACAATTCAATTGAAATTCATAAAAAAACAATAAATCCATTTTTTCTATTTCTGCACGGAATTTTTAATCCGCAAACTTCGTATACAACTGAAATATTCAGAGGCTTATTTGAAAATAAAGAAGCATACGACAAATTGATAAATTATTTTGAGAATAATAAATTTATCCGTCTTGATAATAAAGAACACTCAGGCGGTATGAAATGCGATAAGGTTTCCTTCGATTATATAAAATTCTACGGCGAGCCGGATGGAAAAATCGGAAACTGCTGGAAAACAAGAAACTTCAGCGGAATAGAAATTACCTATGACGAGCTGACACAAAGCCAGACACGAGTCGGGATTCATCTTCCGTTTTTTTCTGAAATCCTCGAGAACACAGACAAGATGAGTGAATCATTAAGAAAATATGTGTCAGAGCAAAATAAATGCGGCGGATGCCGTTACTGCGTACAAATGGATAAAACAAAAACTAAGCCCCTTAGGTTTGTTAAAGTGGGAGAAAATAATATTTGCACGGTTTTTACATTTGGTTATCAATATAATCATTTATATGAAGGTATGTGGCTGCCGGACGCGGTATCGGAATTAATGGATTTTATCGATAAACTATTCGCGGACAGGCGGATGAAATAAAAATAACATAAAAAAAAATTTAAACACTTGACTTTGACGTCGTGTCGTTCATTAAACTGATTTTTGAAAGGAGACAAGCGAATGAACCTTATGACGATCAGCGAAGTCACAAGAACATTTAACATCACGACAAGAATGCTGCGGTATTATGATGAAATCGGATTACTGCCGAGTAAACGCAGAGAAGATTACGCGTACCGCGTATATGATGATTCTGACGCAAGACGTCTGCAGCAGATCATCACGCTCCGGAAACTGCGGATCCCGCTTAAGAAAATCGCGGTTATCGTCAATGATACAGAGCAGTCAAAAATTGTCGAAGTGTTTCAGGAAAGCATAAATGAAATTGATGAAGAAATTACGGCGTTACAGACAATCCGGGAAATTTTGCATATGTTTGTAATTAAATTAAATTCTTCGTCAAAAACAAAAATTAAAATCAACATGCTGGAAGACGATGAAGTTATAAGTGTCATTCAAACGCTCAGCCTTTCAAAAATTAATTTTAAGGAGGATCGTTCTATGGACGACCTGAGAAAAGCAAACGAGACATTATCAACATTAAAAAATGTTCGTATCATTTATCTGCCGCCAGCCACTGTCGCGTCAAGTCATTTTATCGGCAGTAATCCCGAGGACAACGCCGGAATACCGTTTGATGACTTTATCAGAAATTCGGGACTTGCTAAAATCAAACCCGATCTAAGAGTTTACGGATTTAATAATCCGTGTCCTAAGGGAGATGAAACTTACGGATATGAGTTTTGGGTAACAATTCCCGATGATATGAATGTGCCGTCTCCGCTAAAAAAGAAAAAATTTAAAGGCGGTTTATACGCGGCTCACTGTATTAAAATGGGAGATTTCCATGAGTGGCAGCTTTTAAGCAAGTGGGTTCATGAAAACGGCGAATATGTATACGAAGCAAGAGAACCTTTGGGGATGGACGGAAGCATAGAAGAACATCTTAACGCTTACTCCTACTATACTTGTGATAAAGAAACGGCGAATTTTATTCAACTTGACTTACTGATACCTGTAAGAGTAAACTGAGAAGCATAACAGATAACGCTCATGTGCTTCATAAACATGTGAGCGTTTTTTAAGGGAAGCATGAAAAAAGAAAAAAACAAATACGGACTTAACTGGATATTAAATAAAACAAAAGGCGTAAGACCGCAGCTCGCACTATATACAATCTTAATACTGATAAATACAGCCATTACAATTTCTGTCGCGTATTTTTTAAAACTATTTATAGATATTGCGACAGGCGAAACGGAATTATCGCTTTTATACATTGCGTTATTGGCAATGTCCGTGATAAGTGCAGGCGGTATAATCACCGTTATAAATTCTGTTCTGGCAAAATTAATTTACGGGAAAACCGAACGCGGCCTGCGAGTTGAGCTGATGAGCGTCATTCTATCAAGACGCATGATTGATATTTCCAAACAACATTCGGGTGAACTTCTTACAAAACTTACTTCCGATATTCAGGCAATCAGCAATTGCGCAATACAAATAATCCGTAATATGATCGGCGGAATCGCTTCCGCGTTATTAGCCATAACAATGATGTTTTATTTAAACTGGAAAATGGCTTTGATTATGCTTGTATTTACTCCGTTATTAATGATCGTTATGGGAATATTTACACCTTTTATGGAAAAGGCAAGCGCAAAAGACAAGAGGAACGATGAGATAACGCGAAGTTTGATGCAGGAAAACCTCAGCAGAATAATGCTGATTAAATCATATTTTTTACAGCTTAAAGTGATATTAAAAACAAAATTAACTTATGCGAATAAGTTAAAAAGCGGAATGAAACTGGGCAAGTGGGAAGGGCTTGTAGTGTTTTTCGGCGAGATGATCGCAAATCTGATGTTCATGGGAGGGATTGGAATCGGCGCGTATTTTGTACTAAACGGCGAAGTTACTATCGGAAGTTTGATTGCGATAATTCAACTTTTGAATTATGTGGTAAACCCCGTAGCGAATTTCGCAGGAACAATCGCGCAGATAGGACAGGCAACAGCTTCTTCAAACAGAATCGGAACTCTTTACGATCTTCCTGCAGACATAGAAGCCGTATCTGTTAATCCTGTGGATGCGCTGGAAATAGTTACGGAAAACATTAGCTTTTCCTATAACAATGACAATAAAGAAAATATTTTAGAAAATGTTAACATAACAATCAAAAAAGGAAATATAACAGGGCTCGCCGGAAAAAGCGGAAGCGGTAAAAGCACATTATTAAAACTTCTTATAGGTTTGTATACGCCCGAACGCGGGACAATCAAATTGAAACACGCGGACGGAGTTTTAAGCGGAGAGGAAATAATGCCGCAGATCGCGTATGTTCCGCCTGCAGATTATCTTTTTTCGGGTACAGTAACAGAAAATATTATAATGTCAGATAACGAGCCGCGTGTGAATGACATGAAAAACGCCGCATCCGGCGCGAATATTCTTGATTTTATCGAATCGCTTTCGGACGGTTTTGATACATTGATAGGAGAAAGCGGAGGAACAGTATCAAGCGGACAGGCGCAGCGTCTTGCAATCGCGCGGGCGATATATAAAAAGTCTCCTGTTATTGTTTTTGATGAACCTACAGCAAACCTTGACGTTGATTCAATAGAAAAGTTTCAGGCCGCCATCAGGCACCTTGCTAAAGACAAAATCTGCATTATAGTGACTCACGATGTATCAACGATAAATATTTGCGATAAAGTATACATAATCGAAAACAAACAGGTAAGAGAAAAGCTTGGCAATGAAGAACTAAATATAGAAAACTGATAATGTCCTTGAAAAAACGCTATTGAAAAATCCTGTTTATTATGATAACGTTATACCTTGCGTCAGGAGAGATGACCGAGCGGCCGAAGGTGTACGATTGGAAGTCGTATGTACCCGGAAGGGTACCGAGGGTTCAAATCCCTCTCTCTCCGAAAAATTAAAACATTAACAATGATTTAAACCGGAAGGAGTTGATATGGAAGAGCAGGTAAAAGCCGCTTTGGAAAATGTACGGCCGTCTTTACAGGCGGACGGCGGCGATGTAGAATTTGTATCAGTTAATAAAGAAGGCGTTGTATCAGTGCGGCTTACAGGAGCCTGCGGACATTGCCCGATGTCGCAAATGACTTTAAAAATGGGAATCGAAAACTACTTAAAAAAAGAAATACCTCAGGTTAAGGAAGTTGTCGGCGTTTGAATCCCGGACAATTATAAAAAAACCGTCTCAATATATAAAATTTCTTCCAGTTTGCCGCGGAGATATGGAAGAGCGCGGGTGGGATGAGTGCGATTTTATCTTTGTTTCAGGCGACGCGTATGTCGATCACCCATCGTTCGCGGCGGCGATCCTTTGCCGCTTGCTGGAAGCAAATGGTTACCGCACCGGCATAATAGCCCAGCCTGACTGGAAAAAAACTGAGTCATACACAATCATGGGAAAGCCTCGTCTAGCGTTTTTGGTCGGGGCAGGAAGCATGGATTCGATGGTTGCGCACTACACAGCCGCGAAACGCAGACGCGGCGAAGACTCGTATTCACCCGATGGGAAAAGCGGCTGCCGCCCAGACCGCGCAACGCTTGTCTATGTCGAGGGAGTCAGGCGCGCTTACAAGGAAACAAAGCAATCGAAAACCGCGGTAATCATCGGCGGGATTGAGGCAAGCCTGCGCCGTTTCGCGCACTACGATTACTGGTCTGATACAGTGCGAAGATCGATCCTTCTCGATTCAAAAGCGGACATCCTTGTTTACGGAATGGGAGAAAAGCCGTTACTCGAAATCGCGCACAGACTCGGCAACGGAGAAGATATCGATAGAATTAATAATGTACGCGGGACATGCGTGCGCATTCACGGAAAAGATAAACTCGATCAATGGAAAGACGCTGAGTTTCTTCCGCCTTACGAGAAATTAAAAAAAAGCGGCGGTCTTTCGTTACGTGAAAACGAAGTTCTGGCGTACATAGAACATTATAAAATTCAAAAAAAATATTCCGATCCGTTAACCGCGAAACCTTTAATCGAAGAAAATGATTCAGGACGCTTTGTTATACAAAACCCTCCTTCTTTACCTTTATCAACAGCAGAACTTGATAAATTATACGAGCTTCCGTTTACAAGAAAAGCTCATCCTATGTATGAACATGGAATAAACGCGCTTAAAGAAGTTTCGTTTTCACTTGTTTCAAGCAGGGGCTGTTTCGGCGGCTGTTCATTTTGCGCGATAACAAACCATCAAGGCAGAGCAGTTGCAGGCAGGAGCAGAGAAAGCCTTGTCCGCGAGGCAAAGCAGTTAACCGCGCATGAAGATTTTAAAGGTTATATACATGATGTCGGCGGACCTACCGCGAATTTTTTCCTGCCTGCCTGCGAAAAACAAAAACGCGGAGGTTTCTGCGCAGACCGGGAATGTTTATACCCGACTCCATGCCCGAACCTGAACGCAGATCACTTGGAGTATTTAAAGGCTTTAAAAGCGTTACGCGAAATCCCGGGAATAAAAAAGTTTTTATCCGATCCGGCATACGATTTGATTTTATCCAGTATGATAAAAAACACGGAGAAGAATTTTTAGAAACCCTTTGCCGCCATCATGTCAGCGGTCAGTTAAAAATCGCGCCTGAACATGTATCCGGCAATGTACTGGATGCGATGGGGAAAAACACATCTTCAGGAAACGGCGCATCCTTCGGAAACGGCGTATCATCAAATTATGAAAAGTTCAAAAAAGATTTTACGGAGATAAATAAAAAATTCGGATTAAAACAATATCTTTTACCGTATTTTATTTCAGCTCATCCGGGAGCGGGAATGAAAGAAGCGCAGGAACTCGCGCAGTATTTAAAAGATTCAGGTTTTGCGCCGGAGCAGACTCAGGAGTTTTACCCGACTCCGGGAACCTTATCAACTTTGATGTACTACACGGGTATTGATTCCCGCACCATGAAACCGGTATATGTCGCAAGAGGTGATAAAGAAAGAAGAGCGCAGAAGGATTTAATCAGTAAAAAGAAAAAATAATTATTAGAGGCTTTTCCGAAACATCAGTTTTAGAAAAATCTCATTGGTTAATAATTATCCCGACAGGTGTCAGCTACCCACACCTTCTCAATCCCCGCGAGCGTTTCTTCCCTGTTTATTTCGTTAAAAATATTAGTCCCCCATTTCAGGTTTTGGCAGAAATAATAAAAAAATCTTTTCGCTCTTGATACATGAAACTCAGGCGGCTGATGCTGCGCAAGCAGTTCAATAAATCTCAATCCAACGTTTTTAATATCTATCTCAAAAGAGTTCTCAACAATGATTCGTCCTTTTGCCTGCGCGAATATCCAGGGTTGTTTTACGGCCGCTCTTCCGGCCATTACCGCGTCGCAGGGACCGGATGCGCGGCTTACAAGTTCGGCGGCATTGGAAATATCGCCGTTACCGGCGACAGGGATTTTAAGCTCTTTTCTGAGAGCGCCGACATATTCCCAGCGTGCGAGGCGTTTAAATTTTTCTTTGACAAGCCGGGGGTGAAGAGTGATCAGCTCGACGCCCTCTTCTTCGAGCCTTTGGCAAAACCGGACAAGGTAATCAAAATCATCAGTATAACCTGTCCGCAGTTTTACGCTTAGTCGTTTTTTTACTGCGGGTCTGACTTTAGAAATTAAGCTGCCGGCACTATCAATCGAAGTCATCCATGCCGCTCCGCCGCCTTTCTTTCTGATTAGAGGAGCGCTGCAGCCCATGTTAATATCAATACCGGCGCAGTCAAGCGAATCGAGATAAGCCGCGGCTTTGGAAATATCTTCAGAATTATCGCCGACTACCTGAAACACCAGTTTTTCCGGCTTTGGAGCAGAATCAATGTACCATTTTTCGAACGGTCCGCCGGAAAAAACAGCTTTTGCGCTGATCATTTCGGAAAAATAACAGTCGCAGCCTCCAAAGTCCTCAATTAACTCTCTAAAAGCTCTGTGGCTGATTTCAGCCATCGGCGCTAAGCAGAAAGGAACAGCCAAATTTGACTTTTCAGGCTCCTTTTTATTATCTTCGCTGATGTACAAATATTTCTCCATGAATGATCCGGTATTTAAACCGGCGTTAAAAAACAACAAATATTCAATTTCGGTAAAAGATCATGTATTGACTTATTTCAGATTATATTATATATTTATTACAGAGGAGCGTACAGGATGACTGCAAAGACTGATATGCCTAATATCAATGAAAAGACCGCTGAAGGAATTAAACCGGAGGGAGTACCATACCGTGTTCTGGTTGTCGATGACTCAATGTTTATCGCAAAACAGCTTGGGCAAATCTTTACCTCAGAAGGTTTCGAGGTAGCGGATACAGCTGCCGACGGAGCCCAAGGGGTAGAAAAGTACAAAGCTGGAAATGGGACTATCGATCTGGTTACCCTGGATATTACCATGCCGGTAATGGACGGCGTTTCCGCACTGGAAAAAATTCTGGAGTTTGATAAAAACGCCAATATAATTATGGTAAGCGCCTTGGGCAAAGAAGATGTTGTAAAGAAATGCCTCCTGATGGGCGCAAAAAGTTACATCGTAAAACCCTTAGACAGAAAGAAAGTTTTAGAAAGGGTTGTCTCCGTACTCAAGCGGTAATTTCCTATTAAGCAGGATATCTCAGATTAAATGAGCCCTGTTTGTCTATTTAACGGAACTGTCTTTACCGGTTTTGCCGCGATGGAAAAATGCGCGGTGCTGGCGGAGGACGGACTCATCTCCGATGTATTTTCACAAAAACGTTTTGAACAGAAAAAGTTCGGCAGCTCTGTCCGCCTGATTGATGCAGGCGGAGCATGCATTGCTCCGGGCTTTATTGATACACACATCCACGGTATCGGCGGATACGGCACCGAAGACAGCAGTACAGAATCAATTTTATCAATGTCGCTCTGCCTTTCAAAATACGGAGTGACTTCCTTTAATCCTACCCTTTATCCATCCGAACCTGAACACATGCTGCACGCGGTAAGCAAAATCACAGCGGCAATGGGAAACGAAGAGGGCGCGCGCATCATGGGGCTTCATCTTGAAGGTCCGTTTATTTCACCTGAGCGCCTTGGCGTGCAAAGACCGGAAACAATTCAGCCTGTCGATGTAAAATTTATGGAGCAGCTTTGGGAAGCGTCATTTAAAGACGGCAGCGGGCATATCGTAAATATGACAGTCGCGCCCGAACTTAAACACATGAGAGAGCTTGCGCTGTTCTGCATAAAAAAAGGAATAGTGCTTCAGGCCGGTCATACAAACGCGGAATATGATAACATGGCCGAAGGCATGCAGGTTGGAATCTTACATTCCACGCATTTATTTAACGCGATGAGAAGGCTGGATCACCGTAACCCCAACGCGGTAGGAGCGGTGCTTACGCATCCTGAAATGTCATGCGAAATAATCGCGGATAATTTTCACGTTCATCCGGATTTATATAAGCTTCTTTTAAGAAATAAACCTATTGATAAAATTGTACTTATAACTGACGGGCTTAAACCAACGGAACAAAAACAAGAGCCGTTCTTTGCAAACGGCGAAGAAGTTTATTTTAAGGACGGCGTCTTCTACAGGAAATCCGATGATGTGATAGCAGGATCGGGGCTTACAATGATAAGAGGAATAAAAAATCTTGTAATGGCAGGATTCAGCCTTGAAGACGCGGTAAAAACAGCGTCATTTAATCCGGCGCAGATAATGAGGTATAGCAATCTTGGCGCGATAATTCCGGGGCATTTTGCCGATATTACTGTATTCGATCAAAACTACAATATTAAACTTGTAATGATAGGCGGAAAAATAATTACAGATAATATAAATTAATCAGGAGAAAAAAATGAGATTGATAATTCAAAGCAATTACGAAAAAGCGTGTCATTGGACAGCAGCATATATTGCCGGCAGGATAAATTCTTATGTCAATGAAAAACCATTTACGCTCGGACTTCCGACCGGCTCAAGCCCGCTTGGCATTTACAAAGAATTTATCAGAATGAATAAAGAGGGAAAACTTTCTTTTAAAAATGTCCGCACATTCAACATGGATGAATATATAGGTCTACCACACGATCATCCGCAGAGTTACAGATATTTTATGATGCAGAATCTTTTTAATCATGTTGATATCGATTCTTCCTCGATTCACATTCCGGACGGAATGGCAAAAAATCTGCAAGAAGAATGCAGGCTTTACGAAGAAGCAATCACGAAGGAAGGCGGCATCGAACTTTTTCTCGGCGGCATGGGCAGCGACGGGCACATCGCTTTTAACGAGCCGGGCTCTTCTTTGTCTTCACGGACAAGAATAAAAACATTGACGGAAGAAACAAAAACCGCCAACGCCCGTTTCTTTGAAGGCGACCCCAAAAGGGTGCCTGGCACCGCTTTGACAGTCGGCGTAGGAACTGTGATGGATTCCCGTGAGGTTGTAATTATCGTAAGCGGCAGAAGCAAAGCGCGCGCGCTTCGCGCCTGCATAGAAGAAGGCATAAACCACATGTGGACATTATCGTGTCTGCAAATTCATCAAAAGGCGGTAATTGTCTGCGATGATGAAGCGACAGAAGAACTAAAAACCGGAACTGTCAGGTACTTTAAAGACATCGAGAAAGAAAATCTTGATAATTAATTATTTTGCCACGAACCACATAAATATCACGAACTGCTATGCAAAGGGACAGAGTGTACTCTTTACCTTTGTCAGGAAGGTTCGCGTTGGGTCGTGTATGCTCGCGGTAATTATTCTGTTTCTATTTAATGTATTAGATGCTAAAGCTCAGGATAATTATTTAGCTTCATTCTCAGATCCCTCGCTGCTTTGGGGAAACGGAATTGAACGCGTTATAGAAGAAGCTTACAGACAATTTTTTACAACAAGAATAATCGGCGATAGAGTTATGACCGTTCGAATTCCGTTCGCTATGAACAGCGACCGCGACGCGTTATCTGAAAGAACCATAAATTATATAGGCGGCGGCAAAGGCGATCCTCAGATGCTTATGTCCGCAGTTGATCGCGTCCTTAATTCCGGCGATTTTTCGTTTTACATTGATACTCTTTCATCAGGGCGTGAAAAAGTAATTATTTTTGATATATCCGCAAGAACATGGACAGTATCACACGACGCTTTTTTAATCGCGAGAATTAAAGCTGGTTCTTTTACATCTCTTCCGCACAGACCGCATATTTATGTATCGGGAAGAGGCGCGCTGGAAAGCGATGTTTATAATTATTTATACTGCGTCGGAAACATTGGTGTTGACTGCTCCGGTTTTGTCTGGCATATTCTTTCGTACATCGGAGAACAAGGCGGAACCAATCTTGGCAGAATTTTAAATCCGGCATTAGGGGTGCCGCTTAACGCCGATACCGCTCAGTATGTCGGTACGGCTTTTCTCAATTCGCGCAGTCCGCAGGTAATATCCGTTAATGATGAAATCAGAAACCTCCGTCCTGCCGATATTATTTTATTCAGAGACATATTAGGTGACATTGTTCACTCCGCTGTTATACAGTCGATAGATTACACAAGAGGAATTATACGTTATCTGCAATGCAACAACATAGCGCCGATGGAAGAAAGAGGCGTACACGAAGCATTTATTTATTTTGATCCTTTAAATACCGCCGCCTCACTGAAAGACCTGTCGCTTCATTGGACAAAAAAACGATTCGGCGCGTTCCCCGGCGAAGAAATCCCGTTTGCGGACGACGGAGAGCGGTACCGTTACAGATTAAACGGCGGAGGCAGGGTTGTCCGCCTTGCTGCCTTGGTTCCTGTTATAGAAAGAATAAACAGGGGTAATTAAATTATTCGATATGCTCTGTAAGACACGAGGCGGCTTCTTTCCAAACAATCTGATCTTTTTCATTTAACTGAGCGAATTCATCCTGTCTTCCGTAAGCGGAAAACTCGATAAAAACATCAAGTCTTTTTTTTAACTCCTTGAATTTCTGCTCCTGGAAATTTTTAATCCATGAAGGGACAATCCGTTTTGCTCCCTTTAAAGTAAAAAGAAGCCCTGAATAATGCGGAGCGCAAAGACCGTCTGAAGTAATGAAAATCTCGCGGAGTTCCTGTTCCTCCCGCGAATTGCCTGCACAGCCGCAAAGAAATGTTAAATATTCCTGTTCAATATTTTCTTTCTCGGCGCAGACAGGGCATCGTCCTTTCGGCCGCCACGGAATTTTTATATCAAAACAGCTGATCCGATCTTCCAGAATATCGCGGCTTAAAATCGCGACAGCAAGTCCGTCGCGGAACGAAACAAGCCCTCTTGAATGAAATGAACAGAAACCTCCCGCGCTACGGAACATCGCGCGAAATCCGCGGTTCGTTATGTGCTCAAATAATGTATTATCGATATATTTAAACGCTCTGTCGCTGACAATACGGCATAAAGGGCAGCCGGGTTTTTCGCACGCTTTCTGGATTTCAAAAAAATTGATATGTTTTTCTATTGCCATATTCCCGCTCCATGTCAGCTTTTTATTTATTCTTAAAAAAAATTCTTTTAAATTTATTTTTTAAGCTCTTTGAAAAAAATTTTAAAGCCAGTCAGCCCGGAGGCCATCCAAGAGAACGGCCGCCGAGAAAATGAATATGCAAATGATCTACTGTCTGTCCTCCGTCTGTTTTCGCATTAATTACAAAACGCCCGCCTTTCTCCGCGCACCCCTGTTCTTTGGCAAGCTTTTGCGCAGTAAAAAACATTTTCCCGATCAATGCTGAGTCGGATTCACCGGCTTCAAGCAAATTACTGATATGTTTTTTTGGAATAACCAAAAAATGCACAGGCGCCATCGGATTAATATCATAAAACGCGAAAACATCATCATCTTCGTAAAGTTTTTTTGCAGGGATACTACCTGCGATGATTTTACAAAATAAACAATCAGACATATAGTCAGTATAACATGACATGAAGCGTATGGAAAGCGCAGGGTAAATTTATAACCCGGGTAATTATATAAATACTAAAATTATTTCCCCGCAGCCTTCACAGCCGAGAATCCAAGAAACGTAACGCCCGCAATAATCACTGTCATCGCTCCGACAGGAAGATCAAAAAACCAGCCTGACACAAGACCGCTGACAGAAAAAACTGCCGCGAATAAACAGCTTGTAAGCATCATGCCGCTTAAGCTGCGCGAGAAAACCCCCGAGCATCCCGAAGGAAGCGTAAGCATGGCGATAACCATCACAATACCGACAAATGTTTGAAGCAGCACGATGGCGACAGCGGTTAAACCGAGAAGAAGAAAAAATATTTTATCAACAGGGACGCCTTTTGTGCGCGCGAATTCCGCGTCAAAAGACGAAGCCTCTATCTGAGGATAAAAACGCCATGCTAATATAATAACGATTATATCAAGAACCGCGAGAAGAATTAAATCAATATTTGAAATAAGCAGAATATTTCCGAAAAGCCATGTTGAAGGATCAGCGTACCCGGGCGTCTTAGCCATAAAAAGAAGACCTATGCTCATTCCGATAACCCATATCGCGTTAATGACCGTATCCTCTCTTTGTTTTGCCTTTAAGGAAACTAAGGCGATAATAACAGCGGATGCCACCGCGAAAATCAGCGCTCCGGCAATCGGAGGAAAACCGGGGATAACTGTCGCGGAAAGATAAAGCGCCATACCGATACCGCCAAGCACAGCGTGAGACACGGCTCCCGCGAGACTTCCGATTCTGCGGACTGTAACAATAGAACCCAGAATTCCGAACAGCACTGATGACAACAGTCCCGCAATAAATGCGTTACGCAAAAAAGGGAAATTAATATTAATTAAAGCCTCAAAAAAACTTTGCATATAATTACTCCGGACAGCAGCCGCTTCCGCTGATGTTCTCTCCGTGCAGAACCCGCGCTTCCTGAGCGCTCGCGCCGTGGCGTACAACAGTATTTATCTCTGTATGGTGCTGGACGATTTTAAGGTTTTCGCCGAGGCATAAAACCCTGTCAGTAAGTGATGTAACATATTCCGTATCATGCGTGACAATAAGGATTGTCATCTTGCCTTTACAGCCGCCCAATGTTTTATATAAAAGCGCTTCGCTTTCCGCGTCCATGTTAGCGGTCGGCTCGTCCAGCACAAGCAGTTTAGGTTTTGCAGCTAACGCGCGCGCGACAAGCGTCCTCCGCTTCTGCCCGCCTGAAAGCGATGAATATGATTTTCCGGCAAGGTTTGTTATGTCAGCCTGTTCCAGCGCCTGCGCAACCGCATCATTGGTTTTATTATACCGTTTAAACGGATGCAGAACGCCCATTCTGATAATATCACGCACAGTAATAGGAAACGCGTTATCAGCCGGCATATGTTGAGATACATAAGATATAGAACTTTCGCGAAGGCGCAAAGGCGTCTCAGCCGATCCTGACAAAATGTTTGCCGGCATTGAATCATTATTGTCAGAGTTTTTTATATCAAAAATATCAATCGTTCCTTTATCCGGCTTTTCAAGACCAAATAAAAGTTTTAATACAGTGGTCTTCCCCGATCCGTTGGGACCGACCATCGCTGTAAATTCACCGCAGTGAATATGAAACGACGCATCTTGCAAAATCCGGGTATCGCTGTACGAGAAAGAAACAGAATCGAATTTTACCGCAATGTTATTCAAAATATATATATTAAATTAATTTTTTATTACCTTTCGTTTGATTCAGGCGCTTCTTCGCCAAATACAGCCAGAGAAGATACTAAATAAATATTACCGTTATAATAAACCTCTGACCATCTGTTAAGAATTTCTTCTCCATCCCAGATTATTAAAGGAAAACTGCCGTCGACACTTCCCATAAAAGGTTTTTTCTCAATTATATTTTTAGAATTTTCATCATCCCATATATGGGCAGTTTCCCAAACCGGTAATGTAATTGAACCATTCTCGATTAATCCGCCGGTCGGCAGTTCCTCGCCCATTACATCAATTACATCATAGGCCGCTATCAAATAGGTTTCTCCGATAATTCCCGCCGCATAAGCGTATAAACCGTTATAATCATCAAGCCCGGTAATTGTAATTGTTCCCTTCCCCGCGGCGGAGGACGATGTTGAAATTGCAGCTGTACCGGATGTACTGCTATTTGTTGCGCAAGCCGCGATTGAAAATCCGGTTAATACAATCAACGCGATAATTCTAAAAAATTTTACAGAATTTTTCATAAACTCTCCTTTTTATTTCTTTACTTGAATAAGTAAAAATATAATAAACCGGATTAAACACAGTTTAAAATATTTAAACATAATATATGAATTATATAATATTGTCTATATCACACATTTTTTATTTAGAAAATGTTCAATAACTAAAGTTATCAAACAACTCTATTAAATTTTATCTTATTAACCCTTTAAGCGCTTCACCCATATAATAAATATTCGAAAGCCAATCTTCAGCCAGAGGATCAAGTTCAATCACCTGAGTGCCGACAGTATCCGCGATGGTTCTAGCCGCGTTAACAGGGAACTGTGTTTGCACAAAAATAGCGGCAGGTTTTTCCGATGTTATTCTTTCTATTAATTCATTTAACTGACGCGGTGTCGGCTCTTTGCCGCCTGTTTCAACCGCTTCCTGAATAATACCGAACTCGTCAAAAAAATAACCAAAGCTCGGATGATAGACAAAAACGCTTTTTCCGTTAAGAGACGCGAGGTCTTTTTTTATTTTATCAAACGCAAGATTTATCTGCGGAATTGTTTCGTAATATTTTAATAAATAATATTCTTCATTTTCCATGTCAAGCAGACATAAAGTCTTTAGTATATGATCCGCAAGCATTAAAGCAGGCTGCAAGCCCAGCCATGTATGCCTGTCAATGATTAATGAGGAATGATCAAACATATTGTTTAAAGCGTTATGTGACACATAATGATCGTGATCGTCTTCATCATGATCGTGGTCTTCAAGCAGCCGGAATTTTACGCCCTCTGTTCCGCTGATAATCAGTAAATCAGGAAACAATGACTCAATTTTCGGACGCAGCGCTATTTCAAACTCAGAGCCCGAAAGTATCCACGCGTCAGCCGAAGAGAGGGCTTGTATCTGACGCGGCGTCGGCTCATAATTATGCGGATTCTGTCCCGGCGGAACAAGAATTAAACATGCGGCCTTACCGCCCGCGATCTCAGAAACAAACCAGGCCTGCGGAGGAATACTGACCGCGATTAGAAGACTGCCGCTTTTAGATAAATGCCGCGTACAAGAAGTTATATTTAAGATAAGAATAAGAACAAAACAAAGTACCCAAACTCTATGTATCATTTCTTCTTGCGTTTTTTTCCAAGAAAGGCTCTTGCGCAGAAACCGATAAATTTTATATAAAACGGTTCCATCTTTTTAACTACAACGGCAAGTTCTTCCATAATTGAGATTTGCTGAGGACAATGTTTTTCGCATTTTCCGCATTTAACGCAGAGGCTCGGGCTTCCGCTTCGTACAGACATTAAACCGCTGCTTGTAACGTACTGCTTCATCCCTTCGACATATCCCATGGAATAAACAGCGTTATGCGCGGCAAAAGCGCCGGGAATATTCACCCCAACGGGACACGGCATACAGTAGTTGCATCCGGTACAGCGGTTTTTACAGGCGCGGTTTATTGATTCAAGGACGGATGTGTAAACAGCTTTATGTGAATCATTCAGCATATTCACACAAGCGGATTCGCAAAGATTAATATTTTCATTTAACTGATCTATAGAGTTCATTCCCGAAAGAACAGATGTCACCTCACTTTGGTTCCAAAGCCAGTTAAGCGCCCATCCTGCAGGCGATAAATTCTCGTCCGCGTTTTTAAATATTTTTACCGCTTCTTTTGGGAGGCCTGTCGCGAGTTTTCCCCCAAGCAGAGGCTCCATTATAACAACAGGCATTTTTTCTGATGCGGCGCGGAGTCCTCTTACCCCAGCCTGATAATTTTCATCAAAATAATTATATTGAATCAGCGTAAGTTCCCAGTTGTATTCGTTAATAATTTTTAGAAATTCGCTTCCGCTTCCGTGGAAAGAAAAACCAATCTGCCTGATAACGCCTGAACTTTTCTTTTTCGCGATCCAATTTTCAATTCCCCATTTTTTCAGCCTGTTCCATTGCTCGGTGTCGGTCATCATGTGTAAAAGATAATAATCGATGTAATCGGTTTTTAATCTTTCTAAAGATTGATTCAGATACTTGTCAAAATCTATAATCTCCGCGTCGCTTTTAAAATACACCAAAGGAAGCTTGGAAGCAATGTGAACTTTATAGCGGATATTATTTTTTTTTAAAATTGTCCCAAGCGCGTCTTCGCTTCCTGAATAAATCCACGCGGTATCAAAATAATTTATACCCTTATCAACCGCGTGCATAATAAGTTCTTCGGTTTTCTGCATGTCAATCTTGCCAAGCACATTAGGAAAACGCATACACCCAAGACTTAGAGCGGAAAGTTTGCTGCCTGTTTTTTTATCCAGCCGGTACTGCAGATTATGCCTCTGTTTCTTCTACAGTGTACTCTTCCTGCGCGTTTAAAACTTCAGCGCTTGCTTCAGCTTCCTGTTTGCGCCTGTCAAGAATTTCCTGCATGTACTCGTCCAAGTCCTGGCTGTCCTCGTCGAACAGTTTTATGTTCCGGTAACGCTTCATTCCGGTTCCCGCCGGTATCGGATGGCCGATTATAATATTTTCTTTTAAGCCGCGCAGATGATCCGTTTCGCCTTTTATCGCGGCGTTTGTAAGAACTTTTGTTGTTTCCTGGAAACTCGCGGCGGAGAGGAATGAATCGATATTTAAAGACGCCTTGGTCATGCCCTGGAACATCGGCTGCGCGATCGCGGGCTGTCCGCCTTCGGCGATTACACGCGCGTTCTCTTCGTGGAAGCGGTACTTGTCAACAGAAGAGCCGTAAATGAATGTTGTGTCGCCGACAAAACGAATCTCGACCTTGCGCATCATCTGCCTGATTATTACGCCGATATGTTTATCGTTAATTGAAACGCCCTGCAGGCGGTATACAGCCTGAATTTCGTCCATCAGATAACGCTGCAATTTTCCTTCGCCTAAAATGTAAAGAACATCATGCGGATTTATCGCGCCCTGACAGAGCAGCTCGCCCGCTTCCACAGTATCGCCGTCGCGTACGTTAAGCCTTTTATTCATCGGGATAAAGTGAATAAACTCGCGTCCGAAATCGTCAACTATGGTAAGCTTTCGTTTGTTTTTAATGATGCCGCGGAAATAAACAGTTCCCGAAACCTGCGCAAGAACCGCGGGGTTTTTAGGTTTGCGCGCTTCGAAAAGCTCGCTGACGCGCGGAAGACCTGAGCCTGACGTTATATCCATCGCCTTTGCGGATTCTTTTAACGTTTTGGCAAGCGGCTTTCCGGCGGGCACTCGGTTTCCTTCATCAACCTGAATAATCGCTTTTCCTGGCAGGAAGTAGGAAGCGAGCTCCTCGCCGTTATCACTTACAATAACAATACGCGGCTGCTTTTCATGCTGGAATTCAATTATGCGTTTTTCTACGTTTCCTGTGTCGTCATCAATTATTTCGAGAGTCGAGCCAAGAATTATATCCTCGTATTTAACCGTTCCGCTTACTTCCGCGATGATAGGATCGGAGAACGGATCGAATGCGGCGATTGTTTTTTCGGCTTCAACAACACTGCCCTTCTGCGATTCAAAATTGGAACCGTTTCTGATTTCAATTTTTTGATCCTGTCCGATAAGGTATAAAATCCTCTCGTTGTTTTTATCAAGAATCAGCGCATAAGCTTTATCAGAAGAAATAATTTCTTCTCCTGAGTGTTTATAAATCGCTTCCCCGCGGTTGATCCTCTTGCCGTTAGAAACTAAAAGTTCATCGCCTCTTTCTAGTTTATACTCCCTCATTATCTTGTTGACGATTGCGTAACCTCTTCTTGTAAACAGAAGATGTCCGTTATCGAGCTGTATGTGCGATCCGATAATGTCTTTAATATAAACAGGATATTTAAGCGTTATCCGGCTTTCTTCGCTGAGCCTTGTCGCGACGCCTCCGATATGGAATGTGCGCATCGTAAGCTGAGTGCCGGGCTGCCCGATCGACTGCGCCGCGATTGTTCCGACTGCCTCGCCGATATCGACTGCTCTGTTAGTTGCAAGATTGCGCCCGTAGCATTTTCTGCACACGCCGTATTTCGATTCGCAGGTAAGAACTGTTCTGATGCGGATTGATTCAACTTCCGCCGCGTCAATTTCCTGCGCGATTTCTTCGGTGATTTCTTCGTTAACGTCCACTATTAATTCATCTGTTATAGGATGCTTTACGCGTTCAATTGTAAACCTTCCAATTACGCGATCTTTTAATTCTTCTTTAATTTCCTCGCCTTCTTTAATCGCCGAGTATTCGATGCCGTTAATAGTTCCGCAGTCGTCTTCGTTAACAACCATATCCTGAGCGATATCGACAAGACGGCGCGTAAGATAACCGGCTTCCGCCGTTTTCAGCGCGGTATCGGCAAGACCTTTGCGCGCGCCGTTAGTTGAAATAAAGAACTCGATAACGGAAAGACCTTCCTTAAAGTTAGAACGGATCGGAAGCTCGATAATAGCACCTGAAGGTTTTTGCATAAGACCGCGCATACCCGCAAGCTGGCGTATCTGGTTGCGGCTTCCCCTCGCGCCTGAGTTTGCCATCATATAAATTGAGTTGAACCCGTCCTTATCGGATTTAAGGGTTTCCATTGTAATGCCTGTAAGCTCTTCGTTTGTTTTTGTCCAGACGTCAACAACCTGATTGTATCTTTCTTCGTTGGTGATGCGTCCAAGGCGCCATTCCTGCTGAATCGTCTCGACTTTCTTATTCGCCTTGTCGATCATCTCGGCTTTTTCTCTTGGAACAACTATATCTTCCATGCCGATAGTCGCCCCGAACAATGTCGAGTAACGGTAGCCTAGCGATTTAATCGCGTCCAGCATATTAACTGAAGTCCACGAACCTTTTTCCTTGAACACATGTTCAACTAACGCGCGGAGTTCTTTATCCTTTAGTTCATAATTTATAAACGGAAGATCCTTCGGAAGCTCCTCATTGAACACAAGCCTTCCGGCTGTTGTTACAATCATTGAATCATGCTTATGCTCGACTATGTGTCCGGCCTTATCCCAAATCGGGAGTTTCGGCGGTTTAATGCGGATGGCGGCTCCCCACTCAAGCGCTTTTCTTTCTACCGCCATCAGCACTTCCTCGGATGACGAGTAACAAGGAATCTTGTCTTTTGTTTCGGATTTATTAGAACCCGGGCGCTTGGCGTTAGATTTAATGCGGGTCAAAAAGTTAATGCCCAAAACCATATCCTGAGACGGGAACACAATTGTTTTTCCGTTTGCGGGATTTAAAAGATTTCTCGCGGATAACATGAGCGTCCAGCATTCCATCTGCGCCGCCTGAGTTAAAGGTACGTGAACCGCCATCTGGTCGCCGTCAAAGTCGGCGTTAAAAGCGTGGCAGACAAGCGGATGAAGTTTTATCGCTTTTCCTTCGACAAGCACCGGTTCAAATGCTTGAATGCCAAGCCTGTGTAAAGTAGGAGCGCGGTTTAAAAGCACAGGATGCTCTTTTACAACATCATCAAGGATTGCGAATACCTCGGGGGTTTCCTGTTCGACAAGCATCTTCGCTTTTTTAATATTAAAGACAACGTCTTTGTCTACTAGTTTTTTCATTATAAACGGCTTGAAAAGTTCAAGCGCCATCTTTGTCGGAATGCCGCACTGCCACATTCTTAAATCAGGTCCTACAGTGATAACAGAGCGCCCCGAATAATCTACGCGCTTTCCTAAAAGGTTCTGGCGGAAACGTCCCTGCTTTCCTTTGAGCATATCGCTGATTGATTTTAAAGGCCTGTTGGAAGACCCTTTTACAACTTTCTTTTTCTTTGAATTGTCGAATAACGCGTCGACCGCTTCCTGCAGCATGCGTTTTTCGTTGCGGATAATGATGTCGGGAGCGTTAAGCGCCTGAAGTCTTTTAAGGCGGTTGTTGCGGTTTATCACTCTTCTGTATAAATCGTTAAGATCGCTAGTGGCAAAACGTCCGCCGTCTAACTGCACCATAGGGCGAAGCTCGGGCGGTATAACCGGAATAACATTCAAGATCATCCACTGCGGTTTGTTTTTTGACTTTCTGAAATTCTCCACAATGTCGATTCTCTTTAAAAGGCGCTTGTCGCTCTTTGTGCCTTTCTCGATCATCTTCGCGCGCAGGTCTGCGGCCATTTGATCAAGATTGAGATTTTCTAAAAGAATGCTGACAGCTTCTGCGCCCATGCCGGCGGTAAAACCTCCGCCGTACCTTTCCTGCGCTTCAGAGAATTCCTCTTCAGATAACAGCTGGCCTTTTTTAAGATTTGTGTCGCCTGAATCAATTACGATATATTTTTCGTAGTACAAAACAGAACGAAGCTGGCTAGTCGGAAGATCGAGCAGCAGCCCCATCCTGCTTGGAACAGAGCGGTAATACCAGATATGCGAAACAGGAGCCGCAAGCTCAATATGCCCCATTCTTTCGCGGCGGACTTTAAAGTGAGTCACTTCAACGCCGCAGCGGTCGCAGATAACTCCCTTATAACGGATCGATTTAAATTTTCCGCAGTAACATTCCCACTCCTTTGTCGTGCCGAAAATTCTTTCGCAGAAAAGGCCTTCTTTTTCCGGCCTTAATGTGCGGTAGTTAATTGTTTCCGGTTTTTTTACCTCTCCGTACGACCACGACCGGATCATGTCCGGCGAGGCCAGCCTTATCATAATTGAATCAAAATCCTGAATGTCGCGCATATTTCTCCCTCTTGCCCGATCGCGGCAAAGCGATCAGGCTGTCATTGAATTGGTCAACTACTAAAAATTACTTCCTGTCTTTGCAATTAATTCCTCGTCTTTTTCGGTGAGAGGTATCGGCTTTCCTTTAATATCAAATATCGAGAGATCCAAAGCAAGCCCGCGAAGTTCCTGTACAAGTACGTTAAACGATTCCGGGATGCCCGCTGTTGTCGAAGGCTCGCCTTTGACGATCGCCTCGTAAATTTTTGAACGCCCTGTCATGTCGTCGGATTTAATCGTTAAAAGTTCCTGCAGCGTGTTCGCAGCCCCGTAAGCTTCAAGCGCCCAGACTTCCATTTCACCTAACCTCTGTCCGCCGAACTGCGCTTTTCCGCCGAGCGGCTGCTGGGTAACAAGCGAGTACGGGCCTGTTGAGCGCGCGTGCATCTTGTCATCAACAAGATGATGAAGTTTAAGGAAGTAGATGACTCCGCAGAAAATCGGGTTAACAAATTCCTCGCCCGTTCTTCCGTCCCTTAATATCGCTTTGCTCGTAACCGGAAGTCCCGACTCTTTTAATTTTTCTTCTATCTGTGCTGTGGTCGGCGACTGGAAAACAGGCGACGAATACCATTCGTTTAACGTCGATCCCGCCCAGCCAAGTTCCGTTTCCAAAAGCTGCCCGATATTCATACGGGAGGGAACGCCGAGCGGCGTGAGGCAGATATCCAAAGGAGTTCCGTCTTCCATGAACGGCATATCTTCTTCGGGGAGGATCCTGGCGACAACGCCTTTGTTTCCGTGGCGGCCTGCCATTTTATCGCCTTCGCGCAGTTTGCGTTTTGTCGCGATTAAAACTTTTACAACCTCGTCAACGCCCGGGCTTAAGCTGTCGTGCTCTGTCCTTTTAAGGCGCTGAATATCGATAATTGTCCCGTCGATGCCGTGCGGAACTTTTAATGAATTGTCGCGCACTTCCTTCGCTTTCTCGCCGAAGATCGAATTTAAAAGCTTGAACTCAGGCGTTGTTTCGGTTTCGCTTTTCGGAGTGACCTTGCCGACCAATATATCGCCTGAGCGCACTTTCGCGCCGATGCGGATAATGCCTTCGCTGTCAAGGTTGTCTAAACTTTTTTCGGATGTGTTCGGAATGTCGCGGGTGATTTTTTCAGGGCCGAGTTTCGTCTCACGCACCTCTACGATAAATTCCTTTATATGAATCGATGTGAACATATCCTCTTTTACAACCCGCTGCGAGATAAGAATCGAGTCTTCGTAGTTGTATCCGTTCCACGGCATAAAACCTACAAGGATATTTCTGCCGAGCGCAAGCTCGCCGTTCTGGGTCGCGGGTCCGTCAGCTATAACCTGACCTGAAGCGATTTTTTCGCCTAACCTTACAATCGGGCGCTGGTTGTAACATGTGTCCTGATTGGTTCTCTGGAACTTTATAAGCTGATAAACATCGTTGCCGTTATCATCAATAGTTACCTGAGCCGCCGGTTTTGGATTGCTTGACCTGTCCGGTTTTATGACAATTTCCTGCGCTGTTACGCGAAGAACTGTTCCGCTTCTTCTAGATTTTACAAGAACGCCGGAATCATAAGCGCACTTCGCTTCCATTCCGGTTCCTACGCGGGGAGCTTCGGGGAAGACCAAAGGCACCGCCTGACGCTGCATATTAGAACCCATCAGCGCGCGGTTTGCGTCGTCATGTTCAAGGAATGGAATTAAAGACGCGGAAACGGAAATAATCTGCTTCGGCGATACATCCATGTACTGGATTTCATCGGGAGAACGCGTAATATAATCACCCTTATTGCGGCAGGAAACCTGATCGCCGTCAAATGAACCGTTGAGGTTTATCTTGGCTGACGCCTGCGCGATTATGTTGCGGTCTTCATCCATCGCCGAAAGATATTCTATATCTTTTGTGGCGACCCCCTTTGTTACCTTGCGGTAAGGGGTTTCTAAAAAGCCGTATTCGTTAACACGCGTATAATTCGCCAAAGATACTATCAAGCCGATATTCGGGCCTTCGGGAGTTTCGATGGGGCACATTCTGCCGTAGTGGGTATAGTGAATTTCGCGCACATCAAAGCCGGCGCGTTCGCGGGAAAGACCGCCGGGGCCGAGAGCGTTAAGGCGCCTTTTATGGGTAAGTTCAGCTAACGGATTTACCTGATCCATAAACTGTGAAAGCTGGCTTGAGCCGAAAAATTCTTTAATTGCCGCGACAATCGGTTTAATCGAAATTAATTCCTGCGGCTTAATGGTGTCGGTTTCTTTAAGACTCATTCTTTCTTTCGCGATTCTTTCCATTCTGCTGAATGCGGTTTTCATCTGGTTTGCCATCAGCTCGCCTACAGAGCGAATACGCCTGTTTCCGAGATGATCGATATCGTCAATAATTTCATCGCCGACATAAACTTTAATAAGATGTTTCATGGTGGCGATAATATCATCGTTTGCAAGGGTAAATTTATTAACGGGAAGATCGAGTGAGAATTTTTTATTAAGTTTATAGCGGCCGACTTTTCCAAGATCGTAACGGCGGTCTGTAAAGAACATCCCGATAAGATCTTTCTCCGCCTGTTCCGCTGTAACGGATTCGCCGGGCATTAAGACTGAATATACATTCATCAGCGCTTCTTCTTTTGACGGCTCGCCGCCGGACCCTTCTTTAAGAAATTTTATATCTTCGCGTTCAAAACAATTAAGAAGCATAACCGAGTTAAGCGATCCTTCGGCTTCAAAATCGATATAACAGATTGATTTAATATTATTTTTTATAAGTTCATCTACATTATGCGGATGGAGTTTATCGCCGGCTCTGTAGAGCAGCCTTTCATCTCCTTTAATGCTTTCATCTTTAACAAAAATAGGCTGCGCGAGAATCTTCCCGGAAATTTTTTCTCTGGTGTCGCGGTCGTCTTTAATTTTTAAAGTATCGGTTTTATAGAACGCCGCGATTATTTCTTCTCTCGAATTAAAACCGAGCGTACGCAGGAAAATCGTTCCGAGTATCCGTTTTTTTCTGTCAATCTTCGCGTAGATTAAATCGCGTTTCTGGTCGATTTCAAATTCAAGCCAGCTGCCGCGGTACGGAATGATACGCGATGAGAAAACGCCTTTTTCATGGCTGAAAATAACGCCGGGAGAGCGGTGTATCTGCGAGACAACCACTCTCTCCGCTCCGTTAATGATAAAAGTTCCTCTTTCTGTCATTAGAGGAATGTCGCCCATGTAAATATCTTTCTGGCGGATTTCGCCTGTTTGTGTAAAGGCGAGATTTACCCGCGCTTTAAGCGGCACAGAATAGGAAAGCCCTTTCTGCTTGCATTCAAGTTCCGTAACTTTAATATTATCTTCATCAAAGGTGTAATACTCAAACTCAAGCCTCATATCTTCGCTTGGGCTTTTAATCGGGAAAGTGGATTCAAATACTTCCTGAAGTCCCTGAAGGGCAAGTTTTTCGCCTTTGTTAACTTTTTCTCTTTGTAAAAAACGCTCGTAAGAATTGAGCTGAATATCGATAAGATCCGGAAGATCCATCACATCCTGAATATCTTTTCCAATATAAGTTCGTTTATCGGTCGTCTTCATCTTCGCCATTATCGTTTCCCCTTCATGTCAAAAATATACACTTTTTTAAATAAATAATGAACAAGTAAAAATTTATCACAAAAGCGCACAAAGGAAATAAATCCCTGCGCGCCAATGTGAAAATTTACTTATAAATGCATCCGGCACATTCCGGTATATAAATTCTTTAACACCGGAAAAAATACCGGATTATTGAATCTCAACAGTACCGCCTGCCGCAGTGATAGCATCTTTGATCTTGTTGGCTTCTTCCTTGGAAACGGCTTCTTTAAGTGTCTTTGGCGCGCCTTCGACAAGGTCTTTTGCGGCTTTAAGGTCAAGGCCTGCGACAACCGCGCGGACTTCTTTAATAACCGCGATTTTTTTCGTTTCGTCAAACGCTTTAAGAATAACGTTGAATTCCGTTTTCTCTTCCGCCGCGGGAGCCGCCGCTCCTGCTCCGGCTGCCGCTATCGCTACGGGAGCTGCCGCTGATACGCCGAATTTTTCCTCCATCATTTTAACAAGCTCGGAAACTTCCAATACTGTCATTGACGCAATTGATTCTAAAATCTCTTCTTTTGTGGCTGCCATATTATCTTCTCCTGATTACTTTATGTCCGGCGCCAAATTCAACGAACAATACACCGGATCATTTTTAACCTGACAGAACAGCAGCCTGCAAATTGTTAAAATTGCAGAAGTCTGACAAGTTTTATAACAACCGTAAAACGGTTAATTACATTTACGCGCTCTCCGCCTTTTTATCGGCGATTGCTTTAACTGTGCGAACCACTCTCGCGGGAACATCGTTAAGCGCCGCCGCGAGATTTCGCGCAGGACCGTTCATCACCGACATGAGCATGGAAATAAGTTCCAGCCTGCCGGGGAGTTTCGAGAACGCTTCTGTTTTGGCGGCGTCATATACTGTGCCGTCGATTAAAGCGCCCTTAACTTTTAACGCGGGAGCTTCCTTCAGAAAGTCGAAAAATATTTTCGCGACTTCGTTCGGGTCTTTGGGCGTAATCGCGACCGCGGTAGGCCCGATAAGATACGGCGAAACATTGGGTGTCTGCATCTGCTGAAAAGCGATAACCGCGAAATTATTTTTTACAACTTTGTATTTCGCGTCTTTTGCCCGGAGCTGTTTTCTTAAATTGGTGATTTGCTCAACTGTAAGCCCGCGGTAATCGGTAAAGATAAAATCTTTTGCGGCGCTGAGCGAATCTTTCAATTCCCCGATCGCCTTGGTTTTATTTTCCTGTATTTTTTTTGCTACTATTGCCATGTAATAAATCCTCCAATAAATTCCGAAGTTTTCGTAAAACGCGAAGCGTTTCGAAAACTTCTATATTGAAACCTCGAAGAGGTTTCAATCCTTATCCTTGAAATCAACCCAAACACCGGGACCCATAGTGCTTGCTACAGATACTGTCTGGATAAATTCGCCTTTTACATCGATGGGGCGCTTGCGTTTAACTTCGGTCATTACAGCATTAACGTTTTCCGCGACTTTTTCCGGTTCCATTGATACTTTGCCGACCGCAAGATGCATTACGCCAGTTTTATCGGCCCTGAACTCTACGCGGCCTTTTTTAAGTTCCGCAAGCGTTCCCTTTATATCGAAAGAAACAGTGCCTGTCTTAGGGTTGGGCATAAGACCTTTGCGGCCCAATACCATACCGAGTTTGCCGACGTCTTTCATCATATCGGGAGTCGCGACAGCGACATCAAAATCCGTCCAGCCGCCCTTTACCTTTTCGATTAAATCATCCGCGCCGGTATAAGCCGCTCCGGCCTCCTGCGCTTCTTTTTCTTTTTCCGGCTTGCAGAAAACAAGGATTTTTTTCTCGCCCCTGAACTGATGCGGAAGAACAACGGTGTCGCGCACCGACTGGCTTTTTTTCAGGTTAAGTTTTACCGATAAATCCACTGTTTCATCAAACTTCGCGTAAGCCATTGTTTTAACAATGTTTAAAGCTTCGCCAAGTTCATAAGGAGAAACAGGATTATATTTTTTTACAGCTTCGTTATATTTTTTTCCGCGTTTCATTTTTCCACCTGTACACCCATAGACCGGGCGGTGCCGGCGATGATCTTTACTGCCGCGTCAAGATCGTTAGCTGAAAGATCGG
>Ga0209755_10002148_pt1 | contig 27710 bp, 22 predicted proteins | sample TergutCo191P1_FD_187301 | JGI IMG/M metagenome (GOLD analysis project Ga0209755, IMG submission 187301) | Cornitermes sp. P1 segment gut microbial communities from Petit-Saut dam, French Guiana - Co191P1 (SPAdes) (version 2) | ecosystem: Host-associated > Arthropoda: Insects > Digestive system...
GGGTAAGCGCATGCGCCTACTACAGGTGGGCGAAACACGGCGTGTCGTCGCGGCGCCGCGACGATGACGCGCGGCTGCTTGAGCTGATCCGCGGGATAGTGGAAAAGCACAAAAAGCGTTACGGCAGCCCGCGGGTGCGCCGGGAGCTGCGGGAACTGCACGGGAAGCGCGTCAGCCTGAAGCGGGTGGCCTGCCTGATGCGTGAAAACGGGCTGAACGCCCGCCGGGGGTGGTGCCGCCCGCGTACGACGGATTCAGGGCACGGCCTTGGCGCGTGTGAGAACGTCTGAACCGCGACTTCCGGGCGGAAGAGCCGGGCCGGAAGTGGGTCTCCGACATCACGTACCTGCGCGTTCTGGGTGGCTGGCTGTACCTGACCGTGGTGCTGGACCTGCACGACCGCAAGGTCGTCGGCTGGGCGTTCAGCGACCGGATGGACGCCGGGGTGACCGTGGTGGCCGCCGCTTGGGATGGCGGTCAGAAACAGGCCCCCCTTCCCGGCCTGATATTCCATTCGGACAGGGGCTCGCAGTACTGTTCGCACGCCTTCCGCGATGCGTTGCGGGCCGGATGTCCCGACGTCCGCCAGAGCATGAGCCGCAAGGGCGAGTGCTGGGACAACGCGTGCGCGGAATCCTTTTTCGCGACGCTGAAGCGGGAGCTTGAGGGTCTTGACGGGCGGTGCTCGGCGGCGGAGGTGCGACGGTCGGTGTTCATGTACGTCGAGACATATTACAACCGTGTTCGCGCTCATTCGGCTATTGACTTCGTCGCGCCGGATGTGGTTAAATTGGGTAGGGTCGCTTAACAATGTTTACATAATCGGGCAAAGACCATCAGTGCTTCCCTAGACGCACTAGAGTCCGCCGACTCGAACCAATCGATTCCCGATATCGGCAACTGGGTTGGCTTGTCAAGGGAAACTCAAGAAAAATTTCCGGATGCGCCTGATTTTATGGCCAGAATCACCCGTTCCATCCCAGAAAGGTCGGGGCGAATCCGCACATCGGTAAAACCAGCCTGTTCAAGAAGCTGAGCAATCTCCCCCATTTGGCGCGGATCTGCTTCCAACATAAGCGTACCGCTCACGCATAAGAATTCCAGCGCATGCGAAACGATGCGCCGGATAACATCCAGCCCATCGCTGCCGCCATCCAAGGCGAGAACAGGCTCGGTGCGAACCTCCCGGGAAAGGCTGGGGATTTCCCTTGCGGGAACGTAAGGCGGGTTGCCCGTGATCAGATCGAACGGGGGACAATCCGCACCCGAAAGGGCTTCGAACAGGTCGCCGCGGCAAAATCGTATCGCCCCTGGTGGAAGCAGCCGCGCAGCGTTGGCCTCGGCGACCTCCAAGGCCTGCGGGGAAATGTCCGCGGCCCAGACTTCCAGACCGGGCATGTGGTGTTTGGTCGCGATGGCCACCGCACCGGAACCAGTGCAGAGATCCAGCATCCGCAACGTCCGCTTTTCGCCCGTTGCCGACAAGCATTCCAACGCCGTCTCGACCAAGGTTTCCGTGTCGGGGCGGGGAACCAAGACATCGCGGTTCACAATAAATTCAAGGCCGTAAAACTCCTTTCTGCCCAGAATATACGCAACGCACTCCCCGCCAGCCCGCCGACGCACCAGCCCTTCAAAGGCGGCAAGCGCGGCCTCCCCAAGTGAGCAACCCGAATCGGCGGCGGCGACGACAAGCGCAGAACGGCTTATCCCGAGAACTTCGGCAAGAAGCAGGGAGGTATCGAGGGAAGGGTTATCGATACCAGCCGCCACCAGATCGGCTTTTCCCGCGGCAAGGGCTTCCCTAATGGTCATGACGAATGGCGGGAATGAACCTAGCTAGGATGCGGCTTCGGAACTGGAACTGCGCAACAGCTCCTCCTGGGCCGAAAGTTTCAGCGCATCGAAAACCTCCGCAGCTTCGCCTTCCATTATGCGATCCAGCTTGTACAGGGTAAGGCCGATGCGATGATCGGTAATGCGGTTGTCGGGGAAATTGTAGGTACGTATGCGCTCGGAACGATCACCCGATCCCACCTGGGCCTTGCGCGCCTCGGAGCGTTCGGCCTGGGCCTTCGCCGCCTCCATCTCGTAAACACGCGACCGCAGAATACGCATTGCCTTGGCCTTGTTCTTGATCTGGCTTTTCTCGTCCTGGCAATGGACGGTCACGCCCGAAGGCAGGTGGGTTATGCGAACCGCGGAGTCCGTCGTGTTGACGCTCTGCCCCCCGGGGCCTCCTGCCCTCATCACGTCTATGCGCAAATCCTCCTGTTTGATATCGACCTCGGTCTCGTCCGCCTCGGGCAGCACCGCCACCGTCACAGCCGAAGTGTGAATCCTGCCAGACGTCTCCGTTGCGGGAACCCGCTGCACCCGGTGGACGCCGGATTCATAGCGCAGATTTTCGTAAACGTTGTTGCCGCTAATCGAAAAAACGATTTCCTTTATGCCGCCAAGCTCGGTTTCGTTGGAGTTCATTATCTCGAACTTCCAGCCCTTCGTCTCGGCGAAGCGGGAGTACAGGCGGTACAGATCTGCGGCGAAAAGCGCGGCCTCCTCCCCGCCGGTTCCGGCCCTTATTTCCATGATAATGTTTTTTTCGTCCAAGGGGTCCTTGGGCACAAGGAGCAGCTTGAGCCTGTCCTCGGAATTCCGCAACCTGGTTTCCAGTTCCCGAAGTTCCTCGCGGGCGAGCTCCCGCATCTCGGGGTCTTTTTCCTCTTGGACGATGGCTTTCGCCTCGTCAAGCTGTTTCGCCAGATCCTCAATCTCGCCACTCACCGCTGCGATTTCGCCAAGCTGCGAATATTCCCTCATGGTGTCCCTGTATCGTTTCTGATCTTTTGTCAGATCGGAATCCTGTATCAGCAGGGAAAGTTCCTCGTAACGCTTCAGCATGGAAGTGAGCCGTTCGTTCATCATAACCTCGCAATTGTTGTTAAGAAGCCTTGTCCATCGTCTCGACCGTTTCGGCATTTTCCAAGGGAAAGAATATATGAAACATCGAACCCTTGCCCAACTCGGTCTGCAGTTTTATCGTGCCGCGGGCGGCGCGCACCCAATCCCGAACAAGGTTCAGGCCTATGCCGCGGCCGGCGTGCATGCCATCCTCGTTTTCGGCGGTACTGAACCCCGGCGTAAATATGGCGTCAATAAGTTTGTTTTTGTTGTCGGCATCTTCTTCTGTTACCAGATTCATGCTGACGGCCTTCTCGCGGATCCTGTCGAAATCAAATCCCTTTCCGTCGTCGCCCAGCTTAACGTGAATGTTTTCGTCGGAATATTTTATGGAAAGCCGAATGATCCCGACCTCGTTCTTGCCATTGGAAACCCGCTCGTCAGGCGACTCCACCCCGTGCGCGACCGAGTTGCGGATAAGCTGCACCAGCACTTCCTTCATCACGCGTCTAGGCCCTTTCTCTATCGCCTCGGAATCCATGTCCGCAACGACAAACCGCACCTTTTTCTCCATGTCCATCGCCACCGTTTCCACGGTCTTGCCAAGAGCTTCCACAAAAATGTGCTCGCTTGTTTTGTTGAGCGTGACGCCGCCGGTCTTGAACGCCTTTATTTTTTCCAGCACTATCTTGAAGTTTTCGTTCTCCTTGACCAACCTTTCGATATCCAGGGTAAGCTGCAGCATGTCGTCAAAGGGGATATCCGTCTCAAGACTCCTGAGCCCCTTTATCGCCGATTCCACCACATGCACCTTTTCGCCAAAGGTCTTAAGCCCAAGGGTAACGGCATTGGACTTTATCGCATGGACGGACTGATAGACATCCACCAGTATTTCCTGGTTGGACATGCTGTCGTTGCCCAGAGTGTTGTCTATACAGACAAATTCACGCGCCACATCTTCCTGAAAAGCCTTGAAAGTAGTCGGGTCAACCTGAAGAAGCTCAAAAAGATTGCTCATCTCATCCTGCCGTTTTCTTTCCTCCCTTTGAAGCCGCTCCTGCAGCTCGACGTTAACGGTAATGTCGTAGATCATCACAAGGACAAACGTGTCCCCCTTTCCCATCTCAATCGTGAGAAACTCGCAACGGAAAATCTTCTTCGCGCCGAATTGATTTACATACCGCAACTCGTCAAGGGGATTGATCTCCTGTAGAGTGGCGCTGTCAAAGGCGCGATCAAAAACCATGCCCAAGTAATCCTTGACGGAATCGCTTTCCTTTGGGGAAAGCGAGGCCGCCAAAAGATCGATAAAGCATTTCCCCCTCAGATCGTTTGACGTCAACAGTTCCTCCAGAAACCGCGAATAGTTGTCCTGTATCACAAAGTCCCGATCCATAAGGAAAAGGCCGATTTTCAGACTGTCCTTCATCGCGGCAATCTCGTCGCGTTCGGCCAAATGGGTCATGTCAAGCATGCTGATAAGGGTTCCCCCCTTGAACGCCTTCCCGACCGTGCCGCTGGAAACCACCTTGAAATAATGTTTCTGCCTGTGCAGAGAAAACTCCCAGTTTTCCTCGTGCAGTTCCCTGCGGCCCAGCATGTTGGAGGCAAGCAACTTGAGTTCCCTGTTGGGGAAAAGATCGATGAAAGGCCGACCCTTGGCCAGCTCGGGGTGTCCGATTCGGGCAAGATCCGACAGGGGTTTGCTCACATAGATAATCCTGTTAGAGCCGTCCAACATCGCAACATAGTCCTTGGCGGTGGCCAGATAGGTTCTAAAGGAATTTGCCTCGTTCGTGGCGGTGTTCAGGCTGTCGGTGGTGCTTTTGGTGATGATAAGCAGAAACAGGCAACTGGACATGAAAATAAAGTAAATGCCCAGCAACCCAAGCGGCGGCACGTCATGTCCAACGACGGGAAAACCCATCAAATAAAGCACCAAAATCGTGGCGGTTTGCAGCAGGAAATAACCCAAGGTCTGACGGAAATTGGTATACAGGCAACTGATTCCACACATAAAAAGGCAGGCGAACAGGAAAAAATATCCGTGCCATTCATTGGTGGTCAGCACCACGGAATTAAGCATCAACAGAATAAAGGGGACAAAAAACGCAAGTTTGGAAAAATCGCTTATAGTCCTGACATAATCCCTGAGCAAGACCGAAAACAAGGCAGCGACGATCACGAACGCTATGCTCCCGGCTACGTTTACCCCATAACCGTCGCCCAAAGCGCCAGCAAAGGAAACGATGCCCAGAAATACGGCCACCACAGCAGCGGACGTATTCGCAATCATGTGCCGTCTTGTTCCTCTAATACTGCTCATTCCCATAACTACAGCAACCTCGTCGTCTATGCTTCCCTTAAGAAGCCTTGTCAATTGGCTCGGCATCTTCCGCAGGGAAGAGAATACTGAACACAGTGCCCTTGCCAAGTTCGGTATGCAACTTTATCGTGCCGCGGGCATTGCGCACGCGGTCCCGAACAAGATTCAAACCTATGCCGCGGCCGGCGTGCATACCCTCCTCGTCTTCCGCGGTGCTGAACCCGGGTGCGAACAGGGCGTTGATCAGTTGGTTCTTGTTGTCCGCGTCCTCCTCCTTGACAAGACGCATGTCCACGGCCTTTTCGCGGATTTTGTCGAAATCAATACCCCTTCCGTCATCGCCCAATTTGATGTGAATGCTGTTATCGGAATGTTTGACGGATAACCGTATGATTCCGATCTCGTTTTTTCCCCTGGAAACCCGCTCGTCCGGCGGCTCAACCCCATGCACGACCGCATTGCGAATAAGCTGCAGCAGCACTTCCTTCATAACATGCATAGGCCCTTTCTCTATCGCATCGGGATCTATCTCCGCCGCGACAAACCGCACCTTCTTCCCCATGTCCACCGCAGCCTTGTCCGCGGCTTGGCCAAGCGATTCTATAAGAAGGGTCTCGTCAGACTTGCCGCGAACCTCGCCGTCAAACATGAACGAGCCTATCTTGTCCAGGATTGCTTTGAAGCCCTCCTTTTCCTGTGCCAACCTTTCGATTTCTATCGTCAGATGCAACATGTCATCGAAGGAAACTTCCCCCTCGTGATCCCTGAGTTTCTTTATCTGCGATTCCATCTCGTGCACCTTGGAACCAAAGTTGTTGAGCCCCAAAATAACGGCGTTGGCTTTTATCGCATGAACGGACTGATAGACTTCCACCAGTATCTCCTGATTGGACATATTGCCGTTACCCAACGTGACATCAACGCGGCCGAACTCGTATTCCACGTCCTCCAGAAAAACCTTGAAAGTCGAGGGATCCACCTGCAGAAGCTCAAAAAGATTGTTCATCTCTTCATGGCGTTTTTTTTCTTCGCTTTTGAGCCGCTCCTGAAGTTCGACCTTGGCGGTAACGTCGTAAATCGTTACCAGAATAAGAGTGTTTCCTTTTCCAAGCTCAGCCGTCAGGAACGCGCAGTCAAATATTTTTCTTTTCCCCTCGGGATCCACATACTGCAATTGGTTCAATGGGTTGATTTCCTGCAAGGTGGAATTGTCAAAGGTGCGATCAAAAACCATTTCCAGGTAGTCCTTGATGACATCCAGCTCTTTGGAGGTAAGGGAGGCCTCCAGCAGATCGATGAAGCATTTCCCCTTGAGATCGCCGTCCGCCAGAAGTTCCTCAAGATACCGCGAATAATTGTCCTGTATGATGTAGTTCCGATCCATAAAGAAAATGCCTATTTTCAGGCTGTCCTTCATCGCGGCAATCTCGTCCCGCTCGGCCAGGTGGGTCATGTCAAGCATGGTAATAAGATTGCCACCTTTTGTCCCTTCCAGCATGCCGCTGGACGCCGCCTTAAAGTAACGTTTCTGCCTGTACAAGATAAACTCCCAGTTTTCCTCGTGCTGCTGCCGTCGGCCCAGCATTTTGTACGCAAAAAATTTGAGATCCCTGTTGGGGAACAGATCGATGAAAGGCCGACCCTTGGTAAGTTCCGGGTTTTCGACGCGGGCCAAATTCGCCAGCGGCTTGCTTGCGTAGGCAATCCTGTTCGAACCGTCCAACATGGCAAGGTAGTTCTGGGTGGTGGCGAGGTAAGTCCTGAAGGAACTTGCCTCGCCGGAAACTTTTATCAAATCAACCGTGGCGGTTTTGGCGATGACAACGAGGAAGGCACAGCAGGACATAAAGATAAGCAGAATGCCAACCAGTCCGGTCGTAGACACGTCATATCCCGCAATCGGAAAGCCAATGGCGTTGAGGAACAGGATTGCGGCGGCCTGTAGAATGACATAAAACAACGTTTGGGAAAAATTGGTGTACAGGCAGCTAATTCCGCAGATAAAAAAACAGGCCAACAGAAAAAAATAGGCGTGCTGCTCGCTAAAGGACAGAACAATAGCGTTGAACACAAAAAGGACAAGCGGAACGAAAAAAGCCACCCCAGAAAAATCATGCGTCGCCCTGAAAACAAACAACAACAGTGCGCAGGCAACCAGCGTGAAAACAAGCACCGTGCCTTCAATGGCGGGCACCTCATAACCGTATTCAAAGTCAAAAAGGGAAACGCCGCCTAAGAACAAAACCATGACAATCGCAGCCACATTTGCGACTATGTAACGCTTCACGATCTTAAGCTGGTCTTTCCTTTTCCCCATACGTTCAGTACCCCTGATACGTCAGGTTATCCACGGCCACGACCTGCACCGCCTTGGGAACCACCTCGAAGGTGATGCTGGTGTCCATAATGTATTCGCTGTCCGTCTGTATGCACATCGGCTTGTCCGACTGCATCTCCACTTTTTTCGCCTGTATGCGGATGCAGCCCGAAGGCAATTTCCCTGCGGAGTACTTCCTGAAATTGTGCAACGTCCCCAGCAATGAAGAGGACTTCAACAGCACCACGTCCAGAAAACCATCGTCGAGCCTTGCGTCCACCAATGCCGTCTTCTTCCGGCCGAAATACGGCCCGTTAATTATGTTGACCAAACTGTAAGTCCCGCTGTAGTCCACCTCGTCTATCGTGATCTTATACTGGCGGGCAACGATGCCCCTGTCAAAAATGAAAAAAAGACCGGTGAAAAAACGCCGCAGACCAGCGGTAAAACGTCTCAGTCGCTTCGCGGCCTTGGCGGCATCGAGCTCCCTTACCCTGATGACCACCGCCGGGGTAAAACCCACGGCGCAACCCATGATGGCATGGGTATTGCCGGCCTCAATCACATCCGTGGGAATAGCCGGGGCCGAGGTAATGGAAGCAATGTTTCTGAAGGCATCCGCCTTCCCTTCCCCAAAGGAACGGAGGAAAGTGTTGGCGGTCCCGTATGGGATCACCGCAAGCTCCATGTTCGGAAGCCCCACGATGGCGTTCAGGCAGTCGAACAAAATACCGTCCCCGCCGACCGCATAAACCCGCACTGTATCACCGTCCGCCTCGCTCACCTGCTTCTGCACGATCCCGATGGCCTCCCTTGGGAACTTTGAAACCACCGTGGTGAAATCGGGCTTTTCCTGGGTCCTGAAATGCTGCCCGATCATATCGAGCAGACCGTCCATCCTCCATTGCTGGCCTAGGAATGCGTCAGGGTCAATCAAGAAAACATGCTTCATCGGACTTCCTTAAATCGCAATCAAAAAACCGCAATCGAAAATACCCAGCCGAAATACCAACCAAAAATCGTTAATTTTCCGCTTTCTCCATGTCCGCCAGCAGGAAGAATGCATCGTCCTCATGCTTAAAGGAAATACAGAGGATCCTCGTGACCTTACCAGGCCAGGCGAACCTGTGATCTCTTCCCTTGACAACCGTGGGAAGCGATATCACTATCTGCTCCCCGCCTTCCACGTACTGCTTGATATTCCCGGCGATGATGTTGACCACCTCCCCTATGGCATCGACGACATCGTCGTCCAACCCGTCATGCTGGGTTCCCATAAGCTTGTCGGTCATTTTCAGCGCGAATTTTTTCTGCATGGATATGACCACCGCCCCGCGCACGGCGCCGGAAAGCCCAATCACCGCGGAGATATCCCTTTCGAAATCCAGCGTGCGACCCGAGAAATGCGGGTTACCCGCAACAATGTCATAACCCACGAAGTCCTTAAAAGTGTGAACCGTGGACTTCACGAAAGGCTTCACATATAGTTCCAACACATCCATGGTGGCTTATCTCCTTAACAACCCGCTAAATTGCGGTAATTTGGCTATTTTTTCCCTAAACGTATCCGCACTGATGGGCTTGGTTATGTAATCGGTGGCCCCGTTTTTCAGCGCCTCGATGACGTTGAACTTGGCGGATTCGCTGGTGACCATGACGATAGGCAGGCTCTTGTATTTGTCCATGCCCCGAACCGCTTTCAGGAATTCAATGCCCGACAACTTGGGCATGTTCCAATCAAGCAGCACCAGATCCACGGAAAACGCCTCCAAAAGCGCCATCGCTTCTTCCCCGTTGCTGGCTTCGACAAATGTAAACGGGACTCCCACCCCGGTAAACACGCTTTTTACCGTATTCCTCATGATCCTAGAATCATCAACGATAAGAATTGTCATGGCTACATTCTCCTATTCCATTCATTATACACCGCTCTCGCGGAAAAGCGCAACCGAAATCCACGGTTTCATAAAAAACCTTCGAAAGCAAGGGCGACCATAGCCAGCACACCGACCACCGTGACAAGAATGGTTATGGCGATACTCAGGATGAAAAGGATTCCGTAAAATTTCCACAGGGACTTGTTGTTCCTAAAAGCCAGTTCCAGGTCAACATCCGCGCCAGTTCTGGAATAACCGCGGATTTTTTCCCCGAACCTGTAAGTGAAAAGGGAGGGAATGAATATTATTACCCCCATAGCGATGTAGAACACCCCCCACCAAACCCCTATCAACCCCCAAAAATCATCGAAAAACCCAAAACCGGCCATTCCGTTCCAAAGCTCGTCCATCACGGGGATAAAAAGAAGGGAAAGCAGGCCGCCAAGGACCGTCAGGCCGGCATAGATAAAACCCAAGATGCCCACGAAACGGAGCCAAGGGGATGCGCCGTTCAGATAGGCAAGCATGGTATCCGTAAGCGTTCGCTGACCCGCCCTGGGCTTTTCCAGTGTGGACGACACACCGTAACCATCGAGCGTATTTGACATATCTGACATGAGCTACTCCTTGGGATATAGTACACCATATTGGTGGAATTTTCAAGGAAGTAGTTTCTCACGGGATTCGCTTTCATTTGCGTCCTACAGCCTCCTTTGCATGGGCTGTGGTGACTAGGGCGTGTTCCCACTGCATAAAAGGCACATCATTAACCTAGCAAATTTTGATTATTTTACAGTTTTTGGTGCCAGTTTAAGTGAAAGCCGTACCAACAAGTCAAAAACGCTTGCGAAAGAGATGGAGAACACCTAATACTGCCCTTTTTCGGGCAACTTTGGATAGTAGGAACACGCCCTAAATCCAATGGGGATGCGGCATCTGCGATGCCGAAACCGGTGCTACTTAACCGCATCTGCGTCATGCAGATGCATCGGACTGAAAGTCCGCGGGAACCGCTGAATTCCGCTTTAATCAGCGGTTCCCAAGGTTTTTTTCTGTTTTTCACGAAATTTTTCTTGCCTTCCAATCAAGGTCGGTACATAATCAGAAGTAAATCGGGGTGTCCTTAAATACCACCCCTAAAATCTTTGTTTGCAAAGGCGGTTTCTTGGTACCAAAGTCCTCACAAAAACACTTGCTTATTCGCATCTACCGCATTTCGATAGAAACACAAGGAGTGCGATACACAAATGGACAGGGAAAAACATGAAAAACTGCGGATTATTCGGGAGGCGGTGAGAGGCAGGCATACGGTAAGGGAAGTGGCAAGGCTGCTCGACCTAAGCATGGCAAGGGTAAAACAGCTAAAGAAGGCGTTTAGGGAACATGGTGAAATCGCCATTACGCACCGCAATTCCGGCAGACAACCAGGTGTTTGCACAAGCAAAGAACGAAGAACGGAAATCATCGCACTGAAAAATTCGGACGCTTATGCCAACACAAATGTCGCCCAATTCCGAAAGCTGCTGGCAGAGAACGAGGGCATAAAGATAAGTCACGGCACCCTTTCGGGCATTCTAAGGGAAGCGGAAATTATCCCCCCAAAAAAGCACAGGAAGGAAGACGGTCGTTTCAAACGGAAGGGGGCGTTTGGGGAAATGCTACTGATGGGTACATGTTCCCATCAGTGGTTTGGAGGCAGGGAGTACTGTGTCTTGCATTTTCTGGTTGACGATGCGACTAAACGTATAACCAGCCTGTATTTTTGCAGGAACGAGTGCGTCATGGGCTATGTCGAGGTTTTGCGGCAGACTATCACGATACATGGCATACCCCATGAACTATATGCGAAAAAAGCCGAAAAGCTATTTGGCAACACGGAATGGGGGACTCCTGCGGTGCGGGAAAAGCCGTCGGTCATAACCCCGTTGGGCCGCATTGTCAAGGAACAACTTGGAATGGCGATAGTCGACGACCTCCATGCGCCCCATGCCAACGCCCGAGTAGAAAAGTTATTAAAAACTATGCAAAGGCGCATTCCGCAATGGCTAAAAAACCACGGCATTGCCGACATGGAGCGGGCCAACGGCAAACTGCGTGACTATATCGCCATCTATAATAGCCAGCGTTCTATTCCGCTGCGGATAACGGAACCCGCTTTCGATGCCTTGGACGGCCATGATCCCGACATTCTGCTTGCGATCCGTCATAAAACCACACCCGACAGCGATGGCTGTTTTTACGTACGGAATTTTGCTTTTAAGGTCGATTCCCCAAAGCCCGTTGCCAACATGGAAATCGATTTCCTTTTTTGCCCTAAAGGCGAGAAAATGTTTCTTGCGTATCACGAACGTGGCTATCATACCGTATCTTTTCTGGGCTTGAAGGCAGCAAATGGTAGTTTTGTCGATTTGCCCGATGCACTTGAAGTTTTGATACAAGAGGAGTGTTATGCCAGTGTGGCTGAACAGTCGTTTTGCAATGTGAACACATCCAACAGGGTATAATAATCTCTTGGAACTTTTTTGCGCTTCAAAAAAAAGTTTGACAGGCACGGTACCACCTGCTAGCATTAAAATATCTTCCCGTATGGGAGGGAGGAAAACTTAACGTAAAGTGAGAGGTGTCGTATGAAGAGAACGGTAAAATTTGCTATCGCCACGTTGGCGACAGCGACTCTTGTCATGCTGGGGGCATGTACCGCCCCCACCCAGCCCTTGCAGGAACCCATGGATTGCGTAAGAGAAAGCGCAATAGAGGTCTATATGGCCCAGTATCGGAAGATCGTTGAAGTGTATGCTGATAGCGTAGCATGGATATTCCACATGTTTCACCACGAAACTGGTAAGTGCAAAGTTTGGTTCGAGCTGCTAAGATCAAGAGGAGACTTGCCCATTCTTACACGAGCGCCTTATGCGGGATGGGTGTTGCAAAGTTTAATGCGCGAAGCAAGTGGCGGCTTTCGTTTGGGGCGGCTCTCCATAATGAGAGGTTTCTTGCTGGATAAGGGGCTGTTCGGGCAATTTACCATAGATAACAATTTGGGAACTATGTATTTGCTTCATGGGGATGAGGTTTTTTTTGTTATACGCCTAGAGGAAGACTTTCGGCAGGCATTATTGCTTCTGCTTGATTTCCAGAGCAGGGGGCGATCGGTTATTGCCTTGGCTCCAATTATAGCACGGGATGAGTTCGGCAGAGAGCAGCATTTTGGACCAACAACATGGCCAGTCTTAAACAGGTGGAATGATGGGTTGCCCAGAACAGTCTACTTCTTTTATGAGCTGCGACAGCCGTTACCAGATCTGGAAAGGGGTGTACTAAATAATGTCTTTGAGATGTATAGGCAGGCTTTTGCATCCATTGGACTTAGTTTTCGTGCCTATAATGCGTGGAACTTTGTCGACAGGCTTTTAATGGTTAATGGTTACTGCCCCTATTTCTTCGTCATACCGTATCACATATCATTCGAGCCAATGCACTCCACTTTCATGGGCAGAGCAGATGTGGGTGCCGATCGACGACGACATGGCTCACCCGTGAGACCTGATGACAATAAGCGTATTATTGTGAATACCGAATACAGGTCACATCTGCCGCAATGGTACGATGTTTATGGCAACTTGTACGATTTCCGCACCCAAGCGGCCAGGAGAAGCTTTATGACTTCGTTCCTGTTGTTTGCGGTGGGTCGGGCTTTGGGGCTGGGAAGTATGGAATCCCATCCTGACTTTCAGCGTGTCGTTTCTATCCCTGGCCCTTATATTCCAACGGACTTCAATTTAGCGACTACGGTTACAAATTCTCCTGTTCCTGGTGTTGTTTCAATTATAACCACCCGAAATGATACCAGGCGACATGCGGTTATAAATCGAGAAATCGATTTACATTCTGTTATGTTTTTGCCCTCTTACAATTCCATGAGATTGGGAGGATGGGTTAGGAGTACGGGCTCTTTGTGGAACAACAGGCTGTATCCAAATGCACGCATAAGTGCAGGTGATCGAGATACGTTGCGATTTATATACATAACTCATCGTGATAGTCCGATTTGGGTTACACGATTGTAATTTGTGGCTGGCAAGAGCGGCTGCTGGCGCTCACTAATTTTGGGCGAGCCAATGTCCGCAATAGCCCCATAGGTGTAAATCTTAATGCCTATGACACTGAACAGCCACCCTTCAGGGTGGCTGTTTTTGGTGGTGTGTCCAGCATGGATGGCAACTTGGCTCTGAAAATCCGCTACACGGCTGTTTTTGACGAAAAGTCAAAACACACAGCCTCAAGAGTGTCGGTGCCCTGCCCAAAATACTCCCTGTTGTTCCTTTGGGAACCGCTGATTTGTCAGCGGCTCCCTAACCCTGTTGCAACGACTGCAGAAGCTGTACCACCATCTGCCCTTTCATATTAGCCTGCGACAGCATGGCAATCCCGACCTGCGAAAGGATCATGTTTCTGGTGTAGTTGACCATCTCGGTCGCCATGTTGGTATCCCTTATGCGGGATTCCGCGGCTTGCAGGTTTTCCGCCCCGATCTCGATGCTGCGAATCGCAAACTCCAGGCGGTTGTGGTATGCGCCAAGGTTTGCCCTCTGCATACTTACCAACCGGAGAGCCTCGTCCAGGGTTCCGATTGCGCGGTTTGCGCTCTCTTGATCCGCCAGCGAGATGAAGGAATCATCGCCCAGATCCCGGACGCCAAGGGCCGCCGCGGTCATCGTGCCGATGAACACCTGCATTCGCTGATCCATGTTCGCGCCAATGTGGAGCCACATGGAAGCGGTTGGCATGTTATCGCCCACGGGTCGGCTAAAGCGCCCGGTGAGCAGGTTCATTCCATTGAACTGGGCGTGGTTGGCGATTCGGTCAAGTTCCGCCACAAGCTGGGAAACCTCGACCTGAATGAACATGCGATCATCCTCGGTGAAAATGCCATTCGCTGACTGCACCGCAAGCTCGCGCAAACGGTGAAGGACGTTCTGGGTTCCCTGCAAAAAGCCTTCGGTGGTCTGAATCATCGAAATGCCGTTATGGGCGTTGCGCGCCGCCATGTTCAAACCGCGGATCTGCGCACGCATTCTTTCGGAAACGGCAAGGCCCGCAGCATCGTCCGCGGCGCGGTTGATCCGCATTCCGCTGGAAAGTCTTTCCATGTTTCTGCCGATGGCTATTTGCGTAAGACCGAAAGTCCTGGCTGCAAACATCGCGCTTGGATTGTGGTTTATTATCATGGTCGCTCCTTCCAAATAACTTTGTGTCGCCTTCCATATGATACCACATAACGCGGCCCGCAGCAACGTTTTTTTTCGCATTTTTTCCTGCAATCTGCGTAAACCCTGTGGAATTATAACACGCTCTTAATCTTCCTCGCAATTTCTTTTACCACCGGCACCGAAACCGAATTGCCAAACTGCTTGTACAGATGCACATCGGCAAGCGGCAGTTTGAACGCGTCGGGGAAACCTTGCAGCCTTGCCCATTCGCGGGGGGTCATTCTGCGGATGCCTTCGCTATTGATGCGGCCTTTGATGTGGGTAACGGGTGTCAAATTCTTTTGCCTGTCGTCTGCGACAAGGTTGCGTTCACGGCCCATACCGCCGCAGACTATCGCGCCTGCGATGTCGTCCCAACCGCGCACCTCGTAGCCGAAGCCGTTTCCCTTCGCCTCGTGCCTTGCGCGGTGGCGGCGCAGGGTTTCCAGATAGACCTCGCTCAGGTAGTATTTTGCCGAGACGGGGTTCGTTTCGATTATGTCGCGCAGTCGTTTGCCGGAATCGGTCGGCGCGGGAAAGCTGAAGAGCGAACTGTCAATGTCGCGACGGAAAGCGACGATGTAGATTCTCTCGCGGTTTTGGGGAACGCCAAAATCCCGGCTGTTCAGCACGCTGTCGTATACGGTATAGCCGATTTCCTCCAAGGTGCGTTTGATGATCGTGAAGGTTCGGCCTTTGTCGTGCATGGCAAGGCCTTTCACGTTTTCGCAGAAAACGACTTTCGGCATGTGTTTGGCGCAGATGCGTACGACATCGAAAAAGAGCGTGCCGCGGGACATGCCTTTGTAGTCGTCGTCAAACCCTTTTCGCTGCCCCGCAAGGCTGAAGGCTTGGCAGGGAAAGCCTGCAAGACAAATGTCAAACGCAGGTATTTCGGTTTCGTCGATCTTTGTGATGTCGCCGGCGATCTCGGCGGGGGTGTCAAAATTCGCCCCGTACGTTTTTTGAGCATTCAAATCCCACTCGCTGGCCAATACTGTCTGAATATTTTTTTCACCGAAAGCCTGCTCGAACCCAAGCCTTATCCCACCGATTCCGGCAAAAAGATCTATCGACTTTATCGGTTCCATCGAAGCCCGGGGTTCCATTCTATCGTTTCACTCCACCAGCAAATCCCGATCCCCGGATGCCAACGCACTCAGGATGCGCCGTTTGACCGTACCCGAAGAACCGGTAAAGTCGGCGATACGCCGGCGAATGTCCCGGCGTTTGGAATTGATGCCGTAAGGGCAGGTGCAGACCGCGCTGAGTATGTCCAGCGAGTCGGCGCATTCGATGATCTGCCTTTCCTCCAGATGGGCCAGCGGGCGGATAAGACTGACCGGGTATTTACGGTACCTAAGCAAGATGGGCATTGTGCTCATGCTGCCTTTGTTGCACAGGTTCATAAAAAAAGTTTCGATGATGTCATCCAGATGATGTCCCAGCGCTATTTTGTTAAAACCATTTTCAACGGCATAGCCCAGCAGTTCGGTGCGGCGTTGGGTGGAACACCAGTAACAGTTCATCTTTTCGCCTTCCTTGAGCCTGCCGACAATCGGCACGAAAAGATCGTTAAAGGGTATACCCCATTCGGCAAGGCGCTGCGACAGAACCGATTTTTTGCAACAGGCGCAAAAGTCGGTGGAAATGTGCAACGCAGCAAGTTCGTAATCGATTTTAAGCGCGGGACGTATCGCAGAAAGCGCCCAAGCAAGAACCGTGGAATCTTTGCCGCCAGATGCGGCGATAAGAATGCGATCGCCATCGCGGATCAACTCCCGCTCCATCACCGCCTTTACCGTCAACTTCTGCACAATGGTGATTGCGTTTGCCTTGCGGAAAAACCTCTCGCTCATTGCCTACCCGCCACCCCGCAATGAACATCGCGCAACACCAGACTTGCCAAAATCATCCCCGCCGAGGCGGTGACGGTAACAATGCTACCGTTTGCCATTTTTTTGCCGAACCGCCCCGGACCATTCGCACCTGCGGTGGCGTCCGCGGGAATATCGACAGGAACATTGTCCAAACTTTCTTCGCCGTACACCACGGTAAAACTCCCTTTGAATCCCCGCTTGCGCAAACCCTGGCGGACAATCCGCGCCAAAGGACAACCCTTGGTTTCCCATATACCGGCGGCATTGAGTCGGGTGGGATCCATCTTGCGCGCCATCCCCATCGAGGAGAAAAACTTCACCCCGGCTCCGGCAGCGCAGGCTGTTTCTATCAAATCCAGTTTGTGCGTCAGACTGTCAATGGCATCGATAACGTAATCCGCGGTTTCAATGCCGAACTCGCCGGCGCTTTCCTTGGAAAAAGCCTTTCCCCATGCGGTTATTTCGCAGAGGGGGTTTATTTCCAGCAAACGCTCTTTCAACACTTCCACCTTGACGCAACCCAACGTGCGGTTTGTCGCCTGCAACTGGCGATTGATATTGCTTTCGCATACAGTGTCAAAATCCACTATGCCGATCTTCCCGACACCTGAACGCACCAGGGCTTCGGCGCACCAGCTTCCCACGCCACCCACACCAAAGACCAGCACCTTTGTCTGCTCCAGTTTTTCCACAACGTCCGCACCGGTGATCATCGCAAGACGTTGAAACGAAGGGTTTACGGTATTGTTCATTGCAGTTTGCTCACTCCCCCAGGTTTTTCCGCATATCTATCCGCCTCGCTGAAAATGCAGCCGCAGTATTTCTGCATGTACAACCCAAGGGCGCGGGCCTGGGATTGGCTTTCCCGGAACAGGGGCCGAAAGTCGCGGTACAGGAATTCCACGCCGTACAGTTTCGCTGCCTCATCGCCAAGGCCGCGTATCGTGTCATGCCGCTGGTAGGGACTTATAAGAAGGCTTGTGCTGAAAGCGGCAAAGCCCAATTCCACAGCGCGGGCCGCAGTTTGCTCCAACCGCATCCGGTAGCAAGTGTCGCAACGTTTTTCACGGTCAGTTTCACCGCCAATATCCCGCAGAAAGAGATACAAGCCGTATTCGTCGGCCATCTCCAGCGGGAGCTTTTCGAGTTCGGCAAAGGCACACAGGGCATCGCGGCGACTTTGGTATTCCGCGGAGGGGTGTATGTTGGGGTTGTACCAAAAGAGCGTCGGGGTTATGCCCTCTTCGCAAAGAACTTCGGCGGGAATCACCGCACAGGGAGCGCAGCAACAGTGGAAAAGCAGGTTCATTTGTTCTGTTCGGCGGCACCAGCCTCGGCAAGAGCTCCGGCAACGGCCTTGGCCAATTGATCGCCGCAGGATGTTTTTCTTAGGCCGCAGGTCACACCGCCAAGTTTTTTGACAAGTTCACCGGCGTCCATTCCCTCGGCAAGAATACCCAAAGCCTTCAAGTTGCCGTTGCAGCCCCACACGAAAGATACATTGTGAACCTTGCCTTCCCGCAGTTCAAAACTAATTTCCTTGGCACAGGTTCCTCTGGTTTTGTACTTGTGCACACCTTCCCCCCAAGTACGCGACACGAAGGACTCGAACCTCCCACCTACTGCTTAGAAGGCAGTTGCTCTATCCGGATGAGCTAGTGTCGCAAAGGCTATCAAAGCCTCTCTATGCTAGCACAAAACGGGACATCTATTCTACCCCCCTATTCCAACGGCCCCGAATATTGCAGCAAACCCAGTCTTTCAAGTCTGCCCCGATGCACTGCCAGAATACCGCAGGGAATGGAAAGCTCACCAGCCCGATAACCGGAAAGAAAAAGCTGGCGCAAAACCTGCAAACCCCAGAATATACCCGCCCCGTTTGCGGCGCACAGACGAATCCCGTCGGCAAGAATCTCCAGCCGATAGGCTTCATCACCGCCGGCCGTATTTTACAAGGCGAATATCGCCATAACCCTTGGCAAAAACATCTTCACCAAGGGTCTTGACAATCTGGGCATCAAAAACACGGACCTCGCTTTCAAATGCATCGTCGTCCAGTATCACCCTTGGAATACCAGGACAGCGAAAATCCCCCGCAGTGTACTCAAAACGGACACAGGCCGGGGGATAATCGCATATTCAGCCATCTGCGCTCGGTTAAACCCTAAACCCGGAAACTGACTTAACCAGCGAAGAGATGTTTTCCTTGGTCCTGCCAGTAAGGTCGTTGACGGTGTTCACCGCCTTGTTCACCTGTTCAGCGCCGGCGGCCATCTCGTTGATCCCGTTGGTGATCTCCTGCGTCGCCCTTTCCAGGTTCTTGCTCTCCTGAATGACTTCTTTACTGCCCTCGAGCATCTCCACGGAACTGCCGCTTACCTGCTTGGTCACCTCGCCTACCTGCATCGAAGCGCCTAGAACCTGCTTGCTCCCCGCATTCTGCTCTTCCATGGCCCTGCGGATGGAATCTTCCTGCTCCGCGACGATCCTCACACCCTGGTCTATCGCCCCGAACTTGTTCAGCACGTTGTCGGTCGAACGGGTTATCTTGTCCATCGATTCCTTGATCTTCTTAAGCACAGAGCCGATCACCTTGGACTGCTCGCTCGAAGATTCGGCAAGTTTGCGTATCTCGTCCGCGACGACGGCGAAACCGCGGCCGGATTCCCCGGCATGCGCAGCCTCGATTGCCGCGTTCATCGAAAGAAGGTTCGTCTGGCTGGCGATGTTTTCCATCACGGAGTTGATCTCAAGCAGCCCCTCGGACTCCCGGGCGATATCCTGAATGTCGGACGCAACCTCCTGCAAGCTGTTTTTGCCAGTTTCAGAGGCTTCCTGCAAGTCCTTAACGTTCTGGGTGTTCTTTACCAAGGTCGCGGTGACGGACTGGATGTTCGCGATCATTTCCTCCAAGCCAGAAGATGCCTGCGACACGGCGCCGGTCTGGCGATCCACCTGCGAGCTTAGCTTGTTGATGTTGTTGGTAACCTGCTCCATGGTGGCGTTGGTTTCGGTGACGCTGGCGCTTTGGTTCAACACCCGGCCCTTCACGCTCTGGATGTTGGCGGCGATCTGGTTCATCGCAGCGGCCGTCTCCGTCATGTTGCTGGCAAGGTTCGTGCCGATTTCGGACAGATCCTGCGCCTTGGTCTTGATCGAGGAAATCATCTTGCTGAATTCGCCCATGGACTGGTTGTACGACCGCGATGCCTGGCCCACCTCGTCCTGGCTGTCCTCGGGAAGTCTTTTAGTCAGGTCGCCGTTTGCCACGGTTTCCAGGGCGGTGGTCAAAAGACCGATGGGTTTTGTTACCATGTTTGATATCAGCATCGCTATCAAAAGGCCCAAAGCCACGCCGGCGATGGTCAAAATTGTCATTATAACTACCGTGGTAGCAGTGGTGGCCTGTATTTCGATGTAGCGGTTCGTCATGGTAGTCTGCGCACCTTCCCTAAGCGTGTTAAACGTGGCGCTGATATAGTCGTATAGGTAGGCACCAGTGTCCAGGTAAATGTCGATGCGCGCCCTGCTTACTGGATCGCCAGGTATGCCGTCCCTGGCGGCGGCAAACATGCCCTCTAGAACCTCGTCGGTATACTGGTGCAAAAGAGCTCTTAGGTTTCTCGACTCCTCAAGGTTTTCCGCCCGCCTGACGGGGTTAATCAGAGTGTCAGCGTTCAAGCTGGCATCGTAAGCGTCCAAATACCTGTCCAGCTCCCTCCTTAACGCTACGGCTTCAGCCCGCAGCGAGTTCAGGGTAGGTTCGTCACCCAGGCGGAAAGCCATGGCCGTTACAATGCGCCTAAGATCCATGATATCCGCGGCCATGTAATTCAGAGTGTCGTACCTAGCGGACGGAAAGTCCTGCATAAGGACGAAATTGTTGTTTATCGTGTTGATATTATAAATACCAAATATCGCGATAAACACCGTGATAGCCAAGACGAGGAAGAAGCCCAGAAACAGCTTCATCCTGATTTTCAGGTTTCGAAGGAAAGTCATTATTGTAGATCCTCCTTTGGAATTCGGGTAACACCAGCAACGCTGATGTGCACACTTTTTACAATAATCCAGTCTTCACGAGGTACAAAAATCTACGGGAGATCCCTACCTCATGCTATGAGCATAGCATAGATACTGAAAAAGCGCAACACCTGAACTCCAAAAAAGTTTCACGACAAAATAGAAAACCCGTCAGTTCCACCTTGGGGGGGGAGGGGAAATCGGACTGAAAGTCCGCGGGAACCGCTGAATAAATCAGCGGTTCCACCTCTTTTCGCTGTGCGTATGCCACCCCCCCCTCAGTTACACCTTGAACCCGGAAACGGACTTTACCAACACGGCGATGTTTTCCTTGGTCCTGCCGGTAAGGTCGTTGACGGTGTTCACCGCCTTGTTCACCTGCTCCGCACCGGCGGCCATTTCGTTGATCCCGTTGGTTATCTCCTGGGTTACCCTTTCCAAGTTTTTGCTCTCCTGGATAACCTCTTTGCTGCCATCGAGCATTTCCAGCGAGCCGCTCCTAACCTGCTGCGTTATCTCGCCAACCTGACTCGACGCGGTAAGAACCTGCTTGCTTCCATGGCTCTGTTCCTCCATCGCGTTACGGATCACCTCTTCCTGCTCCGCGACGGTCTTTACGCCCTGGTCTATCGCCTCGAACTTGTTCAGCACGTTGTCGGTGGAACGGGTGATCTTGTCCATCGATTCCTTTATCTTCTTTAATATCGTGCCGATGGTCTTGGATTGCTCGCCGGAGGACTCGGCCAGCTTGCGTATCTCGTCGGCGACTACGGCAAAACCCCTGCCCGCGTCCCCGGCATGCGCCGCCTCGATCGCCGCGTTCATCGAAAGCAGATTCGTCTGGCTGGCGATATTTTCCATCACGGAGTTGATTTCCAGAAGACCTTCGGACTCGCGGGCAATCCCCTGTATGTCCGTCGCCACTTCCTGCAGGCTGGATTTGCCCGTCTCCGACGATTCCTGCAGATCCTTGACGTTGGTGGCGTTCTTGGCAAGGATTGTATTCACGGACTGGATATTTGCTATCATTTCCTCGACAGCCGAGGATGACAGCGACACGGCGTTGGTCTGGCGATCCACCTGATTGTTGAGTTTGTTTATGTTGCTGGTTACCTGTTCCATCGTGGCGTTGGTCTCGGTGACGCTGGCGCTTTGGTTGAGCACCCTGCCCTTGATGCTCTGGATATTGGCGGCGATCTGGTTCATCGCGGCGGCCGTCTCCGTCATATTGCTGGCAAGGTTCGTGCCGATTTCGGACAAATCTCCCGCCTTGTCTTTGATCGAGGAAATCATTTTGCCGAATTCCCTCAGCGACTGGTTGTAGGAACGGGACGCCTGGCTTATTTCGTCCCTGCCCTCCTCGGGGAGCCTTTTCGTCAAGTCGCCGTTCGCCACGTTGTCAAGAGCCACGGTCAAAAGGCTCATGGGTTTGGTCACTGTGTTGGATATCATCATCGCTATCACAAGGCCCAAAATCACGCCGGCGATGGTCAAAAGGATCATTACAGTCATCGTGAGATCGGTAGAAGCATGTATCTCGCGGTACCGATTTTCCATGGTAACCTGGGCGGCATCCCTAAGCGTGGTAAACGCGGTCAATATCTCCGCATATATCATGGCTCCTCTGCTGAAATATTGGTTTATGGTCTCCCTGCTTTCCGGGTCGAAGGGCGAACCCACGAGGGCCGAAGCATACAGGGGCTCCAAAATCTCGTTCGAATAACGGACCAGCAATGTTCTTAGGAACTCTGCCTCCTCCAGCATTATCGTTTGCCGGGCTGGGTTAATAAGTTGGTCCGCTCTCAGGCTGGTCTTGTAGGTGTTTATGAACTCATCCAGGTTGCTTCGCACCTGTACGGTTTCATTCCGCAACCCGGCAAGGGCCGCCTGATCGCCTATGCGGAAAGTCATCGTAGAAACAATCCGCCGAAGGTTCATCATGTCCATGGACAGGTAATTTAGCGTGTTATACCTTGCCGCCGGGTAATTCTGCAAGAGCCCGTAGTTTTCGTTGACGGTATTGATGCTGACAATACCATACACCGCGATAATCACTGTGATGGCCAATACCAGAAAAAAACCGAGAAACAACTTCGCCCTGATTTTCAGGTTCCTAATGAACGTCATAATTCCGAACTCTCCTTACTCGTACATCACTTGTGTTATACCGACAAAGCAAAGCCTTGCCGAACCCATCTTTCCTGCCAACAGCTTGCGACTCTGGGGCGTACCGAAGCCGACAAACCGTCAGCACATGCCAACAACCTCCGTAGACATTAAGGACTGAAAGTCTGCGGGAACCGCTGAATTCCGCTCTAATCAGAGGTTCCTTAAGTATCGTTCAAGAATTTTTGCGGTGCAAGGATTCTGGCGGAAAAATTCATCTTTTTTGCGGTTATGCGGAAAAGGCCGCTTACGTTACCGTTTTATGGAAACTGGCGCAGTTCCTTTGCGTTTTGTTACAAATTTTGGCAAAAAAAAATCGCAGATACGCAACCAAAGGCCGCATATCTGCGATTTCCAATCCTACGACTGGTGAAAACGCGTGTTAAACTTTAAACCCTGAGACGGATTTTACCAGCGAGGAAATGTTTTCCTTGGTCCTGCCGGTAAGGTCGTTTACGGTGTTCACCGCCTTGTTCACCTGTTCAGCGCCGGCGGCCATCTCGTTGATCCCGTTGGTTATCTCCTGCGTCGCCCTTTCCAGGTTCTTGCTCTCCTGAATGACTTCTTTACTGCCCTCAAGCATTTCCACGGAACTGCCGCTTACCTGCTTGGTCACCTCGCCTACCTGCATCGAAGCATCTAGAACCTGCTTGCTCCCCGCATTCTGCTCTTCCATGGCCCTGCGGATGGAATCTTCCTGCTCCGCGACGGTCTTCACACCCTGGTCTATCGCCTCGAACTTGTTCAGCACGTTGTCGGTCGAACGGGTTATCTTGTCCATCGATTCCTTGATCTTCTTAAGCACGGTGCCGATCACCTTGGACTGCTCGCTCGAAGATTCGGCAAGTTTGCGTATCTCGTCCGCAACGACGGCGAAACCGCGGCCGGATTCCCCGGCGTGCGCTGCCTCGATTGCTGCATTCATCGAAAGAAGGTTCGTCTGGCTGGCGATGTTTTCCATCACGGAGTTGATCTCAAGCAGCCCCTCGGACTCCCGGGCGATGTCCTGAATGTCGGACGCAACTTCCTGCAAGCTGTTTTTGCCAGTTTCAGAGGCTTCCTGCAGGTCCTTAACGTTCTGGGTGTTCTTTACCAAGGTCGCGGTGACGGACTGGATGTTTGCTATCATTTCCTCCAAGCCGGAAGATGCCTGCGACACGGCGCCGGTCTGGCGATCCACCTGCGAGCTTAGCTTGTTGATGTTGTTGGTGACTTGCTCCATGGTGGCGTTGGTTTCGGTGACGCTGGCGCTCTGGTTCAACACACGGCCCTTCACGCTCTGGATGTTGGCGGCGATCTGGTTCATCGCGGCGGCCGTCTCCGTCATGTTGCTGGCAAGGTTCGTGCCGATTTCGGACAGATCCTGCGCCTTGCCCTTGATCGAGGAAATCATCTTGCTGAATTCGCCCATGGACTGGTTGTACGAACGCGATGCCTGGCCCACCTCGTCCTGGCTGTCCTCGGGAAGCCTTTTGGTCAGGTCGCCGTTTGCCACGGTTTCCAGGGCGCCGGTCAAAAGGCTTATGGGCTTGGTCACCATGCCGGATATCATCATCGCTATCAAAAGGCCCAAAATCACGCCGACGATGGTCAACACTATCATTATAACGACAGTGTTGGCGGTAGTGGCCTGTATTTCTAGGTAGCGGTTCGTCATGGTAGTCTGCGCACCTTCCCTAAGCGTGTTAAACGTGGTGCTGATATAGTCGTATAGGTAGGCACCAGTGTCCAGGTAAATGTCGATGCGCGCCCTGCTCACCGGATCGCCAGGTATGCCGTCCCTGGCGGCGGCAAACATGCCCTCTAGAACCTCGTCGGTATACTGGTGCAAAAGAGCCCTCAGGTTTCTCGATTCCTCAAGCATTTCCGCCCGCCTGACGGGGTTAATCATAATGTCAGCATTCTGGTTGGCATCGTAAGCGTCCAAATACCTGTCCAGCTCCCTTCTTAACGCTACGGCTTCAGCCCGGAGCGAGTTCAGGGTAGGTTCGTCACCCAGGCGGAAAGCCATGGCCGTTACAATGCGCCTAAGATCCATGATATCCGCAGCCAGGTAATTTAAGGTATCGTACCTGGCGGACGGAAAGTCCTGCATAAGGACGAAATTGTTGTTTATCGTGTTGATATTGTGAATACCAAATATCGCGATAAACACCGTGATTGCCAAGACGAGGAAAAAGCCCATAAACAACTTTCCCCTGATTTTCATGTTTCGGATGAACGTCATAATTCCACATCTCCCTAGTTAAGTTGGTTTATATGGCTTATTGGGCAGCTTCAAAGAAAATCCCCAACCACTAATTACAGTATAGCACGAATTCTTCCCTTAACGCAAGTACCTATGGTCATAAAATTTGCCTATTCACGAGATATTTTCGAAAAAAAACAGAGACAGTACCTCCAAATTACGCTCGCAGATTGTTCTCTATTTGCACTTTGCGGAAAAATGCGTTAGAATGCTCATAAGCTCCGATTTCGCCAGGCTAAGGCATTCGACCGAAAGTCGGCAGGATCCAAAAGTTCCTGCGCTATGCATGGCGGAACGATAGGGTATGCAGGGAAACGGGCATGCCTTCCATTCTTGAGAAGGAGGCTATTATGAAAAATAGTCGCGTTTTGCGGGCGGTTTTTGCCGCGGTCGTTTTGTTGGCGGTTTGCCAGCTCTTTGTCGGATGCAGGGACGAAACCGGAAGGATCATCCTGGCAACCACCACCAGCACCTACGATTCGGGGCTGTTGGGCCATATCCTGCCTGTCTTTACCGCGGAAACAGGCTGGGACATTGACGTCATCTCCGTGGGGACGGGGGCGGCGTTGCAGATGGGACGCGACGGGCAGGCGGATGTGCTGCTTGTCCACGCCAAAGCCCAGGAACTACAGTTTGTCGCCGACGGCTATGGGGTCGAGCGTTTTGACGTGATGTACAACGACTTCGTAATAGTCGGCCCACCAGGTTTTATCGCGCACAACGCCGACACGAACCTGACCCTTGTGGCAATTGCCGAGCAAAATCTTCCCTTTATATCCCGGGGGGACAACTCCGGAACCCACATAATGGAACTAAGCCTGTGGAACAGAGCCGGCGTGAATCCCGCGGAGCTTTCCGACTATCTTTCGGTGGGCCAAGGCATGGGCGCGACCCTGCGGATGGCGAACGAAATGAAGGCGTTCACCCTGACCGACCGCGCAACCTGGCTAAGCCAATCCCCCCCGGATCTGGTGATTGTCTGCGAGAGAGACGCGCCGCTCCTAAACCTGTACGGCGTAATCGCGGTGAACCCGGCCATACACCAGGGAATCAACGCGGAAGGGGCTGGTGTTTTCATCGACTGGATTCTGCGACCCGCGACACAGGACTTGATCTCAACCTTTGGCATGGCGGAATTCGGCGAGCCACTGTTTTTCCCCAACGCGCAGCGTTGACAAGCCCAGCGTTGAACCTTTCCCTTGTCCTGACTCCCGAAACCCTGGGCATCATCGGCACCACCCTGCGGATGACACTTACCTCCACGGCCATAGGATCGGCCCTGGGCATCATCCTGGGGCTGCTTCTTGAGAAGGCGCGGTTCCCCGGCAAAAGGATCGTCGTGCGCATCTGCCGCACCTTGATGGGCACCCCCCCGGTGGTGGTGGGCCTTGTCGTCTACCTGCTGCTGATGCGCCGGGGGCCTTTGGGTTTTCTGGGCTGGATTTTCACCGTGCCGGGAATGGTTTTCGCCCAAGTGCTGATCATCACCCCAATCGTCTGCGGCATGGTCTACTCCTACGCCGTGCGATCCGCCCCGCAGATCAGGGCCTTCGCCGTGACAATGGGCGCGACCCCCTTTCAAACCCGGCTTTTGATGCTTAGGGAGATGCGCGGCGAGATATACTTTTCGGTGATCGCCGCGTTCGGCAGGGCCATAAGCGAGGTCGGCGCGGTGATGATCGTCGGCGGCAACATCATGGGCAGAACGCGGGTAATGACCACCGCGATAACCCTGATGCGGAACATGGGCAACTACGCCCAGGCAATCACCTTTGGAATCGTGCTGCTCCTGATCGCCTTCCTGATTCAGTCCCTGTCGGATTTCCTGCACAAGGATCGGCTAACCGAGGAAAACTTCTGATGTTGCGCATCACCTCGCTGAAAAAAAAACAGGGGGAGTTCTCCCTGTTTATAGAAAACATGCGCATACAGGAACCGGGCATCTACGGCCTTATCGGGCCCAACGGCTGCGGCAAATCAACCCTCGCAAAACTTATAGCCGGCATACTAAAAGCCGACAGCGGCAAAATAGAAACCCACTTTGAAAGCCGGGACATTACAATGGTCACCCAAAAACCCTACATCATGGACGACACCGTTTTCAACAACCTTGCCTACCCCCTGCGTCTTAGGGGTGTCAGTCACCACCGGGCGAAAGGGTGTCAGTCACCGCCGGCTGAGGGAGTGCTAGGGGGTGCCAGTCACCGCCGGGAACTGTGCGATGAGTATCTGGCGGAAATTAGTTTTACCGAAAAGCGAAACCAGCAGGCCCGGGGACTTTCCGGGGGGGAGAAGCAAAAGCTGGCCCTGTTGCGCGCCATTATCTTCAACCCCAAGCTGGTGATCTTGGACGAGGCCATGACGGATCTGGATTTGGACAGCCTGGATCTGTTCATAGGGAAAATTTTGGAACGCCAAAGGCAAACCCCGGCAGTGTGGATTGTCATAAGCCACCAGCTTTCCCAAATCAGGCGGCTGTGCGGGCACGTTTTCTTCATGACGGACGGGCGGCTGGAAACCGAAGGCCCCACGGAGGAACTTCTGCGATCCGATAACCCCGCGGTGCGGCGGTATCTGCGACACGAAATGCCAGGTTGACGCTTTGTCAGTTCCGAAATAAACAACCGCAGAGCAGAGCTCTGCGGTATTGAAGATTTATCCTTGAAAGATTTACGTTTGCGGGGGAACAAATCCCCCGCACCCCCAGTGGAACCGCCCCAGAG
>Ga0209755_10002149_pt1 | contig 27706 bp, 27 predicted proteins | sample TergutCo191P1_FD_187301 | JGI IMG/M metagenome (GOLD analysis project Ga0209755, IMG submission 187301) | Cornitermes sp. P1 segment gut microbial communities from Petit-Saut dam, French Guiana - Co191P1 (SPAdes) (version 2) | ecosystem: Host-associated > Arthropoda: Insects > Digestive system...
AGACCGTCTATGACCTCCCATGCCCGTTCCCTTACGGAAACAACGTAGGGGCCTTCCGCCACGCCGAAAAGGTAATGAAAGGCATGATGATCGGTAATTCCGCCATCCCTTTCGGCGAACCGTTCCAATGCATTGACGGTCGCAAGAGCGACATGGTTGTTGGGGGCATGGGATCTGTGGAACCTGTTGGCAACCCAGACAAGGGTGGAAATCGTCTGGGCGTTGTCTTCCGCCTCGATTTCGCTGAGGGCGTTTATTATCTCGAACATTACAACCGGGTCCCTTTCCGAAAGACCAGCCCTTAGAAGAATGGCCCTTGCCTCTTCGGTTCCCACTGTACCAAGTTGCCTTGCCGCTTCCTGTCTAACATCCGGGAAGTTGTTTATAATCTGCCCCCTTGACAAGACCCGGTTCTTGGAGCCCGCAAAAACAAGGCGCTCCAGGGCGACGTATATGTCGTCGCCGGCATCGCCACGCCCGATGGCACCTTCTATGTAGTCCAGGGCGAACAGGTTTTGTTCGCGATTGGTAGACATACTGGCCTCGCGGATTACCATCATTTCCACGGTTAATGCTTCGGATTCCCCGGCAGGTGCCCCCGTTTCGGCGGCTTGCCCCATTGCGACCGGGATCGAGGCAACAGCGAGAATGACGAAAATGGCAGTAATTTTAGCAAACATCATGGATTTCCTCCTTCCAGAACATATTAAAGGATAGACGCTTTTTTGTCGCCTGTCAAGGTAGTCATGTGTCTTTTGGGGCAAGTTCCAGGGTCAGCTCGACCTCGCCTTTGGAGACGTTCATGGAGCGGGCAATCTCCTCGATGCTCCATCCCTGCCGCCTAAGCCTGATGATGTTGTCGCGATCCCTTAACGGTGGCGCGCCCCCGTCGTCCGAGGCCACGGGGCGACTCGACGACGGCTGTTTTAGGAAGCTACGGGCCATTTTTAGCTGGGCTCGCGCGCTCTCGTCAAGCTCGCGCAGCTCGGTGGCAAGTCGCGTGGCCATCTCGCGGGCCTTGTTCATTTCGGCAATGCGGTCTTCCAGCCATTTGATCGACTCGTCCAGTGTGGAAAGCTTTTCGGCGGCCTCCAGCGTCTTCTCGTTTTCGGCGGACAGGGTTTCGACCGAATTTTGTATGATGCCCACCTCGGTCTTAAGTCGCCCTATGGTGCCGTCAAGCCGGTTTAGGAACTGCTCGTTTTCCTGCAGGGCTTGGAAATTCCGGTCTATGCCGTCGTTGGTTTCCTGCAGGGTTTGGGTTTTCCGTTCCACCCGCTGGAATTTTTCCTCGGCGTCCTTTATCACTTCGTCAAGCTGGCGTATCTTAAGCTGCACGGCCTGAAGCGTGTCGTCTGAGTTGGAAATCTGGGTGAGCTTTTCCTCCACCGATTTGGCGGTCCTAAGAAGGTTGTTGAAATCGCTTTCCATGCCCTCGATCCGGCGTTTTTCCGCGATGAAACGGGTAATCCTGGCGTTTATGTCGTCTTCCAGATGCTTCATCTGGCTAAACTCGCTTTCAAACTTGGCCACGGCTGTGTCAAGACGCGAAAGGCGCTCCGTGTTGTCCTTTAGCTTGTCGTCGTGAAGGTCAAGTTCCTTTTTAAGGGCGCCGGAACGCTCGAAAGCCTTGGACATTGTCTTGCTTTCACGCCGGGTATCTTCCATCGTGGTTTTCGCTTCCGCAAGATTGCGCTCAAGCTGCTCGAAAAGGAGCCTTCTGGCCTCGTTCGCCTCGCTCATCTCCATGGTCGCCTTTTCCTCGAACGTTGCGGCATTGGCTTTCATGTTTTCCAGATCGGACATGAGCTTTTCGCTAAGGGCGGTGAAGTCCTGCTTCATTTCGTCCGTAATCTTGATTTCGGCCTTCCTGCGCCTTGCCTCGGCATCGGTTGTAATCGATTCCAACTGTGAATTCAGCTCATCCTGCCATGTCTCAATCTGTTGTTTGGCTTCGGCGCTTCGCTTTGAAAGTTCCGCCATAAATTCGTCTTCGAATACTTTGAGCTTTCCGGAAATGTTTTCGGAAGCCGTATCCTTAATTTTCGAAAGCCTTCGTTCCACATCGAGAAGCTCTTCGCGTAGGGCCTGTAAGTTGTTTGTGAACCCCAGCGACGCGGTTTCCCAAGTTTCGTTCATTTCCTTGCCAAGTCGGGTAAAGTCGCCGTTTACACGGTTTACCGCTTCCTCCATTGCGAGACGCAGTTCTTTTTCCAACTGGGCGCTGTCATCTGTAAGGCTGGCAAGCTGATTGAGCCGCTCCTCTTGGGCAAGGCGGTATTCCTCGATGCGATCGTCGGTGGCGGCCGCCACTTCCAGACTGGTGTCGTGGCACAGGGATTTCCATTCCTCGCGGAGCCTGTTGATTTCCTTTCGCAGTTCCTCGTCCTGCTCACAAATAGAAGAGTTCGTTTCCTCCGTTTGCTGCTTCATGAGAGAGGCTAGTTCCCCTGCCTGTTTGTTCCACTCTTCCCGGAACTGCCTTGCGTCGGCGATGTAAGCCTTTTTTTGCGAATCCATGGCATCGGTTTCGGTTTGCCACTCCTCCTTGTTCCGCTTAATAAGTTCCTGTGCCTCGTCCCAGCTTGTCTTAATGAATTCCCTTGTGGATTCCAGGTTTTCCTCAAAGCTGGCCTTCATGCGGTCAATTTTATCCTCGGCGGAGGCGCTTATTTCCAGTCCGGTGTTATTGCACAGGGTTTCCCATTCCTCCCTTAGCTGTCTTGCGTCGGCGATCAAAGCCTTTTTCTGCGCGTCCATGGCGTCGGTTTCAGTTTGCCATTCTTCCTTGTTCAGTTTGATCAGCTCCTGTATACCGTCCCAGCCTGTTTTGACAAATTCCTTCGCGGATTCCAGGTTTTCCTCAAAACTGGCCTTTATGTGGCCTATCCTCTCTTCGGTGGCGACGGTTATTTCCAGTCCGGTGCTGTTGCACAGTGCTTCCCATTCGCTGCGCTGCCTCATGATTTCCTCGCGCAGTTCCTCGTTCTGTTCCTGGATGGAGGCGTTCATTTCCGAAGCCTGCTGCCTTATAAGGGAGCTAAGTTCCCCAGCCTGTTTGTCCCATTCCTCTTTTTTGGAGTCCATGGCGCTGGTTTCGGTTTGCCATTCTTCCTTGTTGAGCCTGATCTGCTCCTGCATCTCGTCCCGGTTTGTTTTTACAAATTCCTGGAGGGATTTCAGCTTTTCTTCGAAAGTTGTTTTTAGACGGGCAAGTCGCTCCTCGGCTTGCCCGCGGAGTTTCGCCAGGGCCGTCTCTTCCACTTTGTCCGCCCGGCTGCCAGCCTTGCTCACCGCGTCCGAGAAGAGTTCCACGATACGTTCCTCTTCCCGCGCAAGTTTGGCCTCCAAGTCCTGAATTGCCGATCGGGTGTCTGCCACGATCGTTTCGGCCGTCCTTTCAAGCGCCTCGGTGTTTTCCCTCTCAAAACGTACGCCAATGGATTCCAGCTCGCCACTTACCGAGTTGATTTCCCCTTCGGCGGTTTCGACTTTTTCCTTCATCTCGCCTAGGCGTTTTGCCACGCCTTCCACAAAGGCCGACTCGTCCCGAATTCTGTTAAGGTTTTCCTGGACCCTACTTGTCATTTGGATGAGTTCCGTAAGGGATGCATCATAACCCTGTATGCGATCCTCAACCTGAGCAAGGGCCTGGACTTTCTTGGTTAGATCTTCCTTTGTAAGCTTCTGGATACGGCGCATCAGCTCCGCCGCGGCCTTCTTTTCCACCTCCAGGGCGATACCGTAGTCCTTGACAATGGAGCTTTTGTCTTCTATGTAAGCGGTTATATCTTCCTTGCATCGGTCCACGTATTTTCGCACCTTGTCCAAAGAACGGTTACTTTTGTCCAGAAGGCGAAAAAAAACTATCAGGATGATTGCAATGCCAAGGGTTACTAAATGACCTACTTCAAACATAGCTCATTTTAGCACAAAATCCCGCAATTGGCGATAGTCATGAAAGGTAAGGTCCGCCATGGGGGTACCAGATGCCCTGTGGGAAAGCAGGGCGGCTTTCATGCCTGCCTGTAGTGCCCCAGCCACGTCGTAGCGACGGCTGTTCCCAACGTATAGCGTCTGCTCGGGGGGGCAACCCAGATTGTTTGCCAGCTCGACGAAAGGGTGAACGGACGGTTTTAGCGCGCCCGCCCTTTCCGAGCAGAGCACCGTGTCCCAAAGGCCGGCAAGTCCCAGGTTTTCCAGTTTCTTCTCTGGGGGGAAGTCGGAAAGCAAGCCCAGCTTTATCCCGGCGGCTCGAAGTTCGACCAAAAGCTCCCGTGCGTGGGGAAACAGTTTTATTTTGGAAAAAAGTGGCTCCCAGCCACGGTACATAAGGGTTTCTATCTTTTTCTCTATGGCGTCCGCCGGCGCGTTCAGTATTTTCGCGGTAAGCCGTGCCTGGTAGCCGTAAAAGTCCGGCTTGGTTAACTCGGGGGATTTTTCCTGCTCTTGGCGTATAATATCCCTGGCCTTGCTGAATGCCAGGAGGAGTCGCCAGTGCCTGGCCACAAACGGCATTAGTTTGACATAAAGACGACGGTTGGGATATAACGTTCCGTCCAGGTCAAAAGCCACTGCGCTGAATTTCGGTGTCATAGTGGCAGTTTACCCAAACGACAAGTAAATGACAATGAGCCGGGAGTGTAACATTAACGACAGACATTCTATTCCTGGCAGGGTGCCTCCTCAAACTTCGAAAATCCTGGAAAAGATACATTTTTTTCTTGACCCTCGCGCCATATTTTAGTATTTTCTAAGAAACACCATGCAGGGGTGAAGGGACTCCTAGAATAACGCAGTTTGGTGGTTTGAATTTGAATTAGGAAGAGCAATGTCTATACCTCAATCCAGCGATGTTGTGCCGGAGGGAAACGCTTCCGGGATGGCCCAAGATGCCACAGAAGATCATGTTCACGAAACAGTCGTCCCTGGGGGTGGCGGTGGTGATCAGGGTGTTTTTGACGATATTTCGGGCGACGAATTTTTGAAGGAAATGCTTGCCACCGAGGAAGCGGAAGCCTTTTTCCAGGAGGCTAGTGACGGGCTAGGCGAGGAGTCGCCGGCGGACCCGGAGTCGGAATCTGGCGATGAAACCGCCCAGATGAATGTCAAATTGGCAGAGGCGGAAGCTCAGCTTGCCGATGCACGCGAGCAGTTGCTTCGAAAAGCCGCCGATTTCGATAATTTCCGCAAGCGCATGAACCAGGAAAAGCAAAGGGCAATCGAATTTGCCAACGAAAGCCTGCTTCTTGACATAATCCCGATAATCGACGACTTTGAGCGGGCGATTCAGTCCGCCGAGCTGTCCCCGGAGCTTGCGGAGATTCCGGCGGGGAAGGGAATGCTGGACGGCATCTCGATGATCGAAAAAAGGCTTACCGGCCAGCTTGAGGGCAAATGGGGCCTTAAGCGTTTCAGCTCCGTTGGCGAGCCTTTCGACCCCAATTTTCACGAGGCCATGTTAATGGAAAAGTCCCCCGACGTGGAGGAGCCGACGGTCATGGAGGATTTCGCGAGGGGTTACACGCTGAAGGACAGGGTAATCCGCGCGGCAAAGGTTAAGGTGTTTATGCCGGCCGAAAGGGAAGGGTCGGAGGGCTGACATGCGATGTTTTGGGCGCATATCTGACGTAATAAGATAAGTAAGGAGAGCAGAACTATGGGAAAAATAATAGGTATTGACCTTGGAACCACCAACTCGTGCGTGTCCGTACTTGAGGGCGGGGAACCCGTCGTCATTCAGAATTCCGAGGGGGGCAGGACCACGCCTTCAATCGTTGGTTTTACCAGCAAGGGCGACAGGGTTACCGGCCAGCCGGCCAAGAACCAGATGATCACGAACCCGGAAAACACGGTTTACTCGATAAAGCGTTTCATGGGCCGCCGTTACTCAGAGGTTTCAAGCGAAATGAGGCATGTCCCCTATCATGTGGTGGAACAGGGCGACGACGTGCGTGTTGACATCAGCGGCAAGAAGTATTCCCCGCAGGAAATCTCGGCCTTCGTCCTGCAAAAGATGAAGCAGACCGCCGAGGACTACCTGGGCGAAACCGTTACCGAGGCGGTAATTACCGTTCCGGCCTACTTCAACGACGCGCAGCGTCAGGCGACCAAGGACGCGGGCAAGATCGCCGGGCTTGAGGTTAAGCGCATTATCAACGAGCCGACAGCCGCGTCGCTGGCTTTCGGCTTCAACAAGGAACAGAAAAAGGAAAGGACCATCGCCGTGTACGACCTTGGCGGCGGCACTTTCGACGTTTCTATCTTGGAGCTTGGCGACGGTGTTTTCGAGGTGAAATCGACCAACGGCGACACCCACCTTGGCGGCGACGACTTCGACCTTAAGATTCTCGAATGGCTGATAAGCGAGTTCCGGAACGACACCGGCATAGACCTTGGCAAGGACAGGATGGCCCTGCAACGCCTGCGCGAGGCTTCCGAAAAGGCGAAAATCGAGCTTTCGGCAATGCAGACCACCGAGATCAACCTTCCCTTTATAACCGCCGACCAGAGCGGCCCGAAGCACCTGCAGAAGTCCCTTACCCGGGCGAAATTCGAGCAGATGGTTTCCGACCTGCTGGAACGCTCCAAGGATCCCTGCCTAAAAGCACTGAAGGACGCGGGGCTTACCGCCGACCAGATTGACGAGGTTATCCTTGTCGGCGGTTCCACCCGCATCCCGGCGGTACAGCAGATCGTAAAAGACCTGTTCAAGAAGGAGCCGAACAAGGGCGTTAACCCGGACGAGGCCGTCGCCGTTGGCGCGGCGATTCAGGCCGGTATTCTTGGCGGCGACGTAAAGGACGTGCTGCTTCTGGACGTAACCCCCCTGTCGCTGGGCATCGAGACCTTGGGCGGAGTGATGACCAAGCTTATCACCCGGAACACCACGATCCCCACGAAAAAGAGCCAGATTTTCTCCACGGCCGCCGACGGGCAGACCGCCGTTTCGATCCAGGTACTGCAGGGCGAGCGGGAAATGGCCACCCAGAACCGCGTGCTGGGACGCTTCGACCTTGTGGGCATCCCGCCCGCGCCCCGTGGCGTTCCCCAGATCGAGGTTACCTTCGACATTGACGCGAACGGTATCGTTCACGTAAGCGCGAAGGATCTGGGCACCGGCAAGGAACAGAAAATCCGTATCGAAAGCTCCAGCGGTCTTAGCGACGGCGACATCGACCGCATGGTAAAAGAGGCGGAGCTTCACGCCGAGGAAGACAGGAAAGAGAAGGAAAAGGCCGAGGTTCGCAACGAGGCGGACAGCATGATCTACAGCACCGAGAAAAACATCAAGGAACTGGCCGACAAGGTAAATGCCGAGGACAAGTCCAAGGCGGAGGAGGCCATTGCCGAGCTTCGCAGGGCTCTTGAGGGCGGCGACATTCAGGCGATTAAGGACAAGACCGAGGTGCTGAAGCAGATATCCTTTAAGATTGCCGAGGAGATCTACAAGCAGCAGGCCGCGCAGCAGCAACAGGCGGGTGCCGACCAACAGCCGGGCGCAGGCCCAGGCGCGGAAGGTTCCGCGTCTTCCGGGGGCGAAGGCGATTCCATGGGCTCAGGCACCAAAAACGCCGAGGACGCGGACTACGAGGTTGTGGACGACGACAAAAAGTAGGCGGCATGGGACGGCTTCGCGCCGTCCCTTAAACCGCTTCCGAAGGATATGGAATGGCGAAACGCGATTATTACGAGGTTCTGGGTGTCCAAAAAAATGCCTCGAAGGATGAGATAAAAAAGGCTTACCGCAAGCTTGCAATTCAGTACCACCCCGACAAGAATCCCGGCAACAAGGATGCGGAGGACCGGTTTAAGGAAGCCACGGAAGCTTACGAGGTGCTTGCCGACGACAAGAAAAAGGCCGCCTACGACCAGTTCGGCCATGCCGGGGTTGACGGAATGGGCGGCGGACAGCAGGACTGGGGTAACTTCCGGGGTTTCGAGGACATTTTCGGCGGGGGGGATCTTGGCAGTTTTTTCGAGAGCATTTTCGGCGGAGGTTTTGGCGGCGGCGGTTTCCGCAGGGGGGGCGGCCAGGCGGGGCCCAGACAGGGCGCGAATCTTCGCTACGACATTGAGATCCCCTTTAAGGAAGCGGTTTTCGGCACCAAGGTCGAGGTTCAGTTTACCCACAACGAGACCTGCACGGGTTGCAAGGGCTCCGGGGCGGCAAACGGCATGGGCAGAAAGACCTGTCCTACCTGCGGAGGTTCCGGACAGGTAAGGCACAGTCAGGGGTTTTTCTCGCTGTCGTCCACCTGCCATGCCTGCGGCGGGCAGGGTTCCATAATCGAAAAACCCTGCTTGGAATGCGGCGGTTCCGGCACCCAGAAAAAACGACAGAAGCTTATGGTAACGATTCCCCCGGGGGTCGAAAACGGCAAGCATCTTGTAATTCCAAGGCAGGGTGACGCCGGCCCAAACGGCGGCCCGTCCGGCGATCTGTACGTCGTTACCCGGGTAAAACCGCACGAGTACTTTGAAAGGCAGGATTCGGATTTATACTGCGCGGTTCCCGTTTCGGTAACGCAGGCGGCACTGGGCGCGGAAATCCACGTAAGCACCCTTGACGGCAAGACAATCAAGGTAAAGGTGCCCGCCGGAACCCAGAACGGGAAGATGCTCCGCATACGCGACGAGGGTGTTCCCGTGGGAAACCACCGGGGTAACCTTTACATTAAGCTTATGGTGCGCGTACCGGAAAAGCTGTCCCGCAAGGGCAGGGATCTGCTGGAGGAATTCGCCCGCATCGAGGGCCAGAACAACAACCCCGGCCCAATCCCCCTTTCGCAGCTTGGCGATTAGCGGCCCGTCAGGATTCCAGGCCGAAGTGCTTGGAAAGCTTTTTTAGGTGGCTGCCGATTAAAAGCGCACCGTAGACCGTAAGCACGATTCCCACGGTAATGCCTATGGGGATCATGAACGACATGCCGGCGGCAAGGGCTATGTTGTTGAACTCCATCCCGAAGAAAATCGTCGTAAGCGAGACCAGCAGCACCAGACCGGCGAAAACCCATCCCCCAAGGGAAAAGCCCCCCGGGGCGACGGTCGCGCCGGACTCAAGGGCTTTTTCCCCTTCCTCCTCGGCAATCGCCGCCATAACGGTGTCTTCCAGCCCCTGCGACGGGGGGAAAAAATCTTCCCGCATAATTTTTTGGCACAGTTCGAAACGCTCGACCTTTCGGGCGCAGTCGGGACAGAGAAAGAGGTGCAGACCGATTTCCAGCCTGCCCAAAAGCGACATGTTTTCCTGCTCGTAAACCATGTCCATGATTCTTTCGCAGTTCATATCATTCTCCTTCGTCGCCGCGCCCAGCATCGCTGCTGGATACGCCGTGGTCTTCCAGCCTGTCCCGGAGCAGCTTTTTCGCCCTGAACACATGCGACTTGATTGTGTTCACCGGAAACCCGGTAATAACCTCGATTTCCTGGTAGGACAGTTCATAAAAGAAAAACATGTCGATACAGATTCGGTAACGCTCCGGAAGTTCCCGCAGCGATGCCAACACCGCCTCCTTCGCCGCCTTGCGAAGAAGTATCTGTTCCGGTGTGTTGTTTCCGCTCGCCTCGATTTCGTCGTTCCCTTCCGCAAGGCTCTGGTACTCTTTCCTGCGGTTTACCCCATTCAGCGCCGTGTTGTAGGCGATCTTGTACAGCCAGGTCGAAAACCGTGAACGCCCTTCGAAAGCGGAAAGGTTACGGTACACTTTCAGAAAGACTTCCTGGACAAAGTCTCGCGCGTCCTCGGCATTACGGAAAAACCCCATGCCCATTCCGTAAACGGGTCTCTCGTAGCGCCTGGCCAAAAGCCTGAACAGATCCTTCTGCCCGGACAGAATTTGCTCGACTATAAGTCTATCGCTATAGTCTTCCTCATGGCTCATCTTGCCCTGTCAATACGTTTGATGGCATGATAGGCCAAAAGCCCGGCACCCATCGACAGGGGGATTATCCCGCCCAAAAGCCCGTAGGTCGGGCCGGTCATAATTGCCAGAAACACGGTCAGGGAAAGCCCCACGCTGGTTAAAAGCAAGCCCGCAAGCAGACTGAACGAAAAAAGGTCGAAATTGGGTGGGGTGTACTGCCCAGCCTTGATCAGCATGGCCCGCCGTCTGTGGTTCCAGAGCAGGTAAAAGAAAACCACCACAGCACCCATCGTGATTCCGACAATGGGAATTATCGCTATGATTACCTGGGCCGCGGCGGATGAAATTGGCTCCATGACATATCTCCTTGGGGCACGTTAAGCAAAGTATACGGTGTTTCCTGTCGCATGTCCATTCTTTACGACACGGCATTTGGGGAACGGTTGCGCTCGCTCGATCCAGGTCAGTCGATTATGATGAGGTCGGTGAAATACAGTTCCTGGATTCTTCCCAGTCGCAGCAATGCGTTATAGCGCGCAAGAATTTCGTTTTTTGTCGCGGCCTCGTCCAGTCTTGCAATATCCTCCCTGCGAAGGGCGGAAAAGTACCCGATTGCTATCGAACGGAAGTCGCCGGTGCGGGTTGCAAGCTCCTCGGCGAAAGACTGGTCGTCGGCGGGGTAGGGGAAGCTGACGGACAGGACGACGGTGGCCGGGGGCTGTCCAGCCAGCGGTATCCTCAACCTGCCCACACCGGAAAAAATACCGACCGGATCCCCGTCCGCCCGGTGGCCGAAACCTCCCCCGTGAGTTTCGTGCCTATCACCGGTAAGCCTGCCAATGTGGAACAGGGGCCCCGCGTCGGCGGGACGCACAAGGGCGTAGAGGCTTCCCACAACCAGCATCCCGATAAGCGCGAGAACCAGCGTGACGGCGACGCGGTACACGGCCAGCAATCCTTTCGAGGGCTTTTTCGCAGGGGTAATTTCTCGTTTCATATCGCTTTCCTGATTCATTTTCGGCGGTTTCCCCGGATAATTATAGTGGCGTCGATTAACCACCGTAAATATGTTCCAATCCGTGCAGAAGCTCCATGGCCTTGGCCTTGCAGTTGCCGCACACCGTGCCGATCTTCGTGGCCTGTTGCAGGGCCTCCCAGCTTTTCGCGCCATTTTGGAACGCGTTTTCTATGTCCTTGTCGGTAATACCCATGCAGCGGCATATCTCGACGGCGGTTTCCTTGAGCATCCCCGTCCTGCCAGTCTTGGCAAGATGCTCGTCGATGGCGGCGCGAAGGGCCTTGTCGCCCAGTACCGAACAGTGGATTTTGTACTCCGGTAGCCCGCCCAGCTTTTCGACCAGATCCTCTGGTCGCAGTTTGTAGGCATCCTCTATCCTCATGCCCTTGACCATTTCCGACAGCATACTGGTCGAGGCTATCGCGCTGGCGCACCCGTAGGTTTTCCAGCGCACGTCGCTAATCACGTCGTCGTCGATTTTAAGGAGCATCAGCATCTGATCCCCGCACTTTATGTTCCCGGTCTGCCCCCTGGCATTGGCGGCGAAAGCCGACTCGTCTTCCATTAACACGTTCCGTGGATTGGTAAAATGCTCCCTTACGGTTTCCGAATACAGCCAGTCAGACATAATTACCCCCTAGGTGGAATTTACCGAAGATATTGCCCGCAGCCGTGCGACAATCGGCGGCAGTTTTTCTATTATATAGTCAATGTCGCCCGCGTCAATTCCCCAGCCCAGGCTAAAGCGAATCGACCCGTGCGAAAGCTCCGGTCCCAGCCCGGTCGCCATAAGCACCTGCGACGGCTCCAGACTCCCGGAGGCACATGCCGAACCGGTGGACGCCTCGATGCCCGCCATGTCCATGGAAAGGAGTATCGCCTCGCCCTCCGCGCCGGGGAACGAAACGTTCAGGGTGTTGGGTAGAACGTCGCTGGGGTGGCCGTTTACCTTCATGTCGGGAATCGACTTTGCAAGGCCGTCCCGAAGGCGATCCCGCAGCGGGGCCATTTCCACGCCGTACCTTTCGACCTCGGCCAGCGCAATCCCGGCCGCAACGCCAAAGCCGAAAATGCCCAGGTTGTTGTATGTCCCCGCGCGAAGCCCTTCCTCCTGATGCCCTCCCATGATAAGCGGGAACAGCGGGGCCCCTTTTCGCGCGTAAAGCGCACCGACCCCTTTGGGCCCGTAGATCTTGTGCGCCGAAAGCGTAAGGTAATCAACTCCCAGATCGTCAACGTTGACGGGGATCTTGCCCAGTGCCTGTACCGCGTCGGTGTGCACCCACGCCCCCGCCGCCTTTGCCAGCGACGCGATTTCCCTTATGTCCTGAACGGTGCCGATCTCGTTATTGGCCATCATAACCGACACGAAAAGGGTCTTTTCGTTAAGTGCGCGTTTAAGCGCGTCCGTTTTAACCTTTCCGTGGCTATCGACCGGCAGGAAAGTCACCTTGAAGCCATTGCCCTGCAGGTGTTTGGCCGCGTTTAGCACGCAGGGATGCTCGATTGCCGTGGTGATAAACTCGTCCCGCCCTTCGAAAGAAGGGGTACTGGCAAGGCTGCGCATCGTGCCGAACAGCGCGTTGTTCGATTCCGAGCCACCGGACGTAAAAACGACCGTCCTTGGCTCCGCCCCGATCAGCCTTTCCACCATGTCCCTGGCTTCCTCCACCCGTTTCCGAGCGATTCGCCCCGACTGATGCATACTGGAAGCGTTTCCGTAGATGTCCAGGCTCTCTATCATCGCCGTCCGGACTTCCGGTCTTAGTGGGGTGGTTGCGTTGTAATCGGCATACACTCGACGTTCGGTCGCGGGCCTTGGTGTGTTCTCAGACATCGTACATCCTTCCCCAAACATAACAAAATAGGTAAGAAATTGCAATTGACCGCTGGTTTGTGCCGATAATGAACGAAATGCCACGGTTCAAAAAGTTTTTGCCGATTTTCGTTCTATTGCTTGGTATTCTTCATGCCAATGCTACCGCTTACGTGACGGAACTTACCTTCCGTGGTTTTTCGTGGGGTACCAGCATGGAGGAGGTGATACGCCGAATGGGACCGCCTATGTCCAGGGACCAGATCGACGGGTTTGTCTCCCTTATATGGGACAACGTGGAGGTCAGTGGCTACACGACCTTTATGTTGGCCTATTTTTCCGAAAGCGGGCTACAGGGCGGCGTTTACTATTTCCTTACCCACAGCCTGGAGGAAACCATGCGCTGTTACGCCGAACTGCAGCAGGAACTTCTAAATCGTTACGGCCCAACCCAGGTTTTCGACAGGATTACCAGGGAACTGCGCCCCTATGCAAGCACCTGGAACCTTCCGGGTGGCTTTGTGCGCCTGCGGGTGAACACCAGGCAGGGCGATCCCGTTACCCTGTGGTATTCCTCGCCGAAGCTTACCATGCATGTTTTGGGCGAGAGGCAGAACTGAACAAGGCGCATAAAACCGCTTGATCAGGATTGCGGTTCCTTTTTGGTCGCTTTTTTCCTTTCGGCGTAGATGTCCCTAAGGTGCCTAAGGCTGCCGTAAAAGCACAGGACGCCAAGCCCGCCAAGGAAAATAAACCCGATTACCCCCCAGATTCCCCGCCAAGACTCGTCATCCGAAGTGGTAAACAAAACGAAGGCCATGATAAAAAGAATGGCCCCGCAAACCGTAAGGAACCCGAACAGAAAGGTCTCGATAGCCGACGATTTTTTTTTCGTGAACGGCTTGGTTCGGGGGCGACTTGTCCCATCGGCAAAATCCTGCACCCTGCCTTCGCAATTGAGCTTTTCGGCTTCCATAAGCGGCAAATCGTGAAAACTGCATTTGCCCGTGATATTTATTGCATAACGGCAATCGGCGCATTTGTGCTCGTTCTGTGTCGGCGTGTCAGTAGCATCCATCGCATTACCCCTTTAGCAAGTTACTGTCCTGTGGTTAGTGTATGGCATTTGGCAAGGGAAAACAAGTCTGGATTTTCGCCCCTCCGTTAGCTCTGGGTGCTCGGCTTGCACGATCTTAATTGGTAGGAATAAAGCTGTCGGTTCATGTCCAATATCAACTTTTTTTCCTCCGCAAGCAGCTCGATGTTGTGATGCGCGCAATTTTCGGGTTTGTTGAGTTTGTTGAATATTGCCGTCGCCATCATCTTGCAAGTGCCGTATCCGCAGGCGGTGCAATCGTAGATATCCTCGGGTTTGTATTTTCTCAGTTTGCGATAGATTTCGGTCAATTGCGTCTCGTTTGGCTCCTTTAGACTGTTGTTTCCCGAGTAGTCGCGGTAGGTCCGTTTGTATAGGTCTTTTCTCCAGTACCGACTTACAATCTTGTGGAACCTTTTTGTGTGTCTTCCGCTCCCCGTTTTGTGGAATTTCTCCAGCTCGTCGCTTCGCTCGCGGACGGGGTTGTCAAGCACAATCCTGGGGATTTTGTTGTTTCCCGTGCCTGGGCCACCGTTGCAGCCTTTTTCGCAATTTAGGCAGTCCAGCAGCAGCGGTAGTTTGATGTCGGTATTCAGCAGTTCGGAGATATCCTTCAGATATGGGTAGGTAACCTGTCCCCCTCCGATGCTGAGGGTGCGCCGTGTAATACCCGGGGAAAAGCGTTCGGCGGTTTCCAGTAGGCCACCCGGGGAGGAAAACCGAACTGCCCGCTCCGCCTGTGGTCCGGTGTATTCTTCCTTGGGGAAAGAATCGATCCGAAGGCCCTGCTCGTCCATTTTGTTTTTTATGGCGAACATGGTGACGTTGTAGTCCGCAAGACCGGTTTCGTCAAACTCCCTTCGCTTGGCTATGCATGGCGAGATTACCGCTATCTTGTGTTTGTTGTACTGTGGGTAAAACTCGCGGATCATCTTTATTGTGTGCAGCATGGGACTATCCACTGGCGCAAGGTAGGGCAACAGTTCCGGGTGGTAAATTTGAATAAAATTCACAATCGATGGGCAGGGCTGGGAAATTACCATTCTGGGATTTTTTTCCTTGATGTAATCAAGGTATGAGGCAACGGCAAGCTCGGCGCCAAAGCTTACATCGAACGTCGCTTCTATGCCAATGGATTTAAGATAACCGTTGAAGTTAAGGTGTTCCCCTGGGAAAAAGGACGCGATGGCTGGGGCGACGATGGCGATCATCTTATCCCCCTGTTTCAAATCCAAAAAAAGAAGGGGGGTGTCGTCTATTATAAGCCTGGCTTTATGGGAACAGACATCGATACAGTTTCCGCAGCCGATGCATAAATTCGTGTTGATCAACAGTTTTTTTCCAGAGCCGTCCATGCATAATTTGGCTGGACAGGCAGTAATGCAAGCGTAGCAGTTGTTGCATTTAGCTTCATCAATCCGGATAACCGGAGAAAGCGTTGTGGTAGAGTTCATACTCCTTCCTTACTTTTTTGTACCAAGATATTTAGGCAATTCCAAAACGTAAAAACCGACGGGGGGGGGGGGGGGGGGGGTAATTTATTTGCATAATTATTAAACTGATTTTCTTCATGCCTACAATGGCCCTGGGATCAACGGGAGGTTTTCCCGAGTGGTTGGAAAGGGCCTTCGCGATTTTTGGTTGTTGGCAAGGGTGAAAACAAGGTGTTTTTTGACATTTTTCCATCGCTATTAGGTGCATTCGAATAGTCTACAGGTTGTGGCAGGATATGTCAACGGAAATATTCCCCCTTTTGGGCATTTTTTTGGCACCAATGGCCAGTAAATGGGTACGGACTGGGCTAGCCTATCCGTTCAATAAATGCTAAAATTCCCCATGACTTCAGACGAACTTCGTAAAAAGTATATCGAATTCTTTGTATCCAAGGGCCATGTCCAGATACAAGGCAAGTCCCTGCTGCCTGACAACGACCCCTCGGTGCTGTTTACCATCGCCGGGATGCACCCGCTGGTTCCCTATCTGCTTGGCCAGGAGCACCCCGCCGGACAGCGGCTGGTGGATTACCAGAAATGCATACGCACCGTGGACATCGACAGCGTGGGAGACACCAGCCACCTTACCTTCTTCGAGATGCTGGGCAACTGGTCGCTGGGGGACTACTTCAAGGAAGGGGCCATAGAGATGAGTTTCGAGTTTCTTACATCTTCGAAATGGCTAGATATTCCGATTGAAAGATTAGCGGTTACTGTGTTCGAAGGGGAGGACGGAATCCCCAAAGACGACGAATCCGTCGCCGTGTGGCGAAGAATGGGTATCCCCGAAAACCGCATCGCGTACCTGCCCCGCGAGGACAACTGGTGGGGACCCGCCGGAACGACCGGCCCCTGTGGCCCCAATTCGGAGATGTTCTATTATATCGGGGACGCGCCCTGCGGGCCGGAGTGCAAGCCGGGCTGTTCCTGCGACAAATGGCTGGAAATCTGGAACGACGTGTTCATGGAGTACAACAAGAACGCCCAGGGTGCCTACGAGCCCCTGGTTCGCAAGTGCGTTGACACGGGCATGGGCTTAGAGCGGACGGTGGCGATCCTTAACGGCAAGCGGTCGGTGTACGACACGGAAATATTCGCCCCGATACGTGGCGCGGTGGAGCAGGCTGCTGGCTACGTTTACGGAACGGACGAGGAAAAGGACAAGTCCGTACGCATAATTTGCGATCACATAAGGGCTTCGACCTTTATTCTTGGCGATCCCAAGGCGGTAAGCCCGTCGAACATGGGGGCCGGTTACGTGCTTCGCCGTCTTATCCGCCGGGCTGTGCGCCACGGCAGGAAGCTGGGCATTGGCACCGAAACGCCGTTTCTTTCGGGTATCGCGGAAATCCTGGTTGTCCAGATGCAGGGGCCGTACCCCGAGCTTCTGGAAAATAAGGTTCGTGTAATAGAGGAATTGGACAAGGAGGAGCGCAAGTTCCTTGAAACCCTGCAGAAGGGCGAGCACGAGTTCGAAAAACTCCTGCCTAACCTGCTCAAAAACCCGCAGAAGGTCATGTCCGGACGGCTGGCCTTCAAGCTTTACGACACCTACGGCTTTCCCATAGAGCTTACCGAGGAACTTGCCACCGAAAACGACATGACTGTAAACTGTGCCGAGTTCGACGAGGCCTTCAAAAAGCACCAGGAGCTTTCCCGCGCCGGGGCTGGGACCTTCAAGGGGGGGCTGCAGGACCACGGCGAGACGACCACCCGGTACCATACCGCCACGCATCTCCTGCACCAGGCCCTGCGGATGGTTCTGGGGGACCATATCGCCCAGAAGGGCAGCAACATCACCGCCGAGCGTATGCGCTTCGACTTTGCCCATGGGGCACCAATGACCAAGGACGAGATTGGCAGGGTCGAGACAATCGTGAACGAGCAGATCGGCAAGGATCTGCCCGTTTCGGTGGAGACGATGGGAATCGACGAGGCGAAGGCTTCCGGGGCGATTGCCCTTTTCGGCGAGAAGTACGAGGCGCAGGTCAAGGTCTACAGCATCGGGTCCGGGGCGGACCTTTTCGCCAGGGAGGTCTGTGGTGGCCCCCATGTCGGGCGTACTGGGGAACTGGGCAGGTTTAGGATACAGAAAGAGCAGTCGTCCTCCGCTGGGGTTAGGCGGGTTAGGGCCGTGTTGGAGTGAATAGTTTGGAGGTGTTTACATGTGGCGAATTTCGGTTTGTTTGGTTGCATTGATTTTTGCGGTAACCCCCATTTTTCCCCAGGCTGGTAACACCATGTTCGTGGCGGTTGAGACCGCGGAGGTAAGATCCTCCACTGGGTTTTTCGCCCAGGACCTGGGGACCCTCTCGCACGGCGACGAGGTGTCGGTGGTCCGGGACAGTGGCAGGTGGAGCGAGATTAGGACCGGGAACCTTGCCGGCTGGGTTGCCTCCGCAAGCCTTAGCCCTCGCCGGACTGTGCGGGCGGGTTCCCCTGTAACGCCTGGCGAGGTCGCGCTTGCAGGAAAGGGCTTTGGGCGGGAAATGGAGATCGAATACCGCATGACCGGACTGGATTTTTCGCTGGTTGACGAGATGGAAAGCCTGATCATACCTATGATGGAATTGCGGCGGTTTATTATCGATGGCCGTCTGGCGGGAGGGGAACAATGAAAAAGATATCGGTTTTACTCTGTGCGCTCTTTCTGGTAATGTCGCATTTGCATGGGCAAAGCCCCTTTCCCGATCGGCCGGGGTTTGGCGGCCGTGATTTTGTTGGCGAAGCGATGGAAAGAATGAGGCGCGCCATTGACGACGCTCACTCGGAGCCGACGCTGGAAGATGCCTATTTCCTAGGGCGGGCTGTGGCCGCCCATATCCTTGCCCTGTACAGGCCCTATACCCAAAATCCGGCGCTTACCAGATACGTAAACAAAATACTCCAGACCCTGGTGATAAATTCCTCCCAGCCGGTGGCGTTTAGGGGATATTTCGCCGTCATTCTTGACAGCCCGGAGTTTAATGCTTTTGCCAGTCCGGGCGGGCACATTTTTTTAACGAGAGGGCTTGTGGAGGCGGCCACATCCGAAGATATGCTGGCGTCGGTTCTCGCCCATGAGCTGGCCCATGTTATTCTGGGGCACGGTTTAAGCATGGTTAGGAGAATGGCCCTTCCCGGTGAGGTGGCGGAGATAGCTGGCAGGGCGGCCGATCTGGCCGGCAATACCACCGATGTTGCAACATTCATGAGCTTTCGTGATTCCATTTCCGACATAGTTGACGCCTTGGTAAGAACCGGTTTTTCCAGGGAGCAGGAATTTGCCGCGGACAGGAAAGCGGTAGAGATACTTATTGCCTCGGGTTACGATCCCAGGGCCTTGCAGGACATGTTAAGGATATTGCAACAGAGGCAGGGTTCCAACACGGGCGGGTTTTTCGCCACTCATCCGTCGCCGGCCGAGCGCATTACGAATATTGAGGGCGTTATTAGGCATCTCCGGGTTGTCGACACCAGTGCCCACAGACGGGCGCGTTTCGCGGCCAGCAGGGCAAACAGATAAGCGTCACTTTTCCGTAAGGTTGTCCACGCCGTCGTCCCAGGTTTTGTCGTCGGGGGGCGAGACAAGAAACGCCAGACAGCGGTCGAGGTATTTTTTCGCGACAAGGTCGTCGCCGTTCCGTTCGAGTATTCCCAGGAAGATCCCGGCGGCGGCGTTAAAGTCCGTTCCCTCGTACAGGGCAAGGCCCCGCTCCCAGGCTTCCGCCATTTCCAGCAACCGGGGTTCGGCTTCCTCCCTGATGTCCAGAAGCTCGTAGAGCCGAAGCGGAGTGTTTATCCCGACAACCCGGACGCGGCTTAGCGGGCGCAGAACGAACCCGTCGCCGATCCGGGCTCTGGTGTATTCGCTTATCAGTATCCCGCCGGTGTCGTACGCCTTGTTTGCCCCCTCAAGCCGGGCGGCAAGATTCACCGAGTTTCCCATAATCGTGTAGTTCATCTTGCTCGGCGTTCCCATGTTGCCCACGACCATTTCCCCGGAGTTGATCCCGATGCGGGTAAACATCGGATCGGTGCCGAGCGGAATCCCCTTACGCGACAGGGCCTCCAGCACATCCACGGTTATAAGCCCCTGTTCCAGAGCCTCGCGGTTGATCTGTGTCTCGGCCTTTTTCATCTGCACCGCCGACCGGCAGGCCAGACCGGCATGGTCGGCGAAATGGACCGGCGCACCGAAGAACGCGATTATCGCGTCGCCCTCGTACTTGTCGATGGTTCCCTGATTTGCCAGAATGATGTCGCTCATCCGGGTAAGATAATGATTGAGCAGTTCCACCAGCTTCTGCGGATCGACCAGAGCCTCGGAGATCGTGGAAAAGGCCCGGACATCTGTAAAGATCGCCGTCATCTCGTTTTTTTCACCGCCCAGCCTGAGTTGCGACGGGTCGGCGATGATTCTCTCGATTACCATGGGCGACAGGTACTGGCTGAACGCCGTCTTGATAAACCGTTTCTGGCTACCCTCGGTGGCGTAGCTGAAAAGGGTCGCGCTTACGAAGGCGGCGGCGATTCCGGCGACAAAGGTTATCATGGGCACCCAAAGGTAAAGCCAGTAGTATGCGGCGAAGGATCCGGCGACGACCAGCGCCAGTGCCAGCGTCGCGCCGGCCGCAGTAAGCAGAACCCGCCCAGAAAACAGGCACAGCAGAACCGTAAGGCCCACGACGGCAAGCAGAACAAGCAGGTCGGTCGTCCGGCGGCTTTCCCTTACGAAATCGCCCTGGAGTATGTTGTCCAGCATGGTAACGTGAACGCCCATTCCGGGGTATACGGTGGCTATAGGCGTACTGAAAATATCGAAAAGGCCCGGCGCGAAAAGGCCGACGAACACATGCGCCCCGTAAAAGTCCCCGGGCCGAACCGGGGGATCCCAGCCAAGCAGATACTGCTCGCGGCTTGCCAGTATGTCCTTTGCGGAAAAGGGAAAGTACCGGCCCAGATCGCCTCTAAAGCGCAGAAGGCTGGCCCCGTCCCTGTCCACGGGAATCGAAAAGCCGCCCCAGTCCATGACACCGCCCCGGGAATCAAAGCGAACATCCGCGTCGTGCCCGGAGACTACCAGAGGCATGGCCGAAAGCCCAGGCACCGCCCTGCCGTCGAAAAGGGTGAAAAGCCGCATCCGCCTGATTATGCCGTCGGGATCCGGGATCCCGGTAAGCGAGCCGAGGCCTGCGGCGGAATCCCGCAGTTCCCGGATCGGAAACTGGGCCCCGGAAAGTGTTTCCCGTGCCCCCCGGCCGAACCGTTCCAACGTGTCCGGATCGAAACCATGGTGTCGGAAAACCGGGGTGTCCAGATCCAACGGCCAAGGATCCGCCGGACCCGGGCGGGCGGAAAAGAAGACTCCCTGCACCACCCTGCCGTGTTCCACCGAAGCGCGGGCGAAGGCCTCGTCGTCCGCCCCCCGATGGACGGACGGTTCCGAGAAGATAATATCGAAGGTGACCGATGCGGCCTCGCCGAGGTGCTCCAGCATTTCGGCGTAGGCCGTCCGGGGCCAAGGCCAGCCCCAGCCCCTTTCCCTCTGCGCCCAGTCGATGCTTGCCTGATCCACAAGCACGACAGCGATGTCGTGCGAGGGCCGCAGGAAGGGGGCGAAGAACCTGACCCGCAGGTCGTAGGATCTGTTTTCCAGATAGCCAAACGCGCCGGCAAAATGGAGCAGGGCGACGGCGGCGAAAACGGCGAGGGAGATAACCGGCGCGGCGGTTTTCTTGTTGGGCTTTCTGTGTTTTCGCCCCATGGGTGCCATTTACTTTATCGTAGGCGTATTGGTTCTAAAGATCAATGCCCAGTTGAAATGTGGCTGAATGGGTGATACCTTGGCGTGTCCTTGTTTTTCGTGGGCTTCCAATATTGAATTCTTATCACAAGACACCGGCGGATATCATTAGCGAAATGGTCAAAAAAGAAATTGCCTCTGTGCTATAAGAGGGATACGGGAGTGTATCGTATTATTTTCCCTGCCCTAGGATGAATAATTTGACACATGTCCGGCTGATTCCCGAATAAAAAAATTGTGCTTTTGAAGTAGCTTGTGCGGAAATTTTCCGAAATCGCAAAGAAATTCCGCCCGGACTAAAGCATTTTTGAATTCCGCGCCATATATAAGGTATACAGACAATTTGCTGACTGCGTTCGTTGTATCCAGACTGCACTTTGTCTGTATGCGGTGGCTGTGCGCTGCCGAATTCACGCCATACGGAGGCAAATTATGAACAATCTCAACAGTGTTCTCGTCGAAGGGAACATGGTGCGGGACCCGCTGTACCGCACGACCCCCAAAGGAACGCCGGTCTGTACTTTCAGCCTGGCCTCGAACCGTTACTTGAAGCAGAGTTCCGGGTTTGAGGAGGAGGTTTCTTTCTTTGACATCGAGGCCTGGACCAGGCTGGCCGACACCTGCAACAACCAGGGGAAGAAAGGGCGCGGGGTGCGCGTGGTCGGTCGCCTTAAACAGGACAGGTGGACGGACAACGAGGGCAAGAACCGTACCAAGGTCTTTATCATCGCGGAGCACATCGAATTCCGCCCAGACTTTAGGCAGGATTCCGCCCTGGAAATACACACAAGGGCTATCGCTGGCAGCGGCATTTCCGCCAATATAGCTTCCGTGGACAGGGCGGATTATGAAATCGATGACTTGGAGCAAAGGTACATTGAGGAGGAACAGGCCGAGGAAAGCCAGGTAATGGCGAATGTTCCCGCATCGGTGGTATTCTGATTAAGGTTGGGCTTGCCTGGTTACAAGTCGGCGGGGACCGACCGGTTTTCGGGCAAGGCCCTGCTTGGGGATATTGACTCTTTCGCCCGTTTTGGGGTATAAAGTAATATACTTGTGCCCTGTGCGGGCGCGCGGAATGAAACGGAGAAACTCGTAATGTACGCTTTGATTGAGTTTAAGGGAAAACAGTACAGGGCCGAAGCTGGCGCCCTGCTCAAGGTTGATAAAATCGATGCGGAGCCGGGGGCGGCTCTGGATATTGATACGGTGCTGCTGACGTCCGGCGACACCGTAACGGTGGGAAGCCCTTACGTGAAAGGCGCAAAGGTAAGCGCGACGGTGGAATCCCACGGCAGGGATGCCAAGATCATCGTTTTCAAGTACAAGCCCAAAAAGGACTATCGTCGCAAAAGGGGACACCGTCAGCAGTTTTCGATGATTAAAATCGGGGAGATTACCGCCTAAAGACGCGGGAATCGCTGGCAAGTGATCGAGATCAAGGCGGTTCTGGACGAAAACGGAACCTTGCGGGCCTGTAGCGCTTCCGGTCATGCTGGGGCAGGGCCAACGGGGGGTGATATTGTCTGTGCCGCCGTTTCGGTTCTGATGCGGGCTGCGGTCCGAACCCTTTCCGGAAGGAGGGGCATAACAATCCGGTGCGAGGCGCCGGAACCTGGCTTCCTGTTTTTGGAGGCCGATTGCGCGGAGGAAGGAAAGGAATTCCTTTTTTCCGCCGGGGTGTTTCTGTTGGAGGGCCTTGCGTCCGTCGCCGAGGAATACCCGGAACATTGCAGTTTATCGATACGGAGGACTTAAGATGGCAAGGAAACGCGGTGGAAGTGGCGCAAAAAACGGACGGGATTCCAATCCCAAGTATCTTGGTATTAAGGCATCGGGGGGCTCCTTCGTGAAGGCTGGTTCGATTATTGCCCGCCAGCGGGGGACGAAGATTCACCCAGGTACCAACGTGGGTTGCGGAAGGGACTATACTCTTTTTGCCAAGGCCGCCGGTACGGTAACGTTCCACAATCGCCGTGGTCGCAAGTTGGTGTCGGTTGTTCCCGTGGAACAGGCGGCGACGGCTATTGCAGCTTCGGTATAGTGGACAGGTTTTACGGCAATTAGACACGGATCCCCTTCGGCTGGCAGCCCTATATAAAATGAGATGAGTGAGCTGTTCTCTGGAACCCCCCTCGAAGTAGCTGCACCGTACATCTGGCTTGTGCTGGGCCTTGCCGTGCTTGTCGTATGTGGCAACTGGCTGGTAACTGGCAGTGTTCAGCTTGCCCGTTACTTTAAGGTAAGCACGTTTGTAGTTGGCCTGACGGTTGTCGCGTACGGAACTTCCGCGCCTGAAATGTTTATCAGTGTTGGGGCGGCCGTAAACAACTACCATGACATAGCCTTGGGGAACGTCATCGGTTCGAACATCGCCAACATAGGGGCCATTCTGGCCATTGTCGCGTTGATTGCTACGATCCCGATTCGGAACAAGGCCTTCGGTTTCGATTTGGCGATGGTGTTCGTCGTAACGATTCTGCTGTTCCTTTTTGGCTTCAATGGCGTAATAGGCCGTTTTGAGGGGATTGCCCTGGTAACCATACTGGTGGCCTACACCGTTTGGTCCGTGGCCAGATCCCGAAAAAAAACCGATCTAAAGGACGCGACTCCCCCCACGATGAAACCCCTGCTGGCGGCCTTACTGGTTTTGGCCGCGCTTGTGGGCCTGTATTTTGGCGCGGACTGGTTTGTCGGCGGGGCCCGCGAAATAGCCCTGCAGTGGGGCGTAAGCGAGCGCGTTATCGCAATTTCCATTGTCGCGGTTGGCACCAGTACGCCTGAATTGGTCGCGTCGCTGGTTGCCGCCTTCAAAAAAGAGGCGGATCTCTCGATTGGAAACATAATCGGTTCAAACCTGTTCAACATAGGCGGAGTTTTGGGGGTTACGGCAATCGGTCGCCCCCTTACCGTGGGCGACCGTTCGATGTTTGTTTCCGACATGGCATGGCTTTTTGGTATCTCCGTGGTTTTGCTGCTAATCATGCTCCCCCTGACGAAGGGCAAGATCTCTCGTTGGGAAGGCGGGCTGCTGCTTTCAATATTCGCTGTGTACATGGTCATGCTGTTCAGGTAACTACTTCGGCAGCCAGTGCAGTTTCCCTATTTCCCATTTGAAGGAATAGTCGTCGTCGTGCCCGTTCCCTGGGGACAGGGGGCGAAAACGCATGACCGCCAGCGCCGACGCCTGGAAGGCGATTTGCGGGGGGTCTGGAAGGCCATCGGGCGGAGGGGCGTACAGCAGGGCCGAGCCAAGAACCGCGGGTGAGATGGGCTTGATCGGGGGGGGGCCTTCGGGTTCGGCGGGGATGGCTATGTCCAGGGACGGGCCGAACGCAAAGGCTTTGGGGAAAAAGGGAAGAGGGGCAAGGGCCGTGGGACCTGCGGTGAATTTGCCCCCACTTGTTCGCGAATGTTCCCGAAGGGCGCGGGAAAGGGATTTCAGTTCCCCGTCGGAAAGCTTGCGGTCCAGGGTTGCAAGCGGTACGACCCAGGGGAAGGACCAGGCCCCCTGCAGCCCCGCGGCGAACAGCGAGCCACTCCATGCCCGCATGGGCAGGCGCACATCGCGATGGGGGACAAGCACGAGAAGCCTTGGAAATGGTCGCCGCAAAAAACGGCCTTTGCATGTTTTCATAGCCGAGATTTTGTACTAGTATATACATAGGGGAGGCCCTGATGAAATACAAAACCAGAATGTTGGTCGAACGTTTTGCCGAAATCCTTTCCGCCTGGCCGGGCGTTGAATGCGTTACACTTAACGAGGCGGCCCTGCCGGATATGCTGGATCCGTATTTTGCCCTAATCTTTGACGTGTTCTTTTCGTCGCCAATTCCCGACGCGGAACAGCGTTGCGAAATGTTCGGTAACAACGTGGTTGCTTTCGAAAGTTCGGGGCTGAACGAAAAAGACCGCTTTCTGCTGGGCGACATTCCCGTGCGGCTGGAGTACAAGCCCACCAAAAAGGTGGAGGAACTGGTATCCATTGCCGACAAGCAAGCCGATTCCCTTTGGCTAATCAAGCATTCCGGTACCTATAGCTTTTACCGGCTTGCCGTCGGCGAAATCGTGTTTTCCCGCGCCGGGTGGCTTGACGGTATTCGCAAAAGACTGGAAGGGCTTCCGGACATATTCTGGACGGAAATGCGGGCGGCGGCCCAGTCGAAAATGGAACACTTTCTTGCCGATCTTGGCGCGGCATCGTTCCAGGGCGACGAGTTCCACTACCTTGTATCCTCGGCGGGCTTTATCAAGACGGCCTGCCTGGCCCTTTTCTGCGCCAACCGCCGGTTTGAGCCATCGCATCGCGCGTACTACAGACAAGTGGTTGATCTGCCGATACTACCGGAAAGGTTTTCCGCCCAGCTCGAAAACTTTTTTTCCGGGGGCCCCGGGGCGTCAATGGACCGGAGGTTCAGCCTTGCCAAATTAATTGCCAGGGGTATTGTTGGGCTATAACCGTCAAATTGTAAAAAGGATGTGAGGTTACTAAAGTGAGGTTCCCCCATACGGCAATATTCTTGGTGGCAGTTCTTCCGTTTGGCCTTTCATTGGTTTCGTGCATGTCCCGGAATGCTGTTCCTGCGCCTTCCCCGATAATGGTTTTTGAGCCTGCGGTAAGGACCAGGGTTACGCAAAACGCCCAGGCTTTTCAGTATCTGGCTTCACTGCAGGCCGGCGCCAGGTTTATGTCCATTCCGGAACAGTTCTGGCCAGCCCCCAGGGAAATCCTGGAGGTCCAGGAGCCCATCGCCACCTGCCCCAGGTATGTCCTTGCCTGGCCCCAAAGCCACTGGCGCGATCCCAGGTTCGAGATCTTCCGTTGGTATCGGTTCCCCTCCGTCCTTATTTTTGACACCGCCGACTATGGCGTGCAGGATCGCCTGCTTAAACGCCTGGCGTTCTTTGTCGAGAAAAGGGGCTTTCGCGGAAGGCTGGCCCACGACTATGAGATTGCCGACCTTCACGGATGGAACGCCCACGACTACCGCGCCGTGGATCTTGCCCGCTTTTTCCAGACTGCCCGCATGGAAAATTTCCCCCTGAACCGGGAGGAGCTGGAACTGGAACAGATCCTTTTGGATCAGGGGCTTATCTGGGAGACGTTGGACGGCCTGCAGGGCGGGGAGGGCGGGATCCTTTCGCTTTCCCGCGAGGCGCCGGAGTTCCTGCGTTTCCTTTTCATGGCCCACGAGGGTTTCCACGGCCTTTTCTTCATTGACGAGGATTTCCGCAACTTTACGGCGGATCGCTGGTATTGGTTTCCGGAGGATGGCAGGCAGATGTTCCTTACCTTTCTTGACGATCAGGAGTACGACATTACGGTCGAGTTCATCGTGTTAAAGGAGTTTGCGTCTTTCCTTTTGCAGCAGCCAGTTTCCCAGGCGCCGGCGTACTTTGGCAGAAGGGTACCTTACCGCATAAGCAACCCCAATTGGCACGAGGCGAACCATCACCTGCGGGATCACACCGGCGCGTTCCCACATTTCGCGAACATGTTCACCCGCGAGGCCCAGGTCTTTTCCGACTTTGTCGCATACCGTTGGGGTTTCGCGGCGGGAAGGGTCTGGTAGCGGCGGGCCGTCGTGCTTACCGATGCCCACTGCCACCCGGCGAACTTAGCCAGGCTTTTCCCCACCGCCGAGGACGAGCGGCGAAGGCTGGGGGTGGCCTGCGTTTCCAGCGCGACTACCCTGGAGGAATTCGAGTATTGTGAAGGGCTTGCCCGTGACGCGAAGGCCGATTCCGTCGCGCCGGTGCTTCCTGGTTTTGCCGTGCATCCCCAGATGCCGCTTTACGGGAAGCGCGGGGCCGAGGCGTTACTTGCCGATTTGGACGCTCTGGCCAACAAGGGGAGGCTAGCGGTTGTAGGAGAAACGGGTTTCGACCTGTTCAACGCGGACTTTAGGGAAACCGAGAAAACGCAGGACCGCCTTTTCGTCGCCCACCTTGACGTGGCTCTTCGCCATGGGCTGCCGTTGGTGCTTCATGTACGCCGGGCGATGCACAAGATTTTCGCCCACGCGTCCGCGCTTAAAAAGTGCAGATCGGTAGTTTTCCACTCGTGGTCTGGCACGGCGGGGGACGGCGAGGCTCTGCTTAGGCGGGGGATCAATGCCTACTTCTCGTTCGGTACAGTGGTCGCCCTGAACCACCGCCAGGCCATGCGCTGCTGTGCCACTTTCTCCGCCGAACGGCTGCTTACCGAGACGGACGCGCCCTACCAGCCTTTGCGGGGCAAGGGGTTCTCCAGCCACGGTGACCTGTCGCGCATACTGGAAGCCATGACCGCCCTGCGTCGCGAGGCGGGGAGCGGGGGATCGGGTGCGGGGGAGTTGGAGGGGATTGTTGAGGGGAATTTTCGCGCGGCGTTTTGTTCTGCATAGAAAAGCGCCGTTTATATGCAGATACTACTTGGATATCTGCATATAATCCGCAATAATATATGCAGATACCTGTTGGATGGTGCATATGCGGTCTTTCGATTACTCGTTTTTGGAACATGGAATGCTCCCCGCCGGGCTGGTCAATACGGTGGCCACAATAGCCGAGCTTCGCGAACGCGAGAAAGAACGCAAGGGCAGTTTTGCGGATATATTCGGCAAACTGGAAAGCGTAGCAAAAGTGCAATC
>Ga0209755_10002150_pt1 | contig 27706 bp, 34 predicted proteins | sample TergutCo191P1_FD_187301 | JGI IMG/M metagenome (GOLD analysis project Ga0209755, IMG submission 187301) | Cornitermes sp. P1 segment gut microbial communities from Petit-Saut dam, French Guiana - Co191P1 (SPAdes) (version 2) | ecosystem: Host-associated > Arthropoda: Insects > Digestive system...
ACAACAACTAAACGACACACTCGAACTAATCAACACAAGGCCACGCAAGCACCTAGACTGGAAATCAGCCAAGGAAGTCTTTTTTGATGGGTGTTGCAGTTGACTTGACAATTTGGGATTGGCCGCAATCGACCAATGGCCGCTCTTATCACGCAGCGCAACAACGCAGCACAAATTCCCTACTCAAACCACGTAAGCTCATCGACCCAAAGCGCCGTTCCGTCAGATGCATAGATAGTTCTAGCTCCGTCAAGCATCAAACCACGCGCAGTTTGCCCACCTGCCCAGATTAAGTGGCGATAGGTTAATCCGATGCTGTCAGCAGCGATTACATACATGTGGACAACTTGGCTTTCGTCTAGATCGAATGTTTGGGAAAAATTCCACATCGGGCTTGCGCCGCCTAGGTATTCCATGGGAATATCTGTCCGCAGGATTTCAGCCCCATCAACCGTCACCAGCAGATACATCTGCTCAAAGGTGATGGCGGCGGCGTGGATTAGCTGAATGAGGAGATTGCCATTAACCTCCCAGCCGCCATAACGATGACTGGACATGCCGAAAAACATTGGCATCATGCGGGGCAAAAACTGCTCCATCAAATGGTCTGCTGAAATGCGACGGTCTGTTGCTATTCGGGTGCTATCCCCTTCGTGGATTAGCACCAGCGGAGTGGCCGGAGAGAAAATGTCGCGGCTTATGGACGAAGAAAACCCAAAGCCATTTCGCTCCATTTCCACAACTTCATCACCAAAGTCAAGACTGATGACAGTGTTTGGGCTAATCTCTTTTGGTGTTACAGAAAATTGTATATCAGCAGTGAGACTTTGCGAATCAAAGCCAAGCACCTGTATCGCCGCATATTCCAAAGGACTTGCCTCGCGCGCCAGCATTTCATCAACTCGCCAAAAGATGCCCTCCATATCCCTTTGAAAATCCGAGCGCATAAAATGCATTTGGGTGTTGAGGTTTTGCACTTGGGATTGCAGGCTGTTGATGCGGATAAATGAATATATCGGCATGATTATCACAAAGATAAATAGCTACTATGCCGATGATGACTTCTTTTTTCATGTGAGCCTCCTTTGTGGTTTTTCGTGATAAAATTATTCAATACTCGGCTTGGTTATAAAAGCTCGAATCTTTCTGCCTGCAAGCCAGCCGAGAAACGATGCTCCCACCATAAACCCAACGCCCACAAATGCAACATGCGTGGTGGCGAAGATTCTGCCAAAGTTTGGCAAGCGAATGGTGATGAAGTTCGTTATGCGGATTAGCGGCATCAAGTAGTTTTGCACTCCGAGGTTCAGATGGGGAAATGAAAACGGAAAACTGATAATCCCAATCTGCCACAGGAGCATGTAAAATAGGGCTGCCGCCGGGATAAAGTTGATGAGTGCCAGGGATTCGCGCTTGCTTCTTAATAGATTACCTGCTGCAAGACCGAGGACAAACCAGGTTGCCAGAACAGCAAAGCCAGCCCCGTATGCCGCACTTTGTGGAAAGACATAGGGGTTGCTATGCAATAAACCTGTTAGCCAGCGACCCAGCCACAAAGGGGCAAGCCCTGCAATCACAAACGGAACACGTATTGCTATAAAAATCGCTTTTTTCATTGCTAATCTCCTCCTTGCCTTCCAACCGACAACACAACCCTAAAAAGCTCATCAATATCAATATGCGAGTGAGCCAAGAAGGCAAAACCATCCTGCGCCCAAAGGATTGATGAAGGGTAGTAATCCCGCCATGAAACAAACTTGTGATATTCCACGCCGCCATAATACACAACCCGATGCACCCTTTGCTCATTATCAATCCCTGTAACCCCATCAGGCCCGGAGCGCGAGAGCATAATATCATCACCATCGGCGTTTTCAAATATCATCAGCGACATCATACCGACTGATATATCTTCCGTCAAAACAAAGCCATCGGGGAGATGTGTTGGCAACCAAACCCCATCCCAATCAAGCTCATATCCCGCCGATTCAACCCCTGTGAATTGCACAAACTCGTCAAATACTTCAACCGTAAAGATTTGATTTATAGCTCGGCGCACGGAGTCGCGCACATCATCATTGAAAAGCAATGCGCCAAATAGGGTTGCTGCCAGAATTATGAATACGGCGGCGGCACGGTAAGATATACTGCGTATATTTGCAAACACTTCTCTTCGCCGTTCTTTGGCGAGAAGTTTTCTCATGCGGGTTTCGTGTAGCTCGGAAAATATATGAGTATTACCGGCACCATCATCGGAGGGCAGGGATTTCATTTTTTGCTCATCAAGGGCATTGACAGCCAGGCCAATCATAACTTCAAAGCGGGATTCATTGATTTTCTTTTTATTAGCCACGCCCATCACCACCCCCTCTAAGCTGCTCCACTAATTTTTGCTTGGCTCGATTCAGTCTAACGCTTACCAGGTTTTCGCTGATATCCAAAGCATCGGCAATCTCCTTGCGGCTCATGCCATGCACATATCTTAGCGAAAAGACAATGTGATAGTTTTCGGGCAGGGATTCTATCAGCCCCATGAGGTGGGCAAGACCCTCCTCACTCTCGACAGACTTAGCCACATCATCGTCAATATCAACCACTTCGCCATCATAATCATTCAATGATTCAATGCCCTTTGCGCCCCTATAAATATCAATCGCCTTGTTCTTCACTATTACAACGAAGTAAGCATCCCTTTTGTTACAGGGAATTGAGAAAATTTTTTCCTTTTACTCAATTATTTTCAAAAAGGCTTGATGGACGGCATCTTCGGCTGATGCGGAGTTTTTTGTTATATCGAGTGCGACAAAATAAGCACGCTGTTTTATGTGTTCATAAAACTGCGTGAAATTTAGCCTGCTATGTTCGGTATCGAAAGCTGATAAGTATAAAATAGGCATTTAGTCACCGCCGCTCGCCAATAGGCTGTGTATTTTTAAGTTTCTCGTTATTGCAACCTGCAAAACGAAAAGCAGGGAGCGATTTACTCTTCCCTGCTTTTCGTACATTTCAACCCCCGACACCTTGTCGCTTTTGATGTACGTTCCTACAGCTTAAAGAACGACACGAGCTGCTGTAGCATTTCAGCTTGCGAGTTTAGTTCCTGCGATGCCGCCGCCGCTTCTTCGGAAACAGCAGAATTGCTTTGCGTTACTTTTGAAATCTGCGAAAGCCCTTCGCTTATCTGCGAAACAGCTTCCGCTTGTTCTTTTGATGCTATCGAAATATTGGCTATTAGCGCGGATACCTCCCCAGCGTTTTTAACAATCATGCTCAAAGATTGCGCTGTGGTTTCTGCGATGCTTGACCCGCTTTCCACACGATTGTTTGAGTTTGCGATAAGTTCCGTCGTTTCAGTTGCGGATGTCTGGCTGCGTCCGGCAAGGTTTCGCACTTCCTCGGCAACCACGCTAAAACCTCTGCCATGGTCGCCGGCCCGTGCCGCTTCCACCGCCGCATTAAGCGCGAGCAGATTTGTTTGGAACGCAATATCCTGAATCGCCTTGATAATCTTGGAAATACCACTTGATGATTCTTTAATTTGCATCATAGCCGCCACCATTTCTTGCATTGAGGCGTTTCCTTCTTGGGCGGTGGTGGTTGACTTATTGGATAACTCGCTTGCCTCCATAGCATTGTCGGCGTTTTGCCGGGTCTGCTGGTTAATCATGTCAATAGTGGCATTCAGTTCTTCAACCGAGCTTGCTTGCTCCTGCGCGCCGTTTGCCAGCTCTTGCGCGCTGGCGGAAATTTGCTTTGCACCCGACAAAACTTGCGCGGAAGCCGCCGAAATGTTCGACATAGTTTTGTGTAGTTTTTCGCAAATATTGTTCAAGGATTCTTTTATAGCGGCAAAGCTACCCGAATACTCCCGTTTAATCTTCGTGGTTAAATCTCCATTTGAGATAACCGCTAAATTTTCAGTTATTTCCGTAATGTATGAAGCTATTTCTTCAGCGGTTTCGTCAAAGCCTTCCAAAATGTGCTTGAATGTGCCATTGTAGTTTTCAGCGTTTCCGTCAAGACCCATCGAAGTCATCTTTTCAATCATATTGGCTATATCGAAATTGCCCGCTTTCATTTCGTTCAATGTTGCATCTATAACCATAAGAGGTTTTTCCACAGCTTCCGCTATACGGTTAAGCCCTGTCATGATTTCACGCCAGTCATTGCTGTATTTGCCTGCTTCTATCTGGAAAGACAAATCGCCTTTGGCAGATATTGCGTTAATCATTGCACCGATTTCAGACCCAACAGCTTGTAAATTGGCTGTAAGTTTGTTCACAGCAGTAGGCATAACAACCCACTCGCCTGCCCAAGCATCGGTATTTATGGTTTTATCAAAATTGCCCTCTGCAACCTGACTAAGCACATCAGCAACGCCCTCTATATCCGATGTAACTGCGGAAAGCAGGTTGTTAACCAATCCCATCATTTCGGCATAGGAATTTTGATATTTGTTGCTGTCAATAACATAGTGCATATTTCCCACTTTAATGTATTCATGGTGTACGTTGGTAAGGTCAACCACCATGTCTTTGATAACATCAACAAGCCCGCAAACATCATGGGTAAGTGCGCCTATTTCGTCTTTGGGTAAGTTTGACCTGTTTATATTCACGTTGATATTTCCGCTTGAAACATCTTTTACCGTTCTCGAAAGGGTATTAAGGGGCTTAAGCTGGCGGATAACAAATAAGAAAACCGCACCCAAAGACAGCATCAAGCATACAACACCAATAAGCATCGTATTGCGCTGCAAACTGCCGATAGCCGCTGATGCAGTTTCCGTTGAAAAGCCTACAAAAAATACGCCCACGGGTACATTGACCGCATTAAGTGCGGGGAGAAAGTATCCTTTATGCAAAACGCCCGCAAGTTCCACTTCCATGGGGTAGGGCAATCCCTGCCCCAATACCACCTCACGCGCCCTGTCGGGGATTGGGTTACCTGTTGCACGAGTACCGTCGGGGTTTTTTACCGTAGAGGAAACGGACACCCCTTCAGAAGAATAGATGGTAACGGCGGCGTTAAAAATTCGACCAAACTCGTCAACAAAACCCTCGGTATGCAGGAAAAATATAGAGGCAATGGACCCGATTATTTGGTTGTCGGCCCCCCGAACGGGCACCGTAGACGTAATACCCAAGGGCAGGGTACCCGTCGAAAGAAAGGATGTTGACGTTTCCCCTCTTTGTATAGCGGCTGCAACAGGGGGCATTTGCGCATCCGAATCCCCGTACAGATGCGGCGCGTGACTGCGCACCACCACATAACCCTGTGCATCATGCAGGGCAAAAGCGTTTGCACCCATATCTCGCGCAAATGCCTGAAGGTATGGAATCAAATTCTCACGCGCTTCGGCTCTGTTGCCGGTGTTCCAAGCGTGTACATTTGTTGTTACTTCACTGCTTCTGGCGGCAGAAAGGGCAACCATGTGTGCTTGCGATTGTATGTTGCTTAACCACGATTCTGCAATAATTGATACGCTGTAGTTGCGTTCTTGGGTTAATTCGTCGGCCATCCTCCTCGTTGATATGGATGCGTACAGAACAAACAAACCGATTGTAATAAGCATTGCCGCCGCAATAGGAATAAGCAGCTTTGTTTTCAAGTTCATCTTCATTGTTAACCTCTCCTTGTTTGCTTAGTGAATTTTTTTCAATACAACATTAAAACCAAACGACCACCTGCATCGCAGACACAGAGTAGTCGCTATTTACCGTATCACTTGACTCGTTGGAATGGCGCAAAGGTGCTTGCTCCATTTTTACAGGCAATCCGCTATACCTTTGGTAGGATTTTGCTAAAAAGGTTTAACAGATTAAACAGCATTCAGCGGGGGCTTTCCTCCCTTTCATTTACAAGCATACCACAAATTTCGCTAAAAAGCAAGCCCAAAAATCGCACATAAATTCGATTTTCAATCGGCGAACACTACTGACCAGCCTTTCTATTGAGCGAAAAGCTGAACCTTTTTAGACTTTATTACATAATTTACCAAAATCCTCATCGGAGGAAAATGTAAATTATTACCTATCTGGAAAGGTCTACCTTATTAGACACCGCTACTTCTTTTTACCGTTGCGAAGCTCCCGCAAACGGTTGTAAAACCTGGCTCTTTTAAGCCCTGTTAGCTCTTTGGCCTCCTCAAATGTGATTCTCCCACACTCCCAATCTTTCACCACAATGGCAAAATTTACAGGCGGCCTTTTTAGAGGGCAGCCCATGTGTACGCCCCGCGCTTTGGCAGCGGCAATGCCCTCCGCTTGGCGCACCAGCGTACATTCGCGCTCTAGCTCCGACACAGCCGCAAATATGGTTAGCATGAATCGCCCTGTTGGTGAAGTGGTGTCGATATGCTCTTTAAGGCTGATAAATTCCACCCCTTTCGCGGTCAGCTTCTCTACGAGCATAAGCAAATCCTTTGTGTTGCGGGCAAAGCGGCTGATGGATTCCACGATAATCGTGTCGCCTTTTTGCACCGTGTCCATCAAAGTTTGCAAAGCAGGACGCTTGGTATTTTTGCCGCTTAACTTCTCGGAAAATATCCGCTCTGCGGGGATGCCCTTTTCCTCCATTGCCAAAAACTGGCGGTGGTCTTGTTGCTCCTTGGTCGAAACCCGGACATACGCATAAGTGTTCATTTGAATCTCTCCTTTTCTATTTTTTTATAATTCGGCAAACAAAAAAGCCCGCACAATAAAATTGTACGAGCTGTTTGAATACGCATCTCGGTATATTATTAACGGATTCTTTGAGATTTGGACTCCCTTAGCAACATCACCATCAGCACCACGCCATAAATGGTATACAACACCGACTGCGCCAACACGAACCACCCATTTGGGAAATATATTATCCTGTTCAAAGAATTGCCTATCCAATGAAACAGCACAACAGGCATTAGGCTCTTGGTTTTTATGACTATCGCGGCAAATATAATTCCTAAGCCAAATGTGCGGGCTACTTGAATTAGGGTTGTTAAGAAAAATCCCGAAAATATGATTTCATCATTAAAAAGCAAATGAAGAAGATTCAGCAGATGCAATATGCTAAATAAAAATGCTGAAATTAGCACCGCCTTTACAGGGTTATTCTTGAATAGAGATAGCACAATACCCCTGAAATAAAATTCTTCATGTATTACAACTGTCAGATGAAACAGGATTACGAAAATTGCAATTGTAAATGCGCCGACTCGGTACTCGATTCCGGTGAATCCTGTGGCAAGCAGAGGCAACAGCAAAATCGCATATAAAGGCAAGGAATAAAGTATGCTTTTAAGCGCGCTATCTGCGTTTCGCACCCCAACATATGCAAGATTCCATTTTTGCTTTCGGATTAAGAATATTCCGATACCCATTGAAACGGCCACAACAAAAAGATGGGTCAGCAAATATATCGCGTTGTCATATGTCGTTTCTATCCCCAGCAAGTTTATCGCTATAAACCATGTAGATAAGGTAATAACGACAACCAAAGTAAAAATAATCGCCTTTTTCATCTGAAAACACCTCCACATATATAAACGTAATTTTTTGGATTTTGTCTCATCGGCAAAACAAAAAGCAGGGCGCAACTTTCTGAGCCCTGCTTTTTGTTTTGCTTGGAGCGGGAAGCCCCCGCAACACTTCATGCATTGAGCATCCACTACTCAGCCATACTCCGTATAATCCCCCGCCACTCCCTCTCGCTAAATACGCCATTCGGAAGATTTATTCTATACACTAAATCTTCAAATATCCAATGAAACGAAAAATTATAATCCCCAAAAGCCATTTTGGTAATAGTTACTTCCGTTATTTCGATTTCGGTAAAATCGGCGGTGACATACCAAGTGGACAGCGGCTTGGCCGATTCATCTCTTGAGGTTTCAATGGATATAATCAAATCGTTGAAGAAATAATCGCCTTCCATATGCGCACCCACGCCATTCAACCGCCGCAACACCTCTTGGGAGAGAAAGCCATCATAGCCGCCAGTAGAGATTACCGCAATCGAAGGATTGACGGCATCTAAAAACCCGCTTGTTGTAGCCGATGATGCACCATGCCGCGCCACCTTCAGCACATCAGAAGAAAGACGAGCCGTGCTGCCAAGCAGGTTCGCCTCGACTTCCCGCATAGCATCACCCATCAGCAAAAAACTGGTCGAGCCAAACTCTATCCGCATTACGATTGAATAGTTGGCGCGGTTATCCCATTCACCTGCGGGGTTTGGGGATAGGATAGTCACCTTGGCATCACCCAAAGCGAAGGTATGTCTTGCAAATGGCACAGCTACATAAGCTCCTGCGTTTTCGACTGCGAGTAGAAAGGCGTTGTAGATGGATGTATCATGGTAAATCATAGGCAACAACACATTTCGGACAGTCATTCGACGTAGCACATCGGGCAGACCGCCCACATGATCAGCGAAAGGGCGGGTAGCAACGAGGTAATCCAATATTTCCACACCTTGATTGCGGATATAACTAAACACCCTTGTTCCCATTTCCGGAGAGCCGCCATCAACCAACATTGCATAATCACCCTGCACAATCAGAATCGCATCACCTTCGCCCACGTCGATGAAGTGGACGGATAATAGGTCGGCGGGGTTGGGTTTGGTGGGGTCTGTGTTGTTCTCCATAATTCGAATGTCCATGTCTGGCAATGCGGTTTCGGAAGTCGAACCGCTACCCCTAGAGCAAGCTGTAAGAACCGCAATCGAGAGAAGCGCCACGAAAACCAACCAAACCTTTTTTCTAACAATTTTCATACTTTACCAAATCCTCCTTTATCTCTGAAATTAGCAAACCCCTGCAATGCAAAATTACTGCATACAGGGGTTTGCGAAATCAATACCATTTCTAGATTTTCGAGCATACACTCTAGCTGAATCATCTTGATTCTTCTATCTCAAATCATCTGCCTGTTCGAAGAAATCAGCCACTTTCGATTGTAAATTGATAACTAAATATTCCGCTTAACAATCCGGCTAACAATCCCAAGAGCCGCGCCCAGGCTTGCGGCGGCCAAAGCATTTATGAGAGATTGCCCGAACGCCGTCAATGAGATTAATAAAGATAACCCCCTGCCGCACATCGGTTACTTTTCCCATGCAATTCGTCTGCAATTTAAGAGCCAGCAGCTTATCGCGAGTGTTATCAGCGGTCATGGATTTAATATCTTGAAACGCCCTCATTATGAAGCACCAACATCAAAAAATAAATTAAATCACTATTTCTGTCGAACCAGCAAATCTATAAGTGATTTTTATCTTTTGCCTACGTGGTTTTCCACCATCATGTTCGTGGATAACAATGTAGTCGATAAGGTCGGTTATAATCTTTGTGGTTAGGGTTTCGATGCCTGTATGTTGCTGGATTATAGCGAAAAACTGTTCCAAATTCTCAGCATCGTTGTTTTGTTTGTCGAGCTGGGCTTTGATGGTGTCGATTTTGGCGTTCAGAGCTTTTTGCTCGGCTGTGTATTCATTGAATAAACTGGCGAACCTATCGTCTGGAATAACACCGAGGGTATTTTGCTCAAAAAGGCGTTTGATGATGATGTCAAGCTCGATAGAGCGGGCTTTTGCTTTGTCTAATTCCTTTTTGTTGTTGCCCTCATCAGCATCCTCTCGTTCAACGAGTAGCTGTTCAATGTATTTTTTCAAATTCACCTTGCCATTTCTGCCCTCGCCAATAACGCCATCACCATCAGCATTACCACCAAACTGACTGGCAATATGAGCCTTTTCACGAATATCCTTCAACACCAAATCATGGAGCGTGTTATATCGTACATAGTGCGGCGTACACGCTTTTGTGTTGCGGCGATAGCTGTTGCATATAAAATTGCCCTGCTTATGCCTACCCTGCAAACCTTGATAGCCAAGATTTTTGCCACAGTCTGGGCATTTCAGTTTTCCGACAAAAATATTCTCAAAGTTTATCGTATTAACTGGACGCTTTATTTCAAGCAATTTTTGCACTTTCCAAAAAGTCTCCTCATCCACGATTGCCTCGTGCGTATTCGGTGTTGTTATCCAGTTTTCTTCAGGCGCATTTTCCAGTTTTTTGTGCTTAAAGCTCTTAATGGTCTGTTTTAAGCAAACCATATGCCCCATATAAACTCGATTTATAAGGATGTTGCGAACAGTACCCCTTTTCCAGAATGTTGGAAATCTCTGGTAATAGCTACTACCCCATTTGCCAGTTTGTTGGTGTAAGTAGGCTTTGGGGATTAAAATGTCATCCTTTTTCATCATTGTGGCTATGGTTTGCAAAGGAGTGCCTTGTGCCGCCAACGAGAATATTCTCTTTACATCGCCAGAAGAGTATTCATCAACAAGTAGGTGGTTTTTATTCTCGGGATTTTTTATGTAGCCATAGGGTGCATAGCTCCCGATAAAATCACCTTTCTGCGCTCGAACCTTGAAACTCGAACGAATTTTCTTTGAGATGTCACTCGCATCGCATTAAGGACGTTTCTTTTGCCGAAAAAATTAACGGCGAACATATGTATTATACCATGTTCGCCGTTAATTTACCAGTATTAAATTTCCGTTTCGTGCCACGCCGTGGTATTCCTCTGGCTCATCGCTTGGGTTAAACTGCCCGATATAAGCGAAGTACACATCCACTTGCTGACTGACCTTCGCCCGCTTCGTGCCTTCCTTGAACACCGCCTCGTGGACTACCACTTTTTCAATAAACATCCGCGCCAATTCCTCTGTGAGTTCTGTGATGTTGCCGACCCGTGATACGGTGTTCATAAAACTTTGTAGGTTGGCGGTCTTGCTTTTCAAATCTTCGACCTCGGATTGGAGTGCCTTGACCGTGGCGTTAAGCCCCGACTGTTCGTATTCATAGCCAGCAAGCATTTTATTAAAACGCTCGTCACTCAGCTTGCCCGAAATGTTGTCCTCGTAAATGCGGGTGATAATTTTATCTAACTCCGCAATACGCCGTTCAGCTTTGCCAAGTTCGGTGGTCTTGGCTTTTATCTGCTTCTCGGCATCGGTGTTTTGGCTTTTATAAACCTGCTCTGCAAAGGCTTTCTCATTGCGCCGTGCATAATCCACCGTGGATTGAATTTGCAACAGCACAATCTGCTCCAAATCCTCCACCCGAATGCCGTGGCGTGTGCATTTGTGATTGTTGTTGCAATCGGCATACCGATACGTTTTGCAGATAAAGTTCGGCGTTTTGCCGCCAGCCCCTTGCAAGCAGAACGAGAGCGTAGCCCCATAATCTTTGCAAAAAACCAAGCCGCTCAAAATGGACTTTACGCCAAGTTTTGTGTAGCGTCTGCGCTTGCCCCGTAAGCGTTGCGCCGTGTCCCATGTTTCCATGTCGATGATTGGGGGATGATGGTTTTCGATGACAATCCACTCTTCCTCTGGACGGTAGATGCGTTTTTTGTTTTTGTAGGATACTGTTGTTGTTTTTTGCGCCGTGAACCTGCCGATGTATGCTGTTTCCTCAAGCATTGGGCAGACCCCCGAAACCGACCACAATTGATTATATTTCCGATTGTGGCTCTCTGGTTGTGGTACAGGAATGCCGCGAGCGGAAAACTCGCGACATATGTCGGCAATACCCATGCCCGATGTGTACAGTTTGAACATCTCACGCACAACGTCCGCTTTCTCCTCATCAATCAGCCATTTTGTGCGGTCTGACTTGTCCTCGATGTAGCCATATGGCACTCTGCCGCCAGCCTTGCCTTGCAAAGCGCCTACACGCCGAGCGGCTCGCTGCTTCTTGCTACAATCCGAAACATAAAATTCATTGAAAACGTCGCGGAATATGGACATTATATCAAAACCATTCTTGCTGTCCAATCCGTCAGCCGCCGCAATGAAACGAACGTCATGCTCTTCAAACTGCCGCTTGAGAAGCCCCACTTCAAGCACATCTCGACCCAGCCTCGACTGGTCTTTAATAATCATGACCGCCACTCTGTCGGCGTTGACATCTGCCAACATTTCATTCAGACCCGGTCTATCAAACAGCGTCCCCGAGACCCCGTCATCCACATAGAATTTTGTGTTAGTAAAACCGTGGTCATCAGCGTATTTAGCGAGGAGTTCTCTTTGATTTACTATGGAATTCGACTCGCCATCCGCTCGGTCATCGACTGAAAGCCTACAGTACAATGCCGTAATTTTGCCATTTTGCATAGCCATTTCTACTGCCTCCCTTCGAGTAGTTACCGTAGTATTAGGGCGTACCGTTTAGCACATAGCAAGGCTTAAACGGCGGCAATAGCTGGCGTTTTCGGACTTTTCAACTCCTCCGCAACACGGCTGGAAACATAGCGTAAATATTTCTGGTCAGCGGTTTCGCGTCCATATTCTTTGTAATGAGATGTGACGATGTAATTCACACGGCCTATTTTAACCTCTATCTTTTTTGACAGAACAGGATTATTTTTATTTTGCATATCGCTCCTCCAAAGCAAAGCGAAGAGGACAACTGCCTCAAACAATTATTTTTTATGTATATGAGCCGTAGGGCTTGTCGCTTGCCCCAAAAACTCATAAAATATAAAAATAATTGATGAAGCGTTGTCCTCTTTCGCCGAATTTTTGTAAATTTGCTTTGAAGCGATGCGCGTTGTTTCGTGGTTATTGCTTTATGTGCTTTGGAAGTTTAGCTTTGTTAGTTCGCAACACGGCGAACAATTACTGTGTTTGTTGAACCGTTCCAACCTACGGAGTAGCCACCCATAGACTCCAGCAAGTGCCGAGCGGCAACGAAGGTGCGCCCGCCAATAATCATGCCGTCAATCTCTACGGCTTTGCCGAACAAATCAAAGTTGACGGTTTCGACGAGTGCTGGAGTGGTAGGTGTGGTTGGCGGTGCAACAGGTGGCGCGGTTTTTGCATCCATTGCTGCTTGCACTTTTTCCAAGAACACCGCCCATGTAATAGGCCGCCCTGCGCGGATATTCTGCAGGCAGTTTTTACCGATCCAATGGAAATGCTGACGGATGTTGGCGATTGGAATGTTGCGGCGAATGCAAATGTCGGCTACCAATGCCGCTGTGCGGTCAATGGTCGTTTGGAAATTGCCGTCTGAATTTACAGCCATTTCAATGCCGATGCTTTGGCGGTTGCCGCTCCCTGCGCCGTCACCCGCATGGAAAGTATCCTCGTTTTCGGGAAGGTGCTGGACGGTTACGGAATCATCCACCGTGTAATGCCAAGACACAGGCAAATTTGCGGCATCGTTGCCACGGAGATATTTTCCGTGCGCCCTTGCGTTTGCGCCTCTGTTGGTGTTGCCTGTTTCGTGAATCGTTACGAAAAGCATGGGATTCACGCGCCCAGGACGATTACGCCGCCCAACGGGTATAAAATCCTGTACAATGTTCAAATTCATTCTGCATCCTCCTTGTCATTTTTTGTATTGCGGTTGCGAAGCTGTGCCAGCACATCTTTCAATTTTTCAGGTACGGGCAAGCCCAGCCGAGAAGCGTTTTCCAAAACAGAAAGCCCCTCATTGGCAATATAGAAGAAAATAACCGCCGTGCGGATTGCCGCCGAGTCATAGCCCAGCACATGGGTACACACGATATGCGCCACGGCTATCATCACAAAAATAGCGACCTTCTTAAAAATCCCACGAAAGCCAATCTCGCTGGACAGTTTCCGCTCCACAATGGCGCACATTATCCCTGTGAGATAATCCAGCACCACCACTGCAACAAGGGCATAGACGAAGCCGTCCAGACCACCCAACAGCCAGCCAAGCCCGCCGCCCAATGCCACAAATGCGGCCTGTACCCAAATCCATACTTCTTTCATAACCTTGTTCTCCATTCTGATTTTTTGTATACAAAAAGGCACTCCCGTCAAATTGAGAGTGCCTCTATTGCTGTGATTGTTGTTTTTTTACGAGTGCCGTTCTTGCCCACATCATAATTCGCCACCCGCTCTATAAAGGTATATCAATACAGGACGTAATTCATTGCCAATCCCCCACGATGGTGGTTGTACAGCATGAACTTCCACATCGTGGAATACCGCATCGGCATCAGCCATTGTTACCGCACCGTAGGTATCAAAGCCCCCCGAATAATACAATCCATATTGTGGCCTGCTTGGGTCTGTATTCAATCGAGCAGTCCACTCACTCATGCGGAATGTTTGCGAAGCAGGAGTGTACGGCATACCATAGGCTTGAAAAGCCATCTCGTGATACCCTACAATTTTTACCCATGCGTAATCCCCCAGCAGATGGGTTACAAGTGTTGTGAATTCACCAAAAGGCACTGTTATAACCATTGGAGAAACGTAAAAAAGTTCGTTCACAGCACCCACAATGTCTTTGTTCTCCGTCTGTAATTGGAACGTATCTCCAATCATACTCATAAGCGAAGGCACACCAATTTCCAAGATGCTGAAAAAAGTGTCATCGGTAGGAAATGGAGTCGCCTCGTATTGTTCGTCAAACGGACGTATATCACCAAACCACCATACCTCACCGTCCGGGATAGGCCGCACTTCCTCTATGAGAACATTTCCGTCTTCGTCAGTTATGATGTCATAATGCGGCCGCCCTGAAAGAATATGACTGAAACGCATCCGCTTTCCTTGGATATCCCACGCCGCAATAGCCTCATACGGGTCATCAGCTACTGCATCCGCCCTTGTGCGGTATAAATAACGCAGATAGTTGTAATCATCTCCTATCACCTGCCCGGTAGCCCCTATGCGCCAGCCGTTTGTTCTCGACAAAGCGGGAGGTGCGGGAGTGGCAGTAACATCCACTTCCCAGATGTCAGCCTTGCCTTCAAGGGAATGGGTTAAATAATCAATATCATCCGAACTTGCAAACCCTGTGTGTCCGCTGTTGTTATAATCCAAATTTGACATAGCGGCATGGTTTGTTGTGCCGCCGCTCGTTCCCACGATGGTTTTTGTGCGGAAAATTGCTGTGTTTGGGTTCAAATCTCCTGCGTAAATGGCGAGTGTGCCGTCCGCATCGTTTACCCAAGAGCCGCCGCCAATAAGGGGAATGCTGGATGCTAAAGAACCCTTTGCAATAGCGGTTTCGCCGTTTATTGTTTTGTTGAGTGTTATGCCTGTGAGCGTTTGGGTAACTTTGCCCGATAATACACGGTTGGTTTCCATCAGTTCGTTGTTCAGCCGTGTATCTTCTTGCAAACGGTCGGTGGCTTCCTCATTGATGGCGGTTGTGATTTCCTCATGGCGGGCTTGGGCTTCGGTTTCAATTGCGGTGGTGATTTCTTGATGCCGTGCTTGGGATTCTGCTTCCAATCCTGCTTGTGATGCAAACCCCGTATGACCGCTATTGGCATAGTCGAGGTTGGAAAGTTCTGCGTGATTTGTATTACCAGCACTCGCTAAAGCCATAATCTGTGCCACAATATCCGACTCGGAATCAACGTGCCATTTCGGAGTGCGAGGTGTTTCACCGTCACCAATATACACAGCGACACTTCCAACATCGTCAAATAACAAAGTGCCGCCCGGCATGAAGGTATTACCTTCCGCACTGCCAAATGTATCATAAGGAAATTTCACCACATCTCCTATGCCTCCATCAATCTCAATACCGCTCGGAAGGGTTGCTGTTGCGCGGGTAGAAATGGACGGCGTAACCTTCCGTGCTACAACATTGACCTCGTTGTCTATATGCCACTGAGCATTTCTTGTGTTTGACCAGTCACCGATATACACACAAAGGCCGCCCAGCGGGTCAATAAATACTGTTTTGTTCGGTGCAAAAACAACATTCGCAGCGACAAGGTGTGCAAAGTTGGCGAACGGAAGCGACACCATAGAACCGATATTGACAGAAACAACGATGGGGTATGTTTGCCAATTTACCCCTTGTATCCATAAGTTTAAGGAGTCAAGTTGAGAGCTGCTTGCAAAATTCCTTGTCAGTAATGATAAACCCTGCACCGCCAACAAATCACAGTTTCGATTTCCAAATATTGGTTGCACACTCAATAAAAAGGGTGCAATTCGCTTTTCGCTCCATTAACAGGAGACCGTGGCGAATTGCACCTTTTTCTTAAACATCAGAAGTGTTCCTTCTTGCGGAACATTTGCGAGAACAATATATCCGTTTTGGGTTTCCGTAGGATGTAAATGGCTTTTGACACGTTGGGCAGACAAAATCGTAATTCGCTTTGCGATTCACAGATTCGGGATTTTTCTTCCACCAAGCCATGCGGCATTTATCACTGCAAAACCGTTTCTTCTTTTTGTGTGGAAGATGAACGAGCGGCTTACTACAGACAGGGCAGACATCGGGTTTTTCCACTTCTATTTTATTTCGCCTGCAATGGGACTTTATTGTGTTTTCTGATATGCCAAGTTCGGCGGCGATGGCTGCGTAGGTTATGCCCTTACTCCGCATTTCGCCAATCAACCGTTTTTGTAGGGGTTTCATAAAAGAACCTCTCCTCATGTTGAATTTATTTTTTTCATTTGAACCCAAGTTCACGCTCCAGTTTATTCCGTGCCTGCCGCACAATGCGTGAAACATAAGATTGTGATATTCCAAGTTCGCTTCCAATTTCCGCTTGATTGCGCCCAGCCATAAGGTGCTGAATAATAGTCAACTGACGTTTCGGCAACTTTGCAAATGCTTCTCTAACTGCACATTCTGCCAACAAATCACCAATGCTGTTGTCGGGGATAGTGCCCGCATATGTTATATTTTCCGTGCCGGGCAGTAATTCATCAAAGGAAACTACTGACAATCGGGTGTATTTTGAATTTCGCCTAATCAGCATTAAACAGGCGTTTCTTATGCATGGTACGGCGTAGGAGGCGAATTTAATATTTTTGTTTGGGTCAAAGGCTCTCGCCGTTTTCCACAAACCGATTCGGGCTTCTTGGTGAAAGTCCTCATCGGAGGCAAATTGCGGAAATTGTTTTGTGACTACCCATGCAGCAAGTCTTATATTATCGTTAAACAAGGCTTCGTTATCGTTCATGGAAATTCGCCTCTCTTTCGTCAGTTTATGCCTATATCCACCCCATTCTTGAAACGGAATGTAATCTCTCCATCAATATCCACGATGGCGTAATCCACCGCCGCAATCCAAATACTCTCGTCAAATTCAGCGATGGAAATTTTGCTTTTTTGCATGGTGCGGATAAATTGTCCGATGACACTTCTTCTACCGATGCGCTCCGCTCGGCTTTTTTCAAGTTCATCAATCCGATTTGTGGTTTCGGTGTAGCGTTGTAAATATGCCTCGGTGTCGGCATTTTCTTGGAATGCTTTTCTAACCAAGCCGTCCAGCACTTCCCGTTCCTGCACCAATGCGGCAAGTTCCGTATCGATTGCGGAAGTGTCACCGAGGATTTTCTGCTCGGCACGACAGTCCGCTACAAGATTGTCACGGTTTCCCATGAAGCGGTTAAAAGCCAGTGGAAACGCCGCTTTGATGTCCTCATCTTTAATGTGGGGAGTGCCACATTTTTGTGCGCCTTTTTTGTAGCGGTCGTTACACCGCCAAATGATGGCGCGGTACTTCGTGTTGCTTTGCCAAACCTTAGAACCAAACCAAGCACCGCAACATCCGCACTTTATCTTGGTGGAAAAAGGCGATTGGCAGCTTATGGGACGGCCGAGGGCTTTTCGGCGGGCAATTTCCGCTTGCACCGCTTCCCACTCATCGGGCTGAATAGTCGGCTCATGGCTGTCCTCGATGTAATAATTGGGAAGTTCACCCTCGTTGGGTTTCTTCTTTTTGGTGAGGTAATTTACAACAAAAGATTTCTGCAATAATTTTGAACCCTTGTACATTTCATTGGAAAGAATGCTGCTGACCGTGCCGACACTCCATTCCTTTTTGCCCATTGGCGTGGGAATGCCCTGTGCGGTTAGCCATTTGGCAATCTGCGTGTAGCTTTTGCCCTCCATGTATCTGCGGTAGATGGCTTGCACAAGTTCGGCTTCTTTTGGCACAATGACAGGAACGCCGTTTTCACCCTTCGTGTACCCAAGGAAACTTGACCACGGCAGGCTGATAACGCCGTCGGCCATGCCTTTCCGTTTACCCCATGTCACATTTTCGGATATGCTCCTCGATTCTTCTTGCGCCAGACTGCTCATAATCGTAATTAGCAATTCGCCCTTGCCATCGAATGTCCATATACCCTCTTTTTCGAAGTAAACTTCCACACCTTTTTCCTTTAACTTGCGAATTGTGGAAAGGCTGTCCACTGTGTTTCGAGCGAAGCGGCTCACGCTTTTGGTGATGATTAGGTCAATTTTTCCAGCCAAGGCATCAGCAATCATGGTTTTGAAGCCGTCACGCTTTTTGGTGTTCAAGGCACTAATGCCCTCATCTGTATGCATAGGACAATTGAAAAACCCGCCATATTTCGACTATATCATAATTGAAAAACCCGCCACGTTTTTTTGTCATACAATGAAAAATCGGCCCAACTCAGATGAGAGTGGCCGGTTTTTCATTTAGGATGAGTGGCGGAAATTTCGCTTGACAAAAGCATTCGAGGGGTTGTCTGTTAAGGTCAGAGCCATTTTCATATCTGTGCAAAGTATGCTCCGTAGATTCCAAGGGGCTTCCGTCATCTCTGATGTAGCCCGCCGAGCGGCACTTTTTACGCAGCTTCTCAAGCTCGTCTTTTATCTTCGTGTCAAAAGGCCGATATATTGTCACATAGGTTGAAAACCCAAGTTTCGCAATGGCTTTGGTCAGCACCCTCTCCGATGGTGTGCCATCAAGAAGAGGCAAAGGCACCAAACCAAGCTCAATCGTACCCACTACCTTAACACGAGATATAATTCTCGACCCCATTGCCCCTCTGTATGCTCCAACAATCGCGGAAGCATTGCCGTGAATGAGGACAAAGCGGGTCGCATTTGCGCCTATTAGCTTGAAATTATCAAAAGTGTTCATGTGCTTGTCCTCCCATCAAAGCGGCTTTCGCGAAAACAAAGGATTTAGGGGGAAGATTACGCCGGGGTAATCCAGCCCTCATGCAGATGCACTTTGCCCGCTTGGATGTAATCCTCAACGCCGGGGCCCTTGTTGACCATAAACATGCCGACACTCACAGGGTTGGGGCAACGCTCGCACATCTGGCTGTACAAACGGTCGTAAACTTCCTTAGTGGTTCGCACCTTGCAGGGGTCCAAAATATCTCTTTCGTTCCAGCCCAACTGCCTGTAGAAGTGCAAGAGCAGCTCTCCGGCTTCCTCGTCGGCCGCCAATGTGACATTAGGTGCATCAACTATTGTAATAACAGTAGTTTTTGCTGCAAGTGTAGGCGCGGTATTGGCAATCATGCGATTTTCTCCTTTCTTGTGGTAGTGTCGGTGTCGCCGCCAGCCTTTGCATAATCATACTCAACAACATCAGCGCGGGCGAGTGTGCGGTTTCCGGTATCGGCGCGGACGCGGGATATGGCATCATCATCCCCCTCAGCATCATCAAGAGCACCCCTCAGCAATGCAGCAGGGTCTTCCTCAAAGATGAATCCGCGCTTAAATCTGGAATAATAGCCGCCCAAAGCCTTCATCTCCGCACGCAATGCAGAAAAATCATCAACTCTAGTGATAGCCTTCACAACAAAAATATCGCGGTTGTCGCGGGTGTCAACATCTTTGATAATGTCATAATCCAGGCCGGATATGATTGTGTTGCCTTGGCTTTTCATTTGACTGCCATCCACGCTCGCCATATGCCCACGCCTACCTCTTTGTCCGGGTACGGCTTCGGGATATGAAAAGAACTCCCTCTCAACCTCCGCAAGCCTACGATAATAGCTGTGGTCTTTTGGGTCGAGCTTGCCGAACTGCTCATCGGCTTTCGTGGCTATTTTGGCTTTAAGCTCGGGCGACATTGTGCGGTGGCAATGTACATATTTTGCACCTTTGCAGCCCAAAGACGAATCAACCATCCTGTAGTTGTAAGAATCGGTCATGCCGTCGAAACTGCCTTGTTTGTATTGGCCGGTAATCGCTTCGACCGCATTTTTTGTTGGTCCGTCAGTCCAGCGGATATCAACGGAATCACCCATTGAGAAGGTGTCGCTGACTACGCTGAACTTGACTCGTGGATATAATGCAGTCAATCTCTGCTTTATCACTTTTGCGGTTAAGGCCGCTCCTGTCAGTTGTCTTTTTGCACCCATGAAATAACCATTCCTTTCTATGGTCAGCTACCAAAAACCCGAGGCTCTTTTCGCCAGTTGTCGCCGTCCAAATAGTATTTATACATCATGCCGCTCCAGTAGCCTTGAATTTCTAGGGCTTCTTCAAGTCTTTCCTTGATTTCCTCATCTGTCCCGACAAGAAACTCCGAGGACTCCGAGCATATTGCACGGAAGTTTGTGTATTGCAGCTTGCTAATCTTAATACTCATGGTAATCACCTGCTCCTGTTCATAATGAATTTTTGAATCTCAACAATACTTTATAACATTCTCACCTCGTCTTTATCCGCTTTGATTGCAATGGCAACAGAAAAGGGTCGTGCTTTGAACATATGCAACGACCCTTTCTCCATAAGTGCTTATTTCGCCGTTATGCAGTTACTCCATTGCGCAACTACGTAATTATGTAATCACGCAGCAATCTGAACATCCTTCTCCTTGGCCCAGCTTTCAAGAAACTCGCGCTCATCAGCAGTCAATCCACGCCGATGCAGACCCTCCGCTCCTGTTATCTGCTCTTTGCAAAACCGCAATGTCACAAGAGGCTGCTCTTTAGCCTTGATACTCCGCATGAACAAAACATGCATATCACCGGATGCTATGCGCCTTGCATGAGAGCCTGTGCAATGCCCGAGGGCAATGCTGTCCTCTGCAATCTGCCGCGCTGTGGCCGGGGCGACTATGCTGTATACCTTGCCCTCATGTTCCAGACCGCGCACTTCGGCAGCGAGTTCGGCAAAATCTTTATCAGCCGAAATATGCTCCAAAAGGTTGACGTTTTGCTCTATAATATTGTGAGCAGTCATTAAATAGCGCGGGTGCTTGTCCCTGATTTCGCCAAACAATTGCATTTGCATTCTGAGATACTTCTCATAGGTATGCCAAAAATCTCCGTCAACTTTTACTATCCCCTGAGAGAATGCATCAACGAAAATATAGTCGATCAAGTCGCGCAATTCAAGATTATACGGCTCATCAAGCAATTGAAAGAACCCTTCTGTGCTGCTGTTGTTGTGCGAATATCTATTGTTTGATGCGCGGTACTGCTCAATGGCGGTTGTTTTTAGCACCTCGGTGAAGTACAACGCTTCTCTAACGCCGTATCTTTTCTCAATCTCAAAAGCAGTAGCAACAAGTGCCTGTGAGCTGTAGGAACTGACACCTGCACTCCTGGCGGCCATAATCACATCCGTAAACAGTTTTTTATTCTGCCCCCAGTAATTTGAGCACCAGTAAAAGTCCATTTGGCTGTCAAGCACACCGGCGCGGCACATTGCAGCGTTGGTAGAATTGGTAATAACGCTGATAACGCACTGTATGCTGTGGGAATTGAGTGCAGAAAGCCATGCGACTTGCTCCAGCTTGATGGCATCACCACCAAGATCTTTGAGAAAAGTGCAGAGTTTGTCATGGGTTATGTCCTCGACTTTGCTCTTTTCTCGGAAGTAGAAAAGTCCTTCCGAAATCAGCACCGCCATCTCCCTCTCGCCTCTCGCCCTCTTACGGGTGACAATGAAATCAGTGTCGGTTTGTAATAGCACCTTGTATAGGCCAGCAGGCTTCACAAACTCGCCGCCGATTTTGTCCAGCAGATAGTCTTTGATGTCTACGGCCTGTGCGCCTTGGTTGTCGCTTACCGGGTCGCTTGGGGTATCAGCAACCGGCGTTTTGATTGCGTCAACTGACGCAGCACTTTGGGCATCGACAGCCGATGTGGTTTTCTGTGAACTCATAAAAATCCTCCTCGATAATTTTAGTTTTGGTTTTTGTTTGGTTTTTGTTTTGGGATTTTGACTTTGTATTTAGCATCAAATCAATTAGGGGCATCAACGCTACACCCTCATATTAACACCACACCCCCACAACAACAAAATAAGCTACACCTTCAAAACAACATAAACATCAGTATAATCATACCCAATCTCATCCAGCACCTTGCTCAAAAACACCTTCACCATAGCAGTCGCTCCATGATGAACATCAACATACAGCCCATCAACAATCTTTGCCGCCCTCAAGAAATTTTCGGGATTATCAGAGAGTATGGATTTCCGATTTTCTTTCGTCACACTATCCCTTAACTTCATCAGCTTATCTGCATAGTCAGGGTCTTGGCACAATCTGCGCAGCATTGTTATCACAATATCTCTCCATGAACTAACATGTCTGCGCTCTTTGCCGAGAATAATTGCTATTGGTTTTCTTTTGTTGAAAAGAGCGGTGTTAGCTGATAGGGGCGCAATGTTTTCATGGGCTGTGACGGTGTAGCCGCCTATGTTGGCAGAGCGCGGTGTTGATGTTGAACCTTGTATTGATGTTGAATCCGGCATTCCCATCGAATCCGATACTGCCGCCGAACTCAACCTAGCAATTAAATCATCGGGAATCCCAAGCCTAGCCACCACCTTATCAAAACACACATTCACCAGATTCATAATGGCTTGTTTGGCTTGCTCGATTTCAATTAGCATCAGAGCTATGCCTGCATCTGATTCATATAGCGTATGGAGTGCGGTGGATTCGCTAAACTCATGTAGTGCATCAAGCACATTAGACCCGTAGGGCGCAGATAGCGCATTGCTCAAGATATTGCGATTCATCATCACAGAGTTTCTGCCGTCTTTCGGCATAGATTCTCCCATTTTCATGGCAATGATAATTCCATTAATATTAAAACCCGCAGGGAGAAGTATGCGATTAACCAAGGTCTTTATAAGGTCGGATACACCGCTGTTTGTTTCGCCATACATATCTTCTGCAATCTTTACAGGGGCTATCATGCCATCTGGCTTATCGGACAGGAGTACCCTGCTGTGACCTCTTATCTTGCCACGCAAGCCCATGAGCGTTTCATGGCATTTGGGGTCGGAGTAGCACCTTTTCACAATAGCCGCATAAACCTTCTTCCATGATTTCGCATAAACGGTTTCTTTGCCATTTGCATCATCGAAGTGAACAGCTACAGGTTTTTCGCCTACAAACATATAAGCTGGGGAGATTAGCGGCAGGGAGTATGTGAACTCCGGGTTGGGTGGTGGTGTGTTGGGTTTGGTTATTTTACTGGCTTTGTTTGGAGCGTTAGCCTTACTTGCGTTGCGGTTTTTGTCCAGCAGATAGTCTTTGATGTCTACGGTCTGTGAGCCTTAGTTGTCGCTTGCCGGGTCGCTCGGGGTGTCAGCAACCGGCGTTTTGATTGTGTCAACTGACGTTGCGTTTTGGGCATCGACAGCTGATGCGGTTTTCTGTGAAATCATAATAAATCCTCCTAAAATTTAGTTTTTGATGAAATCGCCAAGGGTTGACTTGTTTGGTAACAAAATGTGTTCGTAATAGTATGTGGGCGACTTGTCCTTTAGAAGCTCCAGCAAATCCCGCATCTCTAGCCCCGGCTTATTGTTTGACGAACTGAAATGGTCGTTATTGTTATCCAAGCCAAGAATAAAATAGGGCAGACTGCCCAGCGTGTGCAGGCTCTGCACCTTTGGCAAGGGGTTATTGCCTATGCAAAGCCGGGTGTTGCTCACATTGCTAAAGGGATAAACAAACATGGGCGTTGTTGGCTTGAGATTGCTCTCATTGCCAACAACGCCCAGTCTGCAATTACTTATCTTGCCTTCGCTTGAAATGCTGAAACCGAAAACCAAGCGCGGTAGGGGGAAGTCTTTGTACTCCGTACCGTAATAGCTGATGTCGGCTTTGACCGATGGGTGGAGTATGGTCACATCTCTGCCGCCGTGGTCGTGAGCTGTGAACGATAGGCAATTCATCGGCAATAAGCCGCTTGCAATGCCGCCCCGCAGGATGCTTTTGTTGATGCACTCCAGCAAGCTGTCCGGGGTGATGGTCTTATAGGACTTAACACCATTGTTATCATCCTCCACAGCTACAGTGCCATCTTGCTTGATGCGGATTACTAAATCGTCTGCGGGCGTGGTTATGCTTGCGCCTGCGCCTGTGACTGCATCCGTATCCATGCTTATGCTTGCGCCTGCACCTGTGACCGTATCTGTATCCATGCTCATGTTTGCTCCTGTGCTTATGCCTTCATTTGTTCTCATGCCGCAATCACCTCCTTTTGCTCATGATTTTCTGATGCGATAGGCATTATGGTTGTATCTTTGCCGTCCTCGCCGCCCTCCAAAGCCCTAAACTCAGCGCATTTCTCGGAAAACCAAGTATACATCTGAATAAGCCCATATGCAATCCCCTCGTTGGCATTGCACCCACAGCTGGTATACTGCTCAACAACCAACGCACTCTTTTTGGCGGTTTTCTTGGTTTTGGTATATCCAAGCACTCTACCGCTTGTGCAGGTGCTGACATTAAGACACTCGCGTACAGCTTTTTCCGCCTGTTCAACATATGGGTTCAGGTCATGGGGCAGCTTATGCTCTTTGCCATATTTCCAAGCATAAACGAAGTAATCAGAGATTACATCATCATGAAAGATCATATGCTCAATATCGTCATCACCCTCATAGGCAAAATGACAGTCCGAAAAAACATGCATGATAGTGTTTATTAGGTTTTCATAAAAACAATCCTCGTCGAGGGTGTTGAAAAAATGCTTCTCCACGACATCAAATCTTTTGGCATCATGTAAATCCTTTGCCAGCATAAGCGTGCCGGAAATACTCTCAAATTCTTCTATTCTCATCGCAATCTCCTTTCTTCGTTATGTTGTTGTTACACATAAGCCATTGCTTTTGTGGTAGGCACAATATCGCGCAATGTTCCAGCCATCTCAGCGGCTTTGTAGTTGTTTTTCTCATAGACCTGCTCATGTACAACACCAAGAGAGCGAATGTCCTCAGTCTCAAAAGCATCAAAATCCAAATCAGACAAATGGGCTGTCTCGCCCTTTAGCAGACGAGCATAAACCGCATTGAAAAGGTAATCCACGCCACCCTCTAATTTTGGCGGAGCAAAGGCAGGGGCATCTTGCGTGGCTGTTTTCAATTGTGCGAGGTTAATTTTTAGCATTGAGAGCCCCTCCTTTATTCATTGCAGAGTTTATATAATCAATAACATCTTCCGTCGCTTTCGTTTGCTCATCGTTTACTATATTGCTACTAACCCTAAAGTCGCCATGAGAAAATGCCTCTCCGCCGCTTATGCCAACAAAAAAACCAGATAGGCAAACCCATATGAACAATTCATCTTTGTTTTCATGAAATTGCCAAGCCAGCGACATAGACAAAGAAGTGCCATCAAAAGCAATTTGTTTCTTTGCAATTCTCAAAATGTTTGCGATGATGCGCTTATCAGCAGACGAAATGTGAATACATTTGTTATTGCCATTATCGTAAAACAAATATGGAAATTTGCTCTTGACACCTTCTAAGCTCAAGCCCTCGAAATCCTTTCTTGTCGGAATCCTATTTAACTCAACCAACGAATCATCATGTTCCCAACCTACCGTAAGTGCCAGCTTTTGCATTTTGGAAATGTCATCATGCAAAGTCACGCCACCTCCAAAAATTGGTTAATGACAAACCTATGCGTGTAATTCTCGCTGCTATCGTCAGCCCAGACAAGACACTCGACAGCACCCGGCACTATCTCGCAATCGCGTGCCTGCCGAACGGTGACAATATCCTGCGTAATGCAGTCAGTTTTCTTATCCTGAAGGTATATGACAAACTCTGTGCTGCCGTCATCTACCTCGTATTTCTCTACAACGAGATTAGCCTGGCCCATGTCTATAATGAGCTTATCCATATGTGATTCGCCTCCTTTTTTCAAACCTCAAGGCCGTATAAGCCTTAAAATGCCGCGTTGCCTTATTAGGCCGCCTCAAACTCATTGATATTGGCATATCTGTCAACCCCTTCAAAGATGCCCGAGAAATATTCTTGCAGAGCCTCGGGGGAGTCAACATGGCTTAAATCATCGCCTGTGAGTTTGGTGCAAAAATTAATTAGCTCCTCAAAGTCCGAGAAATACTCACGGACACTAAGGTATTTGGGCTTGCTCTCGCCTTCATCGGCAAACCAGCCCTCCGGCACTTCTCCATCGCCCCAGATATCCAGCATGTATCTCTCGCTGTAGAACCTCCCCTCGGTGTCGGAGTTTATGAACACCCCGTTTCCTGATTCTTCTGCTGTATAGACATAGGAAACGCCCTCATACAGGGCGACTACAGCATCCCGCAATTCATCTGTTGGACTCCAGGCAGTATCGGCCTGTAGCGAAAAGTTGCAATCCCCGGGTTCATATTCACTCAGATATTCGATTGACCCGCGGCACGAAATCTTTTCCCAGTTCATCCCATGAGCCATTGCAACCTTACCGAGCCATCCCGGCTCATAACCGTTACTTACCTCAGACGGCGTTTTCATAACAGCCGAAAGGGTATTGAATAGGCGAGAAAGTGCTTCTTTCCCAACCTCACAATCCTCTTTGACAAAGAATGTGCAGTGATTAGCGCATATGTTGGCCACAAAATCCCTCCTCTTATTTTTTGGACTGGTTTTCCCAATCCCATATTGCTGTTACGGCAGACACCTCAATACCTTTGCTCTCTAAAAACTCACATCGGCGCTTTAGCTCCAGGAGGTTGTTTTTGGCATCTTCGGAGTACACGTAGCCTGGGTTATAATGCTCAACATAGATGCCTTTGTAGTAAATATAGTCATCATGGTCTCTGGTAATATGTTCAATGCCATGCAGATAAGGCTTTACATACGATTTTTCCACCACAGCGAGCTGATACAGCTTTTCAAAGGCCTCGATTCCAGCATCGTTTAAGAAGCCGTTTACAGCATTTTCCGTGAGCTTTAAGTCTTTGGGGTCCAGCAAGTTGCCATCGTTGGTATTTCTCAAAATGGCACAAGCCTTGTCGCAGATTTCACTTAGCTCGGTTTGTGTTTCCTCTACATTCATTGTTCATGTCCTCCTGTTTATCATGTCTTTTTAGTCAGCTTCGGCTTTCTTAATTAGCCAAAACCCGCCCAAGGGAGTGCTTCTGTGTTCGACTTCACAGCAGCAGCCATGGGAGCGCAGATGGGTGGCAATGCTAATAGCCGATTCCTCCGAATAGGCTTCGCAAAGCCCGGAATCCAAGAAACTTTGCAGCTTATCCTTTGCAATGGAAACGTCTATCATTGACGGCTTTTCGCTGCATTGGCTCTCCAGATACTCGTCCACATAGCTTCTCATTCTGCTCCAGGCATCATCAGTAGCTCCGCCGATTTTGCCGCCGTAGAGTTCCATGAAGCGGAGTCTTTCTTCTAGCGGCCAATCCTTTGCGGTGGGGATTTCGTCTAAGTCGCCAATAGACCAGACCGTTACCCCAAAACCATCTTCATATCTGGTGATATCGGGATAAATGCCCTTCGCTCTGATGTGTTCTGTCAGTTCAGCCAGAAGCTCGTTTTCTTCCGGCGCAGTTGCAATGATTCTCACGATTTAGTTACCTCCTAGTATAATAATGTCATCCCAAATCCACACAGGATTTGAAATTTCTTCTAAGTATTACCATCTCTGCAAAACCAGACTGGCCAGTCTCACATCTTAGTTACACTTTCCTCTAATTCCTTGCA
>Ga0209755_10002151_pt1 | contig 27706 bp, 15 predicted proteins | sample TergutCo191P1_FD_187301 | JGI IMG/M metagenome (GOLD analysis project Ga0209755, IMG submission 187301) | Cornitermes sp. P1 segment gut microbial communities from Petit-Saut dam, French Guiana - Co191P1 (SPAdes) (version 2) | ecosystem: Host-associated > Arthropoda: Insects > Digestive system...
TTCCTCCAGGAACTGAGCCGGGATTGTTTTTCTCAGGCGGCAAAGCGGCGGGCGCTATTGATAAACGGGGGAATGTCAAACACATCCCCCCGGATTTTGATTGGACTACAATCTCAGAAATCGGCTATGTCAAATTCACAGTTACCGTTCCGGAAGCCGGCAGGTATTTAGCTAAAATCCTCTATAACGGCGATGATGACGATAAGTACATAATGGTAAAGATCAATAATGAACCGCATAAAATAGTTTCGCTGCCTCAGCGCGAGGACGGGCAGTGGGATATTGTTCACGCGCGGCAGACAGATCTTCAGCTTGATGAAGGGGAGAACATCGTCTGGGTATCGGGTGTAATCGGTCATGGCTGGGCAAATATTGACTGTATTGATATTCGTGAAACGCCTCTTCCCCCTCTGGAAAGCAAATGAGATTTTTTTTAATCGGCGTTCTGCTTGTATTAGGCGCCTGTTCTTCTATTGAAAGAGCAAGGGAACCAATGCAGGTTGATAATCTTGCGTTCCGTCTCGAAGCGGGTTCGGCGCAAGCGCAGTTTGACAAATTGTTTTCGGACGGTCTCGACAAATATCAGCTGAACGCTTTCTATTACCCTGAGGACGATATAGTGTGTATCGAATACAAAGTGAATTTCTACAACTATTCGCTTTTCTGGGATGAAGAAAACCGCGCGGCATTTACAGACGCGCTAAACCGTTACAAAGAAGACTATGAACAGAAAAATCTGACGGCGAAAAGATCTCTTCGCACCAAGATGCAGTATGGTTCGGTGAACAGCCTTGTCATGTGGTACTCGTTTCAAAAACACGCGCAGGGAATAAGTTATCCCGATTTGGAGTTCGGTTACTATTTTAAAGGCAATATGCCTTACTTCGCGATAACACAACTTGAAGCCGCCAATGTCAGCGAAACAACAGGCAATCGGGACAGCGCCTTCATACCGAACATGATTCTCTATTTTACAAGAGAGCAGGCGAATGTTCTTACGGCAATATTCGATCCTGACCGCTTGACGGCGCTCAGGCAATCGGGAAAAGCTCCGTCCTCCGCGGCGGACACAGAGCTTCTGTGATTATAAGGGGAGTAATATGAAAAAAAATATATTGATGATGACAGTTTTCGTTCTTGTTTCAGGCGCAGTTATGGCGCAGAATTTACCGGGCGGCGTCAGCATGAGTTTCTGGGGGCAAATGGCTTTTCTGCCCTTCGAATTGCGGATTGATCAAAATGAGCCTCCCGGCGTTGATCCTTGGGATAAAGTAACCACCGCTATCGGTCCCGGTTGGGGCTTAAGAACCAATGGAGCGACAAGCATCTCTTTCAGAGGCAACAATAATTTTATCGGATTTGGTCTTGAAATCGGTGTTGATGAAACCTTACGTCTCGGCGAGAACGCCTTCGTTTGGGCAAGACCGTTCGGCAGATGGATGCGCATCGATGTCGGTGTTTTCGTAGAGAATGAATTCCGCGGTAGCGGCACCCTTGGCATGAACTTCGGCGGTTTATCCCATCTCGATCCTTTCAACACAGATTTAATTTTTAACCGCTTCTCTTCCGTCTCGGATAACGGCGATACCGCAGCCGCCCTGCTGAGGTTTTTTCCGATACGAGGCCAGAACCTGACTCTTGCCGCCTACATGAGCGTGAGAGGCAGCGACTTTGATCCCGCTCCTCTCAATTCGTCCGGCCCTTCGCTGAGCAGCAGCATTGATCGAATCCAGCTTTTGGCGGCGTACAGAATTCGTAATGTCGGCCTTGTCCGCGCTCAATTCCTCAACGCGCCTGAGTTTACATATTCCGGCACTCCCTCGGACGAAAACCTTTACGGCGGCAAATGGATCACCAGCGAATGGGGCGAGTACAACAGCGCGCGGTACTACAATGAATTTAAAAGATTGGAGATTGCTTTCAAGCTGACTGCTGTAAGGAACTTGAACTTCGATATCGGTTTTAAAGTGCCATTCCCCGAAACAAGAGAAGGCGTAAATTACAGCGCTCCCATTCTCACAGCTTTTACCGCAGGCTATAAGGAAAGAAACTTTACAATTGACATGACTTTTGCAGGCTGGTTCGGCGGCGGAATCGACGGCCCCGGAAGGGATATTCCTTTTGCGGAGAAAATAGCCGTGAATTTGTATCCTCAATATAATTTCGGCTTCGCGACACTCGGAGGCATCATCGGCGCCGATTGGAGGGGCATTGAAATTTTTAACGGCAGCGCGGCAAAAAATTCCGAGAACTTAGATTTGATTTTCGGTCTTTACATGACAAAGAAATTCAACAATGGCGATATCAAAGGCGGATTCACCTACACAATACCCGACGCAACTAACAGATTGGATAATTTCCGGACAATCGGCTGGCTGAGGATTCCAATTGTAATGGAAATCTATTTTTGGTAGAATGAGGAGGAAGTATATTGTTGAAGAAAAGATATTTTACTGCTTCGGCGGTTTTAATTACCGTGTTCATGTCCGCAGCATGTCAAACAGCTGATGTAAATCAATATATTGGTTTTACGCGGGTAATGCATCACAGCAATCCTGACGTTCAAACTGTTTATCAGGTTCCGGAAGGCTGGACGCGTTATGAAGCTGAAGACGCGGAATTATTCGGCACTGCTTCCAAAGGTATCGGCGCTGAACATATATATTCCAACGGAGACGGAATTAAAAGTTTTACAAACAATGTCGCCCCTGATTATTTTCCTGACGATTGGGAAGACATGAATTATGTCAGATTTACCGTACAGGTGCCGGAAGACGGCGACTATCTGGTCGATGTTATCGTAAACGGCCCCAATGAAAACACGATCGTGGCAAAAGCCAACTACGGATATAATCAGGCTTATCATATTGATTTTTTCCCGAACATCGGCGGAGGTAACGGCGGGACATCATGGAACAGCATTTTCGCTATCCGGCTTAAACTTGGAAGATTAAAAGCCGGCGCAAGTAATTATATCTATTTGGCTAATGCCTGCGTCATTAATGCAAATGAAGATTTTCCATGGATGAATATTGACTGCATCGATGTTAAAAACACTCCGGAGAAGTAACTCATCCAAAATCCACATTATAAAGAAGGTACTATTTTGACTGAATACAACATTATTCCCAAGCCTAATTCTACAGAATATAGAATCGGTAATTTTCAATGCAGCGGGATTCCGCAGATAGCTGACTCTGCTGCGCAAGGCAGTCCTGCAATTTTCCTGACAGAGACAGAAGTGTTTGCGTTACAGCTTCGTAAAACATTTACTAACGAGGCGCAAGGCCCTGCTTGTATAAAATTGATAAAAGCAGACGGCTTTTCGGATGAAGCTTACAAGCTGGAAATTTCTTCTGACGCAATTCAAATAAGCGCGTCAGGGGGCGCGGGTATTTTCCGGGGCTTGCAGGTTTTACGCCAATTAATTCTTTCCGGTTACAAGGACGGAGTTTTTTCCGTTCCATGCGGGCTTGTCGAAGACAAACCGCGTTTTAGCTGGCGCGGCTTTATGCTGGATTGTTCGCGGTATTTTTATTCCGCCGGTTTTATCAAACATTTGCTGGATGCTCTTTCGCTGCAGCATATCAATATTTTTCATTGGCACCTGTCCGATGATCAGGGCTGGCGGCTTCCAGTCAAACAGTACCCACTTCTTACCGAGGTAGGCGGCAAACGTTACGACAGCCGCGAGCACCGTTATATCAGCGGCTATTATACAGAAGAGGAAATCCGTGACATTGTCGCCTATGCCGCAGAAAGGCATATTGAAACAGTGCCGGAAATTGATCTCCCGGGACACGCAAGCGCGATACTGGAAGCCTATCCCATGCTTGGCTGCACCGGCGGCCCCTACCGTGTAGAAGAGCGGTACGGTATCTTTGAGGATGTTCTTTGCGCGGGCAATGATGATATTTTTCCTCTTGCCGAAGCTGTCTTCGATACATTGAATGATCTGTTTCCCTCACAATATGTTCACATGGGCGGCGACGAAGTGCGTTATAACAGGTGGGCGGAATGTCCCAAGTGCCAAAAGCGGCTTTCAGAGCTGGGAGTCGAAACGCCGCCGCAAATGCAGAGCTGGATCACATCCCGACTTGTAGAAATGTTGCACAAACGCGGAAAGACACCCATCGGCTGGGATGAAATAATTGACAATGCTTCCGATAAATTCCCCGTATCAAAAGATGTTATCGTAATGTCGTGGCGCGATCAGAAGGGCGGCATTCTCGCGGTTTCTCTTGGCAACCGCGCCATCATGGTTCCGCAGGATCACGGCTGTTATTTGAATTATCGGCATACTAACGACCCGGAAGAGATTGGCCGTCACTGGAATTGGGGCATCGGAACAATTAATCAGGCTTACACCATGGAACCTGTAACTCCCGAAATGGACGAAGCCTCCTCCTCCCTTGTTATAGGCGGTCAGGGAAATCTTTGGGCGGAAATAATCTGCTCCGGAAAAATCGCCGAGTATATGATCTTCCCGCGCATCTGCGCCATTGCGGAAGGACTCTGGTCTAACAAGCAAAAAGATATCGATGACTTTGTTAAGCGCCTTGCCGTACACCAATCCCGCCTCGACAAACTTGGTCTTTTGCAGTACCGGGGGAAGATAGAATGAGTATTAATTCAGTTACTTCGCGGCTTCCGCGGCGCTGATTGGCCCCAGCGCTCCGCCGACAGGAAATCCCACAGCGGTTGATTTGGTCCAAACGCCGCTGACTGTATGGTCTATTCCCGCTTTGAAGACAGTGATCATTCCCAACCCTTCGAAACCCGGAGTGTAGTTTTGTGTTCCCTGTTGGAAGGTACGCAGTGTCTGCCCCCAAGAAGCCAGAATGTTATTGTAAGGGGATGTCGCGGGGTTAAGGCGCTCCCTGTTCACAGCCTGATGCAGCGACCAGTCGCCGTTATTGAAGCCTGCAACTTTATATGTCCAGGTAGCCCAGTTTATTTTATTGGCATTATATTTTGTGAACCCGTACTCTTTCTGATCATGGTTAAAGAATTCTCCGACAAGGATGGCAACCTTCCAGTCAGTCCGCGCTTTTATCAATCTGCTCACCTGCACGTCAATATCACCCGTTGTTTTATCATACAGATGCATTGAGTACATGACATTTTCCCATTTGGTTTTTTTACCTGCCCATTGCTGATTGCCTGCGATAAACGCTTCGTTATTGGGCCAGTTGTTATCCGCCGTTGTCCCTAAACTGTTTATTTGTGAAGGCGTCAACGTACGCGTATCGACATGGTTAGGATCGGGAAGAACCCAGGGCCACCAAATCGCTTCCATATCAATGATGATATCCTGATCTATGGCTCTGATTTCGCGGTAAAAACGGTCATACATGCGGACGGTTTCATATATCGATCTTTGACTGCCTGCCTGCCATGTGTTAGCTGTATCATAAATGTGACTATCATTAAATCTATCCGAGTTGTTATTAGGCTCACCCAGAATGTCATAGACCGCGAGGACAGGTTCGTCTTTATAGCGGGTTGCAATTGCCTTCCATAAATTGACCGAATGTTCCTCATAGGCGGAGTTGGTGTACAGTTCATTTTTTCCCATCGTGCCGGATGATTGCGCTGTTGACTGGCCGCCGACCGCGCCGTGCATCAACAGGCAGACATATATGCCACGCTTTGCCGCTTGAGCGAATGCCCAGTCCAGACGTTGAAATCCTGGGTTGGTTGTAACAAGATTGCTGCCGTTATCGTTATTGATCCATGTGCCGTTATCGTCAGACATAAAGTTGCGGTACCAAAACGAAATGCGTACGAAGTTAACACCCTGGTTTTGCAGCCAGTTAAAATCATCTTCTGTGATCCAGTTGCTCTCGTATGTGTCAAATAATGTCTGTACCTGTTGTGATGTAAAGCGAGCTTCTAAAGCGTTTCTCGTGTTCAACGCTGCCCATGGCAGACCATCACCATAGACAGGGCACATCCACGATTCCTGCATTGTCCAGCCGCCCAGATTGGTGCCGCGAAGTATTACCTCCTGCCCCAGCCTGTTGTGCAGGAAACCGTTTGCGTCAACTTTGAGACGGTCATCTGAACCGATCCAGCCGCTTGGCGCAATGATGGGAGTTACTGTCACAGAACAGACAGCGTCTGCGTCATTATTTGCAATCGATTTTACTGTGATGGTTACCGTTCCCGCGCCTGTCGGTGTTACAAGAGCGGTATTCGCGCCGGTGCTGGCTACCGTTGCAATGGCGGGGTTGCCGGAAATCCACTGCAAGGTTTTATTTGCGGCGTTATCGGGCTTTACTGTCGCGGTTAGGGTTTGTCCCGCGTCTCCGACTTTAAAGGAAAGTTCACTTTTATCCAGTGTCACTGTGCTTACTCCTATTTCGTTGACTGTTACCGTACAGATAGCGTAAACGGTATTTTTAACTGCCGATCTTACTGTGACGGTTGCGACTCCGGGGGCAACAGGCATTACAATAGCGGTGTTATCGCCTGTACTCGTCACGGTAGCAATAGCGGTACTGCTTGAACCCCATTCAAGAGTTTTGTCGACAGCTTCATCGGGTGAAACCGTTGCTGTCAGGGAATCTCCGGCATCGCCTTGTGTAAATGTAAGCGTGGTTTTATTTAGCGTAATGCCGCTCACTTCTGTTTCACCTGTTGGAGCGGATACGTTTATATTGAGGATTGCGGTTTCAGAATGTCCGCCCTCATTTTTCCCGATTGTAATAACAGTGATGGTCGCGCTCCCGGGAGCCTTCGCTGTTACTTCAATGGTATTGCCGGAGCCGTTTATCCCAACAATGTCAGGATCGGAGGAATTCCATGTTACATTTTTATTTGACGCGTTATCGGGCTTAACTATCGCGGTTAGGGGTAAAGAATCATCGGGATACATATTAACGGGATTGCCGGCAATAACAGGCGGACCGAATTCGACTGATTGCACCGGGATATGACTCACTGTTAAGGTAAGCGCTCTTGTTGCAATGCCGCCGTCCGCGGTCTCGCCTTCCGCTATAATGGTGATGACAGCGGTTCCCGGACTTTTGGCGGTTACTTCGACAGTGTTGCCGGAACCGTTTACAGAGGCAATGTTAGGTTGGGCGGAATTCCAGACTATACCCTTATCGGAAGCGTTATCGGGAGTTACTTTTGCCGTCAGGGTGAAGACTGTATTCGTGCTTACTGTCAGCGCGGGAGCGTTGACGCCGTCAAAACTTTCTGAGCTGTTTTCAAAAACCGCCGATACAAAATAAATTGATTCAACCGATACCGTTTCTTCTTCCTCTTCCGATTTTGCCTGAATGACACAGGCTGCAAGAGGCAAAATCATGGCGAGCAAAAAAAATCCATTTTTAATTATTTTTCTAATTTTCATCCGCTCTTCCAAATAAATTTAACATATTTGTTTCTACAAATCCGTTTGTGGGAATGATCGTTCCCGGTTTAAAAGTGCGCAAAGCCTCACCCCATCTTTCTTTGATGGTTTCAATACTATCTGTTGCCGGATCGACATTAGCCCTGTATATCGACTGGTACAATGACCAGCTTCCCATACTTGCTCCGGCGATTTTAAATGTCCATAAAGACCAGCTTATTTTATTTGTATTGTAAAGCCTGAAAGCGTAACCTTGTAAACCTTCACCATCATTTTTAAATTCTCCGACTATTACTCCGACTTTCCATGTATCACGCGCGTGTACCAGTTCATTTACGCCTTTGTCAATGTTTCTCTTGCTGTGATCATACAAGTGCTTTGCGTACATTACGTTTTCCCATACGACTGTTTTACCGCTGAAATGATGCGTGTTGTCTAACGGCCCATTGTGTACATACGCCGGGTCGGGGAGCGATCCCATGTTCCATATTGCTTCGAAATAAAGGATGACATTCTGATTAACGGTTCTGATCTCGCGGTACAGGCGGTCATACAAACGGGTAGTTTCATGAACTGCTCTTGGGCTGCCGGCGGGCCAGTTGTTGGGGCCTTCTATGAAATTGTTATTTGGCTCGCCTAATAAATCTAACGCCGCTACCGCGGGATTGTCTTTGTACCGCTGAGCGATCGCCTTCCATAAATTGACTGTGTACTGTTCATACGACGGGTTGGTGTAGAGTTCGTTTTTTTGAGTTCCGGCGCTCTGGCTCATTGATTGGCCGCCAACCGCGCCATGCATCGCAGGTATTACGTACATTCCGCGCTGTCTTGCCTGCTCAATTACCCAGTCAAACCGTTTGAACCCGGGATTTGCTGTTTCAAGATTACTGCCGTTGTCATTATTTATCCAGTTGCCCCTGTCGTCAGCCATAAAGTTACGGTACCAGAACGGCAGGCGGACATAGTTTATGTTTAAGGATTTAAAAAAATTAAAATCATCTTCTGTGAGCCAGTTGTCCTGATAAGTATCGAACAATTCCTGTATCTGCGGCGCGCTAAATCCCTGTTTTTCCATCGCTTCTATCGTGTTCATAACAGACCATTCCTGATCTTTGCCTGTCACAGGGCACATCCACGATTCCTGAATCAGCCAGCCTCCGAGATTAATCCCTCTTAGCACAACTTCATTGCCAAGCCTGTTACGCAAATAACCGTTTTCATCAACTGATAAGGCGTCTTCCGCTGTTAACGGGAGTCCTGTATATTTTAAACCGTCTTTCCACATTTCGGAGGATGAAGCGCAGGATCCGGCGATTAATACCACAATAGAGGAAAAAATAATTTTTCTAATGCAGTTATAATTCTTCATCATATTAAAGATATAGTAACTTTTCTTGTTGTCAATATAAATATATAAATCTATAAGCAAATTGCACAATAATCCATAATGTGTAGTTATTTATATGTGTTAAATCGAGAGTGAATTTATATATTATGTTTATAAAGATATAAAAAAGTAATTTTTAAAGGAGTTTATTTATGAAATTTTTATTCAAAAAACAGCATTTTATGACAGGAATAGCTGCTCTTGTATGTTTATTTTCCGTTCTTACGGTAATTTCCTGCCGTAACACATACGAAACGCAGGCTGATGAAGTATTGGTAACCGGCGTAACTTTAAGCCCCGGCAGTAAAGATGTAAAGATGAATGTTGACGGGCCTTTCACTATAACCGCGACAGTATCGCCCAGTCATTCTTCAAACGGTACAGTGACATGGTCAATTGATACTGCCGGACAGGAATATATTGAAATAGTGAGCTCCACCGGGAAAACAGCTATGATTGGTTTAAAGAAACCGGGGATTGCTACCGTTACCGCTACAGCAAACGGAAAAACTTCTGACGGAAAACCCAGAACAGCGATTTGCACAGTTACCGTAAGTCCTGAGTCAGGGGATCTGATTTATATAGAAAGTATAACGATAAATAGTGACGATTTTACACTGGCTAAAATTGGAAATACTAAAACCCTGACAGCCATTGTACTTCCCGAAGATGCCTATAATAAAAATGTAAGATGGGTTTCGAATAATGAACATGTTGCCTCTGTAGACGATAACGGCGTTGTAACAGCTGTAGGTAACGGACAGGCAAGTATTATTGCTTTTTCGGTTGGAATGAACGCGGACAATGATTATGAGAGCGATTCAATTAGAGTAACTGTATCGGATCCCGACGCTCATATTGATTATGTAACCGGCATTACTTTGGATACATATACGCTCTCCCTGAAAGTCGGGGATGAAGAAACTCTTCATGCGGAGGTAACTCCCTCTGAAGCTGAGGCCGGAGTATCGTGGAGATCCGACAATCCCGGCGTCGCTGATGTTAATGACTTAGGCGTAGTAAAAGCCCATTCCGTCGGGACTGCAAGGATCGTCGCTTTCTCGACACTTACAGCGGACGGATCGGAAATCAGAAGCCCGATCTGTACCGTAACGGTGACCGAATCTGTTTTTACCCCCGGCCCTGCCGCCGCCGCAGGGGCTAATGGGACAATGATTCCAAAGCCGGCAGGCAGCAATTGGACACGGTACGAAGGTGAGGATGCGGATATTAATAACAAATTATCAAATGAAAAACAAATTGATAAACAAGATTTTTTCTCAGAAGGATTTGCGGCAGTTCTGGGCGGTCAGGATATTTCAAGGATTGATCTAGATTCAGACTGGATTTCAGGAGGCGTGATTGGGTATATCCATTTTGAAGTGTATGCACAGACTGCCGGCGCTCACCTTGTTAATATCGTATATAACGGTGATGATACTGACAAACAGGTGTTGATTAAGCTCAATAATGATAAGTCTCATGTTTTGCCGCTTCCAAAAGTAGGTCCTCATCCGTGGGACAGGCTGATTAGCAAGCAAATTACTTTGGGATATTTCAATCAAGGATGGAATGATCTGTATATTTCCAGTGTTTCTTCAGACTGCTGGGCTAACATCGACTGTATTGACATTAACTCTCCGCCGGAACCGGGAATTCCTGTAACCGGTGTTACGTTGAATAAAAATACCCTGAAACTGAAGATGGGAGAAACAACAACTGATACTTTAATCGCCGCGGTAAAGCCCGATGATGCAACCTATAAAGGAGTAAGCTGGGATGTCTTTGGCGCTAATCCTGCCGGATGCGTTACAGTGAGTCAGACAGGTGTTGTAACAGCCATAGCGCCCGGAACAGCAACTGTAATTGCCGCAACAATAGACGGCGGATTTACGGCGGAATGCGCGGTAACGGTAGAAGAGGCAACAGTTGTACATTATGTGGATGCTATTACTGTAACTCCCACTTTCCTCACAATGTCGATCGGTGATGTTTCATCTCCCCTGTCTTATGAAATAACACCGGAAAACGCTACTAATAAAACCGTAACATGGCATTCCAGCAATGAAAATGTCGCAACGGTTAGCAGTACCGGCGCGGTAACGGCTAAAGCCATCGGCACCGCAAATATATTTGCCCAATCAGTTTACACTGCGGAAGCCTGGCCTGTTAATTCCAATAACTGTGTGGTACAGGTTGTTATTTCTTCCTTAACGCCCGGTGACGCTGCTGCCGCTTCGGCTAATAATTCGATGATTCCTAAACCGACAGGCTGGGCAAGGTATGAAGGTGAGGATGCAGACATTGTTACTAACAGAGAAGATAAAACAGAAGAGCATAATTTTTACTCAGGAGAGCTAGCGGTACGCTTAAGTAATCAGGATATTGCCAACATAGCTCTTGATTCAGACTGGATTTCAGGAGGCGTGATTGGGTATGTCCGCTTCAGGTTATATGTACAGACTGCCGGTAACTACCGTATTAATCTTGTATACAACGGAGATGACGCTAACAAACAAATGCTGGTAAAGCTCAATAATGATAAGTCCCATATTTTGTCTCTCCCAATAGTGGGTCCTCATCCGTGGGATAGGATGATCAGCAAGCAATTTACGCTCGGACACTTTATTCAGGGATGGAACGATCTGTACATTTCCAGTGTTTCCGCAGGCTGGGCTAATATCGACTGCATCGATATAGAAGCTGATGACCCGCCAAGGGCCGAAAGTGTTTCGCTTAATAAAACTACTCTTACCCTGAAGATGGGAGAAACAACAACAGAAACCCTGATTGCCACAGTGCTCCCTGATAATGCCATGAACAAGAATGTAACATGGTCTGTCATTAACGCCGATCCTGCCGGCTGTGTCACTGTAAATTCAGCGACTGGTTTGGTAACGGCTTTACAAGCCGGAACCGCTACCGTCAGGGTTACGACAGTTGACGGCGGAAAGACAGTTGATTGCACCGTTACGGTACAAGCCGCAGTTTCTGAAATTTATGTAACAGGTATTACAGTAAGCTCCGATACACTCAACCTGCTTTTCGGACAAAGCGCTCCGGCTCTCACTGCGGTAATTGCTCCTGATAACGCTACCAATAAAGCCATAACATGGCATTCAAGCAACACCGCCGTTGCTTCTGTTAATAGCAGTACCGGTGTGGTTACCGCCGGTTCTGTTTCCGGAACAGCAAACATCTACGCCCAGTCAACACACACTGGCGGCGCGCCGATTGTTTCCAATAACTGCGTGGTGACGGTGACGGCAAATCAGCTTATCAGCGCCATTACGCCGGCGGTGAGTCAGGCTGCTGCGTATCCTGCGCAAGCCGGTTATACCCGATACGAAGCTGAGTCAGCGCAAATTCATGGAGGCGCCAAAAAAAGTACGGATGACCCATATGCATATTCCAATGGAGGCCATGTGGCTGAAACCAGAAATAATATCAGCGTCAGCGAATTCCCGTCAATTTGGCCGACAGGTGAATCTTCTACAATCAGCTATGTTGAATTTACGATTAATAATTCAGGCGCGTCCGGCGATTATCAGGTCAATATCATTTTCTTAGGTCAGGATGACGGCAAAACCATTGCGGTACAAGTCAATGATACTCCGTCCCGCGGACATACGTTTACGCGCCCGACCGGCGGCACAATTGAATGGAATACTGTCTATGCCATGCAGCTAAGACTGACGTTAAAAAATGGTTCCAATACTATCAGGGTTTGCTGTGCAAATCCAAAGGCCGATTGGACAAATATCGACTGTATCGATGTAGGAACCACCCCGTTACCATAACGGGGTTATGGAGGAGCTTTATGCGAATTATTAAAAACGCTGTCATTATAGCAATGCTACTTTTAGCGGTATTTTCCGCCGGATGTAAGAAGAGCGGAGTTTCAAGTAATATTGCTGTGGAAATTACCCTGCTGACGAGAGTCGGCGACAGCAAATATTACACGGATATTGGTTCCAGGAATTTTACAGTTGATGAATTAACGGCTCCCGCGGTTGCGACTACTTATGCAACGGCGAAAGCTTTTAAGGAATTATACCCAAATGTCAAAATCAACTTTTTCGGAAAAGCGTCGAAAGGGGACAGCGATGAAAATTCTCCGTGGGAACAGCAGCGCGAAAATTTCCGTATGGAATTCGGCGTGTATCCCGACATCTGGGTTTCAAACGACATGATCGGTGATATCATGAAAGGGCTTGTTGCGGACATTTCGATTTTTAAAGATGACCCGATGTACAAGTCATTTAATCCCGCGATCATGTCGCTGATGAATATCGAAGGCCGCCAGTTTGGGGTTCCCAACTTTCTGATACCCTGGGGTGTGTTCATTAATAAATCTCTCGCGGAAGCGAATAATATCGACGTGCCTGATCCGGACTGGACTATCGAAGAGTTTACCCGTTTTGTCACCAATTCCAAAACAAATGAATTTTACGGATTGATGGGTGATTACGAACTTGACATCAACCTTGTAAATACAGGTGTCAAAGATTTTACCTATATGCTGCTCAACCGCAAGCCGGGAGATCCTTTTGTCAATATTAATTCCGAAGCTACCCGCAGCACACTGCGTCATTTGTCCCAATGGACATCCCATTCGATATGGCCGAATAATGATCAGGGAAGAGTCTCTCAGGAATTTTTGGAGGCGCACTGGTGGTGGGGTTACAAGTTCTTTCTGGAAGGCAAACTGCTTGCCCACGCCGGAGACCCATGGATGATGGGCGACGCGGCAAACCCCAACCCCGAATATTGGGGCCACGCGAAAATTGCCGACTGGGATGTATATCCCCGCCCCTCCACAGGTTATGCCGGTAACAATGTCGGCATTGTGCTCGATCCCTTTGTTATTCGTAATTATGCCATGGATGACGGCAACCCTAAACTTTCAGCCGAAGAAGAAGCCAAGCTAAGAATCGCCTGGGAATTTATCAAGTTTTGGGTAGGCGACACCCGCGCGTGGAAAGCCCGCGCCGAACAGCAGTACCGCGACGGCGACACCTACCGTTCCTGCGCGAGCGACGTTTTACCTGTTGTTACCGGCGAAGAATTCGATCGCCAGATGGAAATATGGTTTAGCATGGACATCCATCAGCGTTTCAAAGACAAGAGCAAAATGCCCGGTTTCCACTACATACTTGAGCTGTGGGAAAAAGGCCAATTCTGGGACATCTCCGTCAACAGCGCGAACAGCATCCCCTGGTATTTCGATTTTGAGGGTACCCGCCGCCAAATCGCCTACGAATGGCACACTGCATGGAGCGCGGACGTAACAGGCGCAAGCCGTCACGATCCCAATTGGCTCGATCAGGTATACGCCCGGATGCCCCAATGGAACACCCTGATGAACCAACGCTGGGAAGCGGAGGTGGAAAAACTGCACAATATAATAGAACGCTATTGGTAAAAATGGTAAAAATGGTGCCTGGCACCTTTTTTTCATTTTTAATAAAATACTAAAAACTAAAAAATACTCAAACGTAAAAAACCTCTATCTTCTTATTTTTGGAATAGGAGGACAAAATGAAGGTTATATTACGGTTTTTATTATTGGTTTTATTTTGTTTGGTGGTTTTTTCTGCTTGTGAAATCGGGTTGGGGGAAAGAGTTAATACTAAGGTGCCGGTTATTGGCAGCGGGCCTGAAGGCAGCCAGCCGGGCGCTTTTCTCCACGGTGACAAGAATTTAATTCAGCTTGATGTTCGTCAGGATTTTGGAATTAAATCAGTTTACATGACTGTCTGGTTCACTGATAAAAATGAAAATAAAAAAGAAAAAACAATTCCGGCGAAATTGAACGGGAAAGGTTTTTGGGAAGTTAATATTGATTCTACCGGAATGGCTGACGGTTCAATCCGCGCTCAGGTTACGGCGGTTGACAGAAGCGGCAATACTACTACAACAACCGACATGATCTACATCGTAAAGAATACTCCGCCGCAGATTGAACTGCTCCTTCCAAAAATAAAAGGAGAAGGGTTTGATTCACCGGATATGAATAAAATTTTAAGCGGGTCTCCTTTTTATCAGGGTAATGATATAATGGGCATTGCTTCGGATTCATTCGGGATTGAAAAAGGTTACCCGCAAATATTGATCTGGCCGGCTGATTATAAAAATGTTGACATTGATGGCATCGTTTTAGCAACTGATCCCAAGTGGGGCAAGTGGCGCGCAGTTCATGATGATAACTATTTTCCGTTGAATTCCGACAGTCTTAACGCTGTTCAGTTTCGCTGGCCTCTGCTTGAATTTATTAAAGACGGAGCCTCATGGCGTTTGCCGGAAGGCGAAGAAATTTTTAACCCTGAAATAGCAAAAGACCTTCCGGTCGGTGCGTATCGTATCAAGTTTCGCGTAATGGACAAACTTAGAGTTGTTAATACATATCCCAATCGGCAGAGCAATGTCAATCAATATATAGAGTTGAGTCTTGTTGCCGCGAAAAATCCATCGATCAAGTGGTATGAGTTTTCGCAGTATTACAATGGTGTCGGAGATTTTACCGCGGCTGTAAATATTTCAACTCCGAATGACAGAATTGATATTGTGCGTGTAATGGCGAGTAACGATGAAAATGTTGATTTTATTTATGATGACAATAGTTTCGTCAAAAGAAGCGATATCGGACATAATTGGGAAATTACAATTAATCCGCAAATTATGCGGGAGATGCTCGGGATTCCTAACGGGCAAAAAATGTCGGGAGACAAGATTCTTCACATTGAAGCTGTTGATAATCTTGGAAATAAAACCGCCACAACGCGGCAGTTTATTATTGACGATATCGAGCCTGTGATTGAATTTATAGAGCCGGTTGAGTTGACAAATTTGGGGACTTCATCTTTTACCGCTCCTCAGGTTACAAGCACGGTAACAATCCGCGGCGCGGCGATTGACAACCAACGCGTTGTGCAGATGTTTTACGCTCTCGGTAGAACAGAAACAAACGCAGAGCTCGGCGAGGCATGGGATGACCATACAGGCTGGACGGATTCGGGGCTTCATGAGGCGCCGAAGGCTAATCATAAGGGATTGAATGTGAAATGGAGCGGCAGCCTTTCCAACTGGAGCTGGCGTTTTGAAGACATTGCCGATGTGTGCAAAGGAGCAAATGCCAATTACTATGTTGAGCAATTTAACACGGATCAAAACCTGTGGCTTCTGCCTGTCAAATTTAAAGTTGTAGATGTTGCGGGTAACGTAAATATTTATTCCGTTGAATTAATTGTTGATCCGGATGCGGATTGTCCGACTGTAACTGTCAGCAGTCATAATGAGAGGCAGATTGTCGGCGGTATGGTGAGGGTCAGCGGTTTTGCCGTTGATAATGAGTGGATAAATAATGTTGAGATTAGAATCACCGCGCAAAGCGACAAAAACTGCAATACCGTAAATCCTCCTGATGTTCCCAAGACAGGCGGCAAATTTGCGCCTGTCAACATTGTAGGCAATAAGAGCGCCGCTGTAAACTGGTACTATAATATAAATGAAAACGGTGATTTGGATCCTCCGAAAGGCGGAACAAGAGTTGTGCTTCTTGAAATTCGCGCATGGGACGCTTCAATGTATTCTCAGAATGTGCCGAAAAATTTTGTTGAGATCCGTTTGTCACTGGTTTTTGATTTATCTGTGCCTGTTATTGAAGATATTACAGTTGTTTACGGAGATGTCAGCGGCAATGCCGGTGTTTCCTTTTATGAAGAAACTCTTCTTCCCGGAACAATTGTAAAAGAATTTGTAACATTGAGAGCAATGATCAGAGATGATTCGGGTATAACGAGCATTAAGCTGCGCAGTCAGGGAGAGGCGAGTTATACAGAGTATATTGATAAAAGAAATGTTAATAACGGCAAGCCCTGGGTAGAACCTAAAACATTTAACAATAATACAAATCTATTCACTGAATATATATTATACATCTCTCTAAACACAAACGCGCCGGCTTCCGATCCTTCATCGCTTCGCAATGGAAGTTATTACAATTCCGCCGGAACTTATAACGTCGATATTCAGGTAATAGACAATACAAACCCAATGCCTTTTATTACTCTTGGCAATTTATCTTTACAAATTGACAATTACTATCCGATGTCTTCTTATAACAGCGATCTTATCGCAGTTGGAGACTATCCGATATTCGGAAGAGCGTGGGACACAGGTGCTGCCGGCATTAATGTTCAGGGTCTTAACAGGGTGGTGGTCTATTTTTCACGTAACGGAAAGCTCATTTCCCTGCTGAACGGCGAGGATGCCTCCTCTGCGTGGATTGTAACTGAACAGAAGGCAAAAACAGGCCGCAGCGGAACCGAAACGTCTGTTTCCGTCGAAGGGACGCTAAAAACGCTGCCGTTTTTTCCAAATGTGAAACAAAACGGAACGTTTGCAACTAACGATTACGGAATTGTAATTGACAGCAGCCAGTCAGGTCCTTATTCGCCGAGATTTTCAGGCCCTTCCGCCTCGAAAGACTGGCAGATAATATTTCCATCTTCGAATATTAAAGACGGACCGCTCACCGCGCATTATGTGATCTTTGATAACGCGGAAAACGCGACTCATAATTCAAGGGATATTTATTTCGCCAATAATCGTCCTGTTCTTACAGGCATTTCTCTTGGTACCGACTTTGACGGTTTTAACGGCGTTCAGCCGGATGAGTTTACGGATTATCCTTCATCGGTTGAATTAAACGCTGATTTCAGAGTGCGAAACGGTCAATTTAATTTAAATTTAAATTCTTCAGGCGGTAACGGCAATAAGCATTACAGAGTGTCAAACGTTAAATGCAATCAATCCGCTGTTTCAATTACAAAAATTGTAAAAGGAGAGATTTACACAATCGCTGACGCCGGAAATGGAATTAATTGGATTAATTTCGGCGTTTTTGACAGTCCTTCTTTGGGTACATCTTTTACAGCAATAAACGGTTATTCCGAATTAGCCGCTTTAGGTTTGGTTTCAGGGAGCGGAGGAATGATTTTTACTTACGAAAATACAGGGGACAGATCAAAAACCGAAAAAGAAGCGAAAAATCTTGCGCATAACGCAAAAATTATTTTTTCTGCCGATTCATTCAACGGTAATGGCTGTATAGAAGATTCCGCAAAAGATACAATTAATGGGATTAAGATACCGAAAAACGACAGTAGTTTCCTAATCAAAGTTTATGATTCGACAGTTCGGGGAAGTACGGCATCTGAAAAAGATCAGCTTGCTTCAGTTGTTTTGGTTAATGTTGCCGTCGACAATCATGATGTAACCGCTCCTGTTGTTTTGATCGATCCTTTCTATTGGAACAGTGATTCTGATAACTCTTTGTACAAAAACAGCAGAAACAACGGTCATATTGAACTTGAAGCGCATCTACCTCTGAAACTTCTAACCGGAATTAAAAACATTGATGATTTGGATCCGAAAGTATCCGGCAGGATTAGTTTCAGGGGAACGGCTTCCGATAACAATGTTATTGATTCAATACAGTTTAAGATTGGGAATTTCTCCGGCAGCGCGATGATACCTGCCGTTAAATTTAACGGAACAAACTGGACAAGTTTTTCTGTTACTGAAGAAGATTTTAAGAAAAATGGCTGGATTTTCAGCGCTGAAGGAATTCCAAATCAAGCAGGGCATAAAGTAAAATGGCAGCTCGATTTTGATAGCAGTTTTATTAATGGGGCAGCCATGGCGGATAACATTCTTACAGTAATTGCAGATGACAAATCAGGAAATATTTCTAACCTGGGAAATTTCTTGCAGACCACGTTAAACGCAAGAACAGCCCATTATCGTTTTGACGCGGTGCCGTATATTAAAGAAGTTGAAACTCAGCTTAGCGGAGTGTTTATTACAAATCCATCCGCCTTTAACCGCTCCGCTCTTGGCGGCTATCCTGTGAGGGAAAATGAAACTATACTGATTAAAGGTTTTAATTTTAACAATAGCTCAATTATTATAAAAGCCGGCGATAAAGAACTTTATATTGTTGATAATAATAATACACAAATAACGGCTTTAATCAGCGAAAGCAGCAGTCAAGTTAATAAAAATTCTGTTATCTCAGGAGAGCTTATCGCGGAGGTCAACGGGATTCCATCAATCAATAATTTTAATAATAATGACGCGCCGTATAATAAAGAGCCGAACGGATTAAATAATAATATTTTAAATGATAACCGCCGTCTCTATGTCTGGAACACAGGCCATTTGCTCAATCAAAAAGTAATTCAAAGTCCTTTTATGCGAATGGCGCCGGATTCTACAAGGTATATGAGTTACGGTCTTTATGACGGCGACGGGCATTTTTATGTCAGAAAAAATAATGATCCTTCTGCTCATACCGCGGCAAATCAAATTGAACAATGGCAAAACAGGTACTTAAATACAACTGTCGCGTTCGACGAAAACGGCGACTGGTACGCGGCGGCGTCAAATATGACAGGTCTTAATTATCCTCATTTTAATTTTTACGCGAGAGCTGCGGCTGGCGGTAATAACGGAGGCCCCGGAATCAACAAACGCCTTTTAATGCGAATGGCGTACGGTCAAAATCAATTTGATATTAACCGGGCAAAAATCCCCCGTATTTTCGCGCAAAACACGGACGCTGATAAAAAGGGCACTGACGCTAAAGCAACCAGAATATTCATGAGTTATTATGACAGCGGTTCAAACGAAAATCCAGTGCTGTTCCATTACGGAACAGTCGGTAACAATAACAGTTTTCACGGAAATCTTCAAAAAGACAATGACGCTTTCACAGTCCACTCTCAGGCGCAGGTAGTTGCGAATAACAGCACAGCGTATAAAGGAAGCGTATACACATCAGTCGGCGCTTTGTCAAACGGATTGCCTGTTATCGCGTGGTACGACCGGTATAACCAGAGCCTGATGTTTTCACACGGCGGCAGTTCCGCTTCAGCGCCGCTGAATGGCATACCTTTGACGACAAAATATGATGCCGCAGCCAGTATTGTCATCACCGAAACAGGTTCGGCAGGAATTCCAGGCACATGGCAGGGCAATGCCGTTAAAATCGCCGATTATGCCGGAACGCATGTGGATTTGGCTGTAGACGGCGCTGACAATATTCACCTTGCGTATTACGATGTCAGAAACGGAGGACTCTATTACGCGTATATTCCGGCGTTAGACGCAAATTCAACGATTGCAAGACCGGATACGAATACGGCTAATATTCAAAGGGCGCGGGTAGATACATATCTTTCCGCGGGAACAAAACTTATGCTTAACGTTCGCAAAGAAGGAGATCTTCCGAACGGTAATTCAAAATATGTGCCGTATATTTCCTATTTTCACGCTTCTTTCGCGGAAACAAAAAATTCGATCAGAATCGCGTGGCGTAAAGATTTTGCAGGCAAGGATTTTAACGGAACAGATTTAAATGACAGATTTACAGGCGCATGGGAAGTGATGACAGTCCCCGTCGAAACTGTTCCTTTATCGGATGAATTTATCTGTCACGGCGTTCCCACAGCATCAAACTGGCTTGTCCCGAATAACGGCAGCACTCTGCATTACAACAAGAATGTCAACAAAACCATGCTGGTTGGTTATATGACTACAGATTGGTATGAAGGAGCGATATTAAAGGATGAGGTTTGGTGAAAATATCTATTATAATATTAACTCTACTACAGTATCAATTTTATCGGGCAACGGATAATTATTACCGTGTCCCGGTTTGAGGTAGAGAAATTCATGTTCCTTATATTCGCTTAAATTCCATTCCTTCGCCGCGATCTGTACTTCGCTGCTGTCGGCAAGAAGGCGGGCTTCTTTTAGTCTGCCTTCCATGTTCACAAGGCTGATAGCCCCCGCCTGCGGCTCGTAAATGTGAGCGTATAATTTATTTCCGTTTTGCGTATAACGTCCCCATTCCGGTTTGGGGAAGTCCGCTATGCCGCAGTCGTAAATGCTCCGGGAATTTTTTTCCATCCAGCGTCCGACATCTTCAAGAATTTTTATTGAGTCCCGGGGAATTCGCCCTTTCGCGTCCGGCCCGACATTCAAAAGAAGATTGCCGTTTTTGGAAACACATTCAACTAACATTTTGATCACCATGTCGGCTGTTTTCCAGTGATCATCGGCGGCGCAGTAACCCCAGTTATTATTTAAAGTTAAGCAGGCTTCCCACGGCACGCTATCACCTGATTCGTTCACAACACCGGCGGGAGGAATCATCTGTTCAGGGCAGGCAAAATCACCGGCAAAATCAGACGGATTATCAGTTAAAATCGTTCCTGACTTCGCGCTGGAACCTTCAAGGCGGTTATCAATTATTAAGTGAGGCTGCAAATTCCTTACCATATCAATCAGTTCCTGCGCTTTCCATTTTTCGCCTGCCATATCACCGTAAGAAAAATCAAACCACATAATATCAAGATGACCGTAATTAGTCAGCAGTTCGCGCACCTGTCCGTGCATGAAATCCAGATAGCGGTTAAAATCGCGCTTTTCATTTCCGTAAGCTGTATTCTCCCGCATCGGATGATGCCAGTCTCCAAAATGAGGATAATCGTGATGATGCCAGTCAACGATAGAGTAGTACAGGCCGGCGCGGATTCCTTCTGCTCTGAAAGCTTCAAGATATTCGCTCACCAGATCCCTGCCCACCGGAGTGTTAGTTGATTTATAGTCAGTGAGTTTTGAATCCCAAAGACAGAAGCCGTCGTGATGTTTCGCAGTAAACACCGCGTACTTCATTCCGGCTTTTTTTGCAAGAGCCGCCCATTCTTTCGGTTTATATTCCTCCGCTTTAAACTCTCTAAAAAATTGCGCGTAATCTTCCTGCGGCATTTTTTCAATACTTCTGACCCACTCTCCTCTCGCGGGAATTGAATACAACCCCCAATGAATAAAAAGTCCAAACCGCGCGCGTCGAAACCATTCGGTTCGCGCCCACCTTTCGGCGATATTTTTATTCGCCATGTTTACCTCTTGCCGCGGCGTTCTTAGCTGCCGTCATGTTTTGCCCTCGCGACACCGCTCTTGATTGCGGCCTGCGCCACCGCGCGGGACACAGCGTCTTTTATCCGCGGATCGAACGCGGCGGGGATGATGTAATCGCTGCGTAATTCGTTTTCTCCGACAAGGTTTGCCAGCGCGAAGGCGGCGGCGATTTTCATTTCGTTATTGATATCGCTTGCGCGGACATCAAGCGCGCCGCGGAAAATGCCTGGGAAGGCAAGCACATTATTGATCTGATTCGCGAAGTCGCTTCGACCTGTCCCAACCACAGCGGCTCCTGAAGCGACAGCCTCATCAGGCATTATTTCCGGCACCGGGTTCGACATGGGGAACAGTATCGCGTTAGGTGACATTGACCTGACCATTTCCGGCGTTACCATTCCCGGAGCGGAAACGCCGATAAAAACATCGGCTCCCCGAAGAACATCGACAAGGCTGCCTTTCTTCATTTGTTTGTTTGAAATTTCTGCCATTTGCTCTTTCTCGCTGTTTAAACCGGATCTGCCCTTATAAATGGCTCCCTGTCTGTCGCATAACACAACATCGGAGAGCCCCATCGCCTGCAAAAGACGGATAACGGCAATGCCGGCTGCTCCGGCGCCAAGCGTTACCACGCTGATGTTTTCGATTTTTTTCCCTGTCAGTTTCAGCGCGTTAAGGAGGGCGGCAAGCACTACCACAGCCGTACCGTGCTGGTCGTCATGGAAGATGGGGATATCGCAGCGTTCTTTCAATCTGCGTTCGATCTCAAAACATCTTGGCGCGGAAATATCCTCAAGATTAATTCCGCCGAAACTTCCCGCGAGAAGAGCGACGGTGTCGACAATTACATCAACTTCTTTTGAGCGGATGCAAAGCGGAACGGCATCCACGCCGCCGAAAGCTTTGAACAACACGCATTTCCCTTCCATGACGGGCATTCCCGCTTCAGGGCCGATGTCGCCAAGTCCCAAAACAGCGGTACCGTCTGTAACAACAGCGACAGTATTCCAGCGTCCTGTCAGCTCATAACTCTTTTCGATGTCTTTTTGTATCTCAAGACATGGCTGCGCGACGCCCGGCGTATAGGCAAGCGATAAATCTTCCCGCGTAGCAACCGGCATCTTGTGATTGATTTCCAGTTTACCCCGCCACAGATAGTGTTTTTTAAGTGATTCTTCGGCATAATTCATGATGATTACAATGTAACAGGAAACCGGTTAATTGTGAAGTGAATCAAATACTAAACGTTGTTCTTCTTTTTAGTGTGCAGCAAATGGTCAGACATTCTTATCAGATCAACCGCGACATCAGGCGCGACGGCGTTTATAATTGTCTCGCGGACTTCTTCCTCTCCGAGGATTGAGCCGACCGCGGCTAAAAACTGAACATGGATGCTGTGGGTTTTTTTGGGAGATATTAACAAAATAAAAAGCCGGGACGGCTGCCCGTCAAGAGAGTCAAAATTGATACCTTCTTTTTTTATCCCGACAGCTACCGCAGTGTCAGCAATTCCGTCAGTCTTTGCGTGAGGCAAGGCGATTCCGTGAGCCATGCCCGTACTCATGACAGACTCCCGTTCAAGCACATCGGCGATAACCAAATTGCGGTCAAGAAGTTTGCCCCCGGCATCAAGCATGTTAATCAATTCGGTTATAATTTCTTTTTTTGTTTCGCCTTTTAATTTCATTGAAAAATATTCAGGGTCTATCAAAGCGAGTATATCTTTTGTTGTGCGCGCGTCGGTATCAAGTAATTCTTTTCTCATTTCTTTTGTATCTGCCGATTTTTTTAGTTTTTCGATGTTATGTGACAAATCAAGCAATACTTCGTAAATTTCATTTTTTACAAACGGCATATCCGTTTTTGACGTTGTAATTGTTATTGATTTCGCGTTTTCGGTTATGAAGAGCGACACATCGTCTTTTCGCGCCTGCGAGAGTCCTTCGTCAATATTCATTGTTTGAACAAAAAATCCTTCGCTGCGGAGTTCTTCAAGCAAATTTGCCACAACAAGACCGGCTATTTCACGGGATTCAAAATTCCACTCTTCATGAACGCTGTCTTCGTTCTTCACCTGCTTCCTTGTTCCTTGCCGCGGAATTTTCAGCGTTACACCTAACAGCATGGGGGAGACAACAATAGTGAGGAAGATCATCAGAATCGCTGTCGAAAAAAGATTATTGTTAAGGGCGCCGGTCGCAAGTCCAATGCCGCAGGTGATCAAAGCGCCTTCGCCGCGGGGAATCATTCCCATTCCGATACGAAGAGCTCCCGTGCCGTTAAAGCCCAAAAGAAGAGCGGGTCCGCCGCAGCCGATTATCTTCGCGAAAATCAGAATCAGCGTGTATATTCCGCAGAAGATCAGCACTGATGGCGAAAGAATTTCTCTGATATTAACCATCATCCCCATGATCGCGAAAAACATCGGCACGAAAAATTCGTATAGCCCGCGGATTCGTTCAAGAATAATAGGCGCTATATCGGTATTGGAAAGTGACAGCCCCGCGATATACGCGCCGATGATCAAAGCAAGTCCTTGTTTTTCAAGAAGTCCCGCAAGAATTAATGCAATACCGAGAGCAAGCACCGAAAAATCAAAACTGTCTTTAAAGAATTTTAAAAATGAAGCAAGGATTTTTGAGCAGAGGAGAAAAATTATCGTAACTCCAAGCCAGATACCGAAAACTTTACCCGCAAGAAGCAGAATTGAAACTACCGAAAATTTGTTACCGGGCTGTCCGCCCATAATTGAAACAATTCCCAAAACAACGGCAAGTAAAATGATCCAGATTACATCGTCAAAAACGGCGGCGGTGAGAATTGTTACGCCTTCAGGGGAGTCCATTTTTTTTCGCTCGGAGAGAGTTCTCGCGCTGATACCCACCGAAGTTGTACAGCCGATAACCCCAAGAAAAAGGCATTTTGGATCAAAAAAGGAAGTATCAAAAATGATAGCGCAGCAGAAAGTTCCCACAACAAAAGTAAGCAACACCCCTCCGATACCTATAATTCCGCCCGCGACCGAGTAACGCAGGAAAAGCCCCAAATTGGTTTCAAGGCCGGAAGCAAAAAGCAGAACAATCGACGCGACTGTCGCGAAGGCGTATAATTCGATGCTTATGGCAAGAGTGTGGGTTTGCGTCAAAGCAAGGGGGATAATACCCTCGTGGAAACCCGGCAGCGGTATGCCGCCCAGCGCGTACGGGCCGATAACTACCCCGGCCAAAAGTTCTCCAAGCACCGAAGGTAATTTCATCTTTTTCGCGAGTTTGCCAAACAGGCGCACTGCCAATATAATAACTCCAATCTGAAGTACCAGCTTGGCAACAATTTCAGTTATATTCATAATTTATCTCTTGTTATCTCTTATATGATAATATATTGTTTTTTTGCAAAACAGTCTATATGTCCCTTATTGTTTCGGCAGGACTGGCAGGCAGGCTGCGGGCCGGGAAAACTGTGGCTGTTACAATTGTAAAGGAGAACGAAAGAAGAATATCTCGCAGACTTCGAACCAAAGGTTCAGCAAAGACACAGAGAACGCGAAGTTTATATTCGATATCTTTTTCTTCCTCCTCTAAATCAATTTACTTTGAAGTATAATAATTATTGATGAAGAAAAGAATATATCAAACAACAACTCTGTGCCTTTGTGTCTCTGTGTGAGCTTTTCTTTTAACGACACAACGAAAAATGGTGTGTGGTGCCAGTAAAAACTTTGTCTTGAAGGCTCTCCCTTGTTTTTATTCGCTACAGATAGTGTGTATATGGAGTTACACGAAAATTTTTTTACCATGTCTTAAAAAAAGAATAAGAATGGAAAAATATGGTATTGAAATTTTCATTTATAAACGGCAATATATTACTAATGGAGAAACAAATGGAAAAAGGAAAGATTTTACTTAAATTACTCGGAATAATGCTTTTATGCATTATCATACTGGGCTGTATCCCCAAAAAAGGAGAAACCCCAGCGCAAACCCCATTGGAAGATTTCCAAATAGACGGCACAACCTTAACAAGTTACACAGGAAATAAGGCAAACGTTATTATTCCTCATGGTATTATTGAAATTGGCGATAGTGCATTTAGCGAGAAACAAATAACCAGTATTACTATTCCCAATACTGTTATTTCCATAGGTGATCATGCATTTTATGGTAATCAATTGACCAGCGTCACCATTCCAGAAAGTGTTACTGAAATCGGCATTGGTGCGTTTGCTTCGAATCATTTGACTAGTATCACCATTCCAGAAAGTGTTACCGAAATCGGCATTGGTATATTTTTCAGGAATCAATTGACCAGCATCATCATTCCAAACAGTGTTACTAAAATAGGCATCGGTTCATTTAACTCGAATCAACTGACCAGTGTTATCATTCCAAATAGTGTTACTCGCATCGATATGGAGGCATTTGCAATGAATCATTTGACTAGTATCACCATTCCAGAAAGTGTTATTGAAATCGGCAATAGTGCATTTGCCTCAAATCAATTAACCACTGTCACTATCCCCGATAGTATTACTCGAATCGGCAATAGTGCATTTGCCGGAAATCCATTGACCACCATTAACATTCCCGATAATAGTGTTATTGAGATCGGTGATGGTGCTTTTGAAAATAGTTTATATTAGAAGGGCAGTTTAGATGATGCTTTAGAAAAAAATTATTCTACGCCTTGTGCCGTCCATAGCATAAGACAATTGTAAGTGGGGTAAAAATATCATCGTGTAACGAGCTTGCAGAAAAAGTCCAAATTTCACATAACATATAAAAAAGAATCGACAAATAACAAAAAAAGTGTTATAATGCCATATTATAGCAAGATATAAAGAAACCGAAAAAGACCAGGGTATAATGATACCAATATATTTAGACGAACAACTGGTAAGCGGAACATTTGAACACATGTTAAACGAATTAATTGACAACCAAATGGACTTGAGAATATTCGATGGCAAGTACAACAACGATTTAACAGGCGCAACAGCAGGAATTTTAAATATATGAAAAAAGAAAACTGTTTTCAATGCCCGATATGGAAAGAAACTGCAATATAGAGGCAGAGTTAAGTTAGCCCGAAACGAAGGTGATAAATACATGAGCAAAACAGGAGACTGCGTAGAATGTCCGTATGCGGATAAATGTTTTCATTCAAGAAATATCAAAAAGAAACAGAGGACATTATATATACCAGTATCAAAGTATATAGAACCAGTATTCGCGAATATAACATACTGCAAAGGGATAACGCGGTTTACGTTAAGAGGTGATAAAAAAGTTAATATACAGTGGAAGCTATACTGTATAGTGCACAATATAAGCAAGTGTAATACGGCTAAAAACAGGAAAATGGCGTGATGATGGGAATGGTAACAGTCGGAATGACTGATAAAACAGAGATATTAGGATCAAATATAGAAATGAGAGTAAAAAATATTTATCATTATTATAATAATTTGTTTTAAATTAATATGGAGTAGTAAAAAAGACTTTTTCCGCAACCTCAACAAACGTTAAACGACAATTTTTACCCAGAATTAATTGTAGCCCCACGCCATCCATGGCGTGGGAAGTTTTAGATTTAATTGAATATAGGTTAGAATATACTTGTATAATTAAATAAAATATGAAAAAATAGGTTTATTGGAGTAATTGTATGAAAAAGTTATTTATTATTTTTGTTTTATTCTTATTAACAGGTGGTGTATTTGCTCAAGAACTGGCTCTTGACGAGGCAATTGAACGTGCCGCAAGGGATATAGAAGTAGAAATGCCCCAAAGGGCATTATTACTTATGTTAAATATTTCCTCCCCTTCAGAGGATTTTTCCCATTATGTTATGGATGAATTAACGGATCATTTGGTTATTGGGCGTAAAGTATCAGTAGTAGACCGCCAAAACCTTAACGCTATAAGAGCAGAGACAAACTTTCAGTATTCAGGAGAGGTTAGCGATGA